>QWCB01003179.1_pt1 | contig 12777 bp, 7 predicted proteins | sample 1972511 | NCBI WGS metagenome assembly QWCB01 (sample SAMN09866719, study PRJNA288562) | Human gut metagenome isolate term5_stool, whole genome shotgun sequencing... | isolation source: gut | host: Homo sapiens | place: USA: California
AGAATACAAAATCGAAAAATTTTATTAATAATAAATGGAGAAGTTAAATGAATAATCTTAAGAAGAAGATAATAGCTCTATGTTTAACATTTAGTATGGTATTTAGTACATGTACTGTTGTATTTGCAAAGGAACAAAATGATAACGAAAGTCCGGTAAAAGTTCAATCAACTATGACTAGAATTGAAGGACGAGATAGATTTGCCGTTGCAAATAAAGTAATGAAAGATTATTACCAAAATTCTAAGAAAGTAGTGCTTGTATCAGCAATTAAATTTCCCGACAATATCAGTTCAACTGTTATGAGTCAAGGAGAAATTCCAATTTTGTACACTTTTTCTGACAAATTAGAAGCATCCACTGAAATACTTTTAAAATCAAAAGATTTGGATGAGGTTATTATAATAGGTGGAGAAAAATCTGTAAGCAAGGATGTTCAAAATCATATCGAAAATGATTTGAAAATCAAAGTTGTAAGATACGCTGGATATGATAGATATGCAGTTAATTCCAAAATAGTTTCTGAAAAATTCTCTAGTAAAAATGCTGAAAAACAAAACTTAGTTGTTGCTAGTGGTGAAGTGTTTGCAGATGCTATTAACTCTACATCATTGGCACAAAAATACGATGCACCAATATTATTAGTATCAAAAAACAATATTTCTAATCATACAAAAGATTATTTACAATCTTTCCAAAATGGAAATATAGGAAAAATATTTGTAGTTGGTGGACCAAAAACTGTATCTGACAAAGTTTTACAAGAAATCAGATCAATTACTAATGTTAAGCCACAAAGAATTTTTGGTACAAATAGATATATGACTTCTGTACGAGTTGCAAATGCAAGTTTCACAGCACCAACTAAAGCAATATTTGCTAGTGGAGAGGTGTTCGTAGACGCATTAGTAGCAGCTCCACTTTCACAAAAATTAACAGCACCAATACTTTTGGTTTCAAAATCTTCTATAACAAGTGATGTCAAATCATATATTGGTAGCAATACTTTTGAAGAAATGTTCATTGTTGGTGGAAAGAATACAGTATCAGAAAAAGTAAAAGATTTGATTTTAGATAACAAATCAGAGGATACTGTAACAACTGATCCGAAATATCCAGGCAAAAAAGTTATTCGTAGAAAGCCATTACCAGGATTAGAAAATGAACAAGAATTTCCAGTCCAAATTAGTGATGACACTATTTTAATGGTACGCGGTCATTATGATGATGAAATGGCAGATGAAATATTAACACTTTTGAATAAATACCGTAAAGAACATAGACTAAAAGAATTGAAACAAGATAATTCACTAACTCCAATTGCAAAGACAAGAGCTACAGAAATTGTTCATTTGTTTGAACACGTTAGACCAAAAGGTGGTTTAGTAACAGATATTTCAAACATTAACGGAGAAAATATCTATAACGGCCCATATACTGCAAGTGGAGCAATGGAAGCTTGGAAGAATTCTCCAGGACACAATGAAAACATGTTAAGAGAAGTATTTACAAGAGTTAAAGTAAAAGTATTTGTTACAAAAGCATATTACGAAGATTCTGATCAAACGTATGATAGATATTATGCGGTTCAAATATTTGGAATTTAATCTGAAAAATTATAAATGAAAGTCGATAATAAAAATATCGGCTTTCTTTTTTTTGAAAAGATGTATAATATTTTTAATATATCAAATTTTATCAGGAGGAAACAATGCTAAAATATTTACATAAAAAATTAATCCGAAACAAAACATATTTTTTCGTGATTTTATTGTCGTTAATAATGTGCTTTGCGACTCTTTTCATACAAATGCAAAAGTCAACATATTATGAGCTAGATAGGATAAAAGAAATGGAATCCAGCACTGATAGTTTGATTGCTTATTTTTTGAAAAACAAACGAAGTGGCAATAAGATTAATCCAAAGTTAAGCGTCGAAGAAAACGAAAAAATATATGACACAGAATTAAAATATTATGGAAAGTTATCGGATAGTTTGTACGAGATAGATAATTTTATGTCGACAAATACGAACAAGTCATCATTTGAACAATACAGTAGAAAATACGATGCCAAAGCAATCTATACTCACGAACAAAACTTTTTAGAACTTTTAGATGAATTGGATTCTCACATAAATTATGAAAAGATAAAACTAGATGAGGACTACATTAGTTTTATTAAACATAGAAATTCTGATAATTCGACAAAAATAAATGGAGTTATAAATGAGTATAAACAGTTAAATTTTTCAGCGATTATTTCGAAACAGTCGTATGTTTTATTTGGTGCAGTTCCAGCTATATTTTTAGCTATATTTCTAATCATATCCTTGGAAAATGATGATGTGTTGAAGAAGTTACCATTTAAAAACATCTTAATTACAAAGAATAGATTTTTTATGAGTTTATTAATTTACATTATGTATATTGTGTCAGTTTTATTATTCTTGTTGTTAATTAGCACAGTATTTCTGGATGGATTCGGTAAATTTGATTATTATCACATATCTATACTTGAAAGATACAAATTCTTAACTGAAAAACAGAACTTAGGATTTGTAAAGTTAGAGTATTTGAAACCTTACGAAATCTTGTTGCGAGCGATTGTAACTTTGGTTTTATCTTCTACTTTTGTATTTGGAATATTATCATTTGTTAAGAAAATTTTCACATCAAAAACAATGGAAATAATCTGTTCTATTATTGTTATTGGTGGTTTTGTTGGTGATTTGTTACTGTTCAATCACAGATTCAATCCACTATTCATAACTAAATATTTTTCTTTGATGCAAATGGTATGCTTGTTGTTGGTAGATATAATTCTTTTAGTTTGCTGTTTCAGTGTCAAAGATAGAGCGAAAAAAGAGAAAGTATCCTACAGAAAAGTTGACACGACTAGTGTGAAGGGGTTGGTGTTAACTAATATAATTTCCAAGCAAATGGTTGTGTTTATTTTAATAACAGTTGGTTTGTTTTCGTTATTTACGGCTTTTAAAACTGAAAAATACAATAAATTACGTGAAGAAGAAGAGCAGGTTTACAAGAATTATTTAGCTTTTGGTCAGTCTTATAAGGCAAAGATTTTAAATGATCCATATATGACAGAGGCGGAAATTAATGAAAATCTTGAAAATTTTGAAAAAGAATTTGAAGGCGGAATTAAAGAATACAGAGTGTATATCAATAGAGAAAAATATCCAGATAAATTCTACAAATTTTATCAAGACAAATTCACATCTGGGGATTTGAGGTTTGATCAAAGTAGTGGATATATGTATAAGAGCGATTCTTTGAGTATGTACACAAAACGATATATGTATGATAAAATTGATTTACTTAATAAGATGAAGGTTACACCTTCAAATAGAATGTATGATGGAATATATAATGTTGACTATAATCCTGAAGATGGAGTTAAATATTTGAAGATAAAAGACAGGGTATTTTCCTATTTGTTTAATGGAAGTAGTGAGGGTATTACAGGAATAAATCTGTTATATGATTTGTTCTACACAAAATTCAATATTATTGTTACATTATTGTCTGCTTGTTTATTTGGAAGTTTGTTATCTAGAAATAAGAAGATTATAGAAATACAAAAACTAACACCAATTAACAAAAATTCTATTTACAGAAGAAATGTATTATCAAGTATTTTCAGCACAATAATAGGATTCTTAATTGTTTTGACAATTGTATTTGCAATAGGATTAGCGATTGGTGGAATTGGTAATTCACAACTTCCAACAATGAGAATATCAAACATAATGTTTAGTGCAGAAGTTATGAGATACAGGGAATTTATTATCAAAAGCACAATATTATCGATACTTGTGAGTGTTTGTTTTTCTATCTTCATAAACATGACTAAACTATTCATAGACAATAAAATTTCGAATTTGATAGTTGCGTTGATTGTGATTCTATCAATTGGATTACCGTACATTGTGAAATTCGTTCCTGCGTTTTTGCCATTCTCTTATATAGATAGTTCTGCTGTGGCGAATGGATTTATGTCATTTCATCAACAAAATGGATATTTAAATTTTACGTTTGGAGTGATGTCTAATATTTTCTGGGCTGTAGTGTTGTATTTTATTAGCAAGAAGAAATTTGAAGAAAAGAGGAAATAAATGTTACAAGTTATTGATTTAGAAAAGAAATACAATGGTAAAACTATTTTAGATAAAGTCAATTTAAGATTGGAAAAAGGACAAATTAAAGCGTTGGTTGGACCAAATGGATCGGGAAAAACGACACTTATGAATAGTATATCCAATTCCATAAAAATAGATGGTGGTAAAATAGTAATAGATAATGAACAGTATGATGATGAAAAGATCTTCAATAAGTTAACTTTTTTCAGAGATGAAACTATCTTAGATTTTAATATGAAAGGTATAGATTACTTGGAATTAATCAAGAATGCATATAAAAAATCTACAGAAGATGTGAATAATATATGCAAAAAATATGAGATAGAGGGATTTGCGCATAAAAGGGTTGGAGAGTATTCATTAGGAATGAAAAAAAAGCTGATGCTTGCAATGTCTTTCTTGCCGGGAAATGATTATGTTTTATTAGATGAACCTCTAAATGGTTTGGATCCAACAAGTATTATAAAAACGAAGAATTTATTGAAAGAGATTGCCAAACAAAATGTAGGAATTATTATATCAAGTCATGGGTTGAATGATTTGGATGATATAAGTCGTGATATTTTGTTCTTGAAGGATAAGAAAATCTTGGAAGAAAAACTAGAATCTGTAAAATATTTGAATCTCTCAACTTCTAATGATGAGCTTGTCAAAAAAACTTTGATGAACAACGGATTTGAATACGAAAACAAATTGATTATTCTAAAAGATGAAAATATTAAATCAATATTGGAGATTTTATCGCAATTAGATGTAAATATTTATAGCATAGACAAGAAATCAAAATCTTCTCAAGAAAGATACATGGAATTGTTCGAAATTTAATATAAAATGTGAGGGACTCTGAATTGTAAGAGTCTCATTTTTTATGTAGAAGAAAATATTACTAAAAAAAAATTATAAAAATTGTTAAAAATTTGCGAAAATACTTGCGTTTTTTTCATTTGTACTGTAAAATATTTTAGGTTTTATAAATATGTTAAGTTTTTTACATATAAATATAGCTAAAAGGAGATTAGTAAAACTATGAGTAAAACTGAAAAGAAAAAACTAGGTTTAATACCTAAATTATTAATCGCGATTGGATTAGGTACATTAGCTGGTTTATATATGCCTCAATGGTTTGTAAAGACTGCAGTAACATTCTCATCAATGTTCGGAGCATTTTTAAACTTCGTTATTCCGCTTATGATTATCGCTTTTGTAACAAAAGGAATTGCTGATCTTGGAGAGGGAGCTGGAAAATTATTATTAGTAACTGTTGTAATTGCTTATGCATCTACTATTATTGGGGGATCATTATCATACGTTATGAGTTCAAATATATTCCCAGCATTTATTAGTCCGGACCAAGTTTCTAAGATTCAAGCGTCAACTAAGATAGGCATGGATCCATTTTTTGAAATTCCAATCAAACCATTTTTTGATGTAACTTCATCGATTATTTTCGCATTTATGATGGGAATTGCAATTTCATGGTTAAGAAAACATGGCAAAGGAGAATATTGCTACAATTTAGTAGGAGAATTTAATGAAATAATCACAAAAGTATTGTCAACTGCAATTGTACCATTATTACCTTTCTTTATTTTTGGTAATTTTTCAAAAATGGCATTCACAGGATCTGTATTTGCAGTGCTTTCAATTTTTTGGAAGATATTCTTATGTGTAATTGCACTTCACTTAATATATGTTTCTGTATTATTTATAATAAGTGGGACTTACACGAAGAAAAATCCTGTAAAACTTATCAAAAATCAAGTAAAAGGATATTTAACAGCGATAGGAACTCAATCATCTGTTGCGACAATTCCAGTAAACTTGGAATGTGCTAAACAAAATTCAGTAAGTAAAAGTATTAGAGATTTTGTAATTCCATTGGGAGCTACTGTTCATATGCCAGGTTCAATGATTACAATTACTGCTTGTACTTTTACAATATTAACAATGTATGGAATGAATCATTCTTACTTACTAATGTTAAGATATATGGCAATTCTTGGAATAGCAATGGTTGCTGCTCCAGGAGCTCCAGGTGGAGCAATTATGAGTGCATTGCCATTCTTGCCAGTAGTTGGAATTCCATCTGAAGGTGAACTTGCATCATTGTTGATGACACTTTATTTGACACAAGATTCATTTGGAACTGCTGCGAATATTTCTGGGGATACTGCAATCTCTGTAGCTATCGATAAAATATTCAACAGACATATTGTAAAAAATGATGAGTATAAAGATGGTTTTAATGAAAAAGTAATAAATGAAGAAGATTTATAATAAAAATATTTGGCTAGGCTCTGTGAGCCTAGTTTTTGTTTAAGAAATTTTTTTAGATATTTCGAAAATGAACACGAATTATTATTTATTGAATTAAAAATGCGAATGATATATAATGTTAAAGTAAAACATATGTTCAAGGGGTGAGTTATGGAATTTAAATTACATTCAAAATTCAAGCCTACAGGTGATCAACCACAAGCGATTGATAAACTTGCAAATGGTTTGGAAAATGGAAAAAATCATCAAATTTTGAAAGGTGTTACTGGTTCTGGTAAAACTTTTACGATGGCAAATATTATTCAAAAAGTTCAAAGACCAACTTTGGTTATAGCTCACAATAAAACTTTAGCATATCAGTTAGCTAGTGAGTTTAGGGAATTTTTCCCAGAAAATGCGGTTGAATTTTTCGTTTCGTATTACGACTACTATCAACCAGAAGCATACGTTGTTCAATCTGATACTTATATCGAGAAAGATTCAAGTATTAATGAAGAATTAGATAAACTTCGTCACAGTGCAACCATGAGTTTGTTTGAGAGAAGAGATGTTATTATCGTATCTTCTGTTTCCTGTATTTATGGTTTGGGAGACCCAATTGATTACGAAAATTTGGTTATATCTTTGCGTCCTGGCATGGAAAAAGATAGAACTGAAGTTATGAAAAAATTAATCGATATTCAATACGTTAGAAATGATATTAACTTTACTAGAGGAACTTTCAGAGTAAGGGGAGATAGCTTAGATATTTTCCCAGCATCAAGTGGTGAAAAAAGTGTTCGAATAGAATTTTTCGGTGATGAAATAGATAGAATTACTGAAATTGATGCATTAACTGGAGAAATTGTCGGAGAAAGAAATCACGTTGCAATTTATCCAGCGAGCCATTATGCAACAACTCAGAAAAAAGTTGAAAAAGCTATTGTAACCATAGAAGAAGAATTAGAAGATAGATTAAAGTACTTTAAAGATCACAATAAATTGTTAGAGGCTCAAAGATTAGAGCAAAGAACAAGATACGATATAGAAATGCTAAAAGAAATGGGATTTTGTACTGGAATAGAAAACTATTCGAGACACATGTCTCAGAGAAAACCTGGAAGTAGACCATATACTCTTATCGACTATTTTCCAAAAGATTTTGTAACTATGATTGATGAATCGCATGTTACTGTTCCACAAATAGGTGGTATGTATGAGGGAGACAGGTCGAGAAAAACGAGCTTGGTTGATTATGGTTTCAGATTACCATCTGCACTTGATAATCGTCCTTTGAAATTTAGTGAATTTGAATCGATGATGAATCAAGTAATTTATGTTTCAGCAACTCCAGGCAAATACGAAAAAGCGAAAACTAATGAAGTTGTTGAACAAGTTATAAGACCTACTGGATTATTAGATCCAAAAATTGAAGTTCGTCCAACAAAAGGACAAATTGATGATTTGGTTAGTGAAATCAATAAGACAATTGAAAAAGGCGAACGTGTTTTGATTACTACTCTTACAAAAAAAATGAGTGAAGATTTGACAAGATATCTTGAAGATTTGGATATTAAAGTAACTTATTTGCATTCAGATATTGATACGATTGAAAGAATGGAAATCATAAGAGATTTGCGAGAGGGAAAATACGATGTACTTGTAGGAATTAACCTTTTGAGAGAAGGATTGGATTTACCAGAAGTTTCGTTGATTGCAATTTTGGATGCCGATAAAGAAGGGTTCTTGCGTTCAGAGACTTCTCTTATACAAACAATAGGTAGAGCTGCTAGAAATTCAAATGGTCACGTTATAATGTACGGTGATACTATTACAAGATCAATGGATGTAGCTATAACAGAAACTAATAGACGTAGAGAAATACAAGAAAAATACAACGAAGAACACAATATTACTCCAACTACTATAAATAAATCTGTTAGAAAAAGAATTCAAAATACTTTTGTGGCAGAAGAAAATGAAAATTACGATGCTAATAAAGTTACAGAATTTTCAAAGGACGAAATCGAAGTTATTATCGAAAATTTGAACACAGAAATGTTAAAAGCTGCGGAAGAATTGGATTTCGAAAGAGCTGCTACACTTAGAGATCAAATAAGGAATTTGAAAAACACTTACTAAAGGAGCAAAATGAGTAAAGATAAAATTATTATAAAAGGTGCAAAGGAGAATAACCTTAAAAACGTGGACCTAACCATTCCTAGAAATAAAATGGTAGTGTTCACTGGATTGAGTGGGTCAGGTAAGTCTTCATTGGCATTTGATACAATATATGCAGAAGGACAGCGAAGATACGTGGAATCTTTGAGTTCTTACGCACGCCAATTTTTAGGGCAAATGGACAAGCCGGATGTAGAATACATTGAAGGATTGTCTCCTTCAATTTCTATAGACCAAAAAACAACTAACAACAACCCACGTTCAACAGTAGGAACTGTTACGGAAATATACGATTATTTTAGACTACTTTTCGCAAGAGTAGGAACTGCTTACTGTCCAGTTTGTGGAAAAGAGATTGTCAGCCAGACAGTAGATCAAATTGTAGATAGTGTGAAAGAATTAGAAGAACGTTCCAGAATTCAGATTTTAAGTCCTGTTGTAAAAGGTAAAAAGGGAGAATTCAAGAAACTTCTACAAAATTTGAGAAAAGATGGATTTATTAGAGCAATTGTAGATGGTGAGCAAGTTGAATTAGCAGAAGATATCGAACTAGATAAAAACAAGAAACATGATATCGATGTAATTGTCGACAGAATTATAATTAAAGACGGAATTGATTCGAGACTTACAGATTCTATAGAAACTGCCCTTAGATTATCTGAAAACAATGTAAAAGTTGATGTTATAGGAAAAGAATTAATTTCTTACAGCACATCGATGAGTTGTCCAGATGGTCACATTTCTTATGAAGAATTAGAGCCAAGAGATTTCTCTTTTAACAACCCTTTCGGAATGTGTCCACATTGTAACGGACTTGGTTTTCATAAAAAAGTTGATGAAGATTTGGTTATTCCTAATATGGAGTTGTCGATTTTACAAGGTGCAATAGATCCTTATCAATCTTCAAAACCAGGCGGATATTATTATGAAATTATAAAAGCAATTGCTGATTCTTATGATTTTCCATTGGATAAACCAATTAAAGAAGCACCGAAGAAAATGATTAATGAGATTTTACATGGATCAAAGAAAAATCTTTCATTTATTTTTGATAGTCATTTTTCTGGAAGAAAAAAATTCAACGGAAAGTTTGAAGGAGTTTTAAAAAATTTAGAAGAAAGATATAACAGAAGTACAACAGATTCTATGCATCAAAAAATAGGTGAGTACATGACAGATGTTGAATGCGATTATTGTCATGGTGCTAGATTAAAAGATGAGTATTTATCAGTTAGAATTAATGAGAAAAATATTTATGAAATTTGCCAAATGCCAGTGAAAGATTCTCTTCAATGGTTCAAGGACTTAGAATTAGAAGAATCCAAGAAATTTATTGGTGATGAAATATTGAAAGAAATTATCAGCAGACTTCAATTTTTGAATGATGTAGGATTGGATTATCTTACTTTGGATAGATCTGCTTCCACTTTATCAGGTGGGGAATCTCAGAGAATAAGATTGGCAACGCAAATTGGATCTGCATTGGTCGGAGTTGTGTATGTATTAGATGAACCTTCAATAGGACTTCACCAAAGAGACAATGATAAATTGATTAAAGCACTTAGAAATTTGACTGATATCGGAAATACTTTAGTTGTGGTTGAACACGACGAAGATACAATGAAAGAATGCGATTATTTAGTAGACATTGGACCTGGAGCAGGTGTTCACGGAGGAGAAGTCGTAGCATGTGGAACTATAGATGACATAATAAAAGAAAAAAGATCCATTACAGGGAAGTATTTGTCGGGAGAATTGGCAATTCCTGTTCCTGAACAAAGACGAAAACCTAATGGATACTTGGAATTTAAAGGTTGCAAAGAAAATAACCTTAAAAACATAAATGCAAAATTTGCACTTTCATGCTTCAACTGTGTTACAGGAGTTTCAGGATCTGGTAAATCTTCGTTGGTTAATGAAATTGTGTATAAAAAATTAGCTAGAGATTTGAATAATGCAAAGATGAAAAATGGAAAGTTTAAATCAGCAACTGGAATTGAGAATTTGGATAAGGTAGTTCAAATCGATCAATCTCCAATAGGTAGAACTCCACGAAGCAATCCAGCGACTTATACAAAGGTATTTGACTTGATAAGAGATTTGTTTGCATCAACACCTGAAGCGAATATGAGAGGATATCAAAAAGGAAGATTCTCATTTAATGTGAAAGGTGGAAGATGTGAAGCTTGTAAAGGTGATGGAACTATAAAGGTGGAAATGCATTTTTTACCAGATGTTTATGTTCCATGCGATGTTTGTAAGGGAAAAAGATACAATAGAGAAACTTTACAAGTAAAATACAAAGGCAAAAATATTGCTGATGTATTGGATATGACAATTGATGAAGCGTTAGAATTTTTCAGAAACTTCCCACCGATTAAAAACAAATTACAAACTTTACAAGATGTTGGTTTGGGTTATATCAAATTAGGACAATCTTCAACAGAATTATCTGGCGGAGAAGCACAAAGAGTAAAACTTGCTAGTGAATTATCTAAAAAAAGCACAGGAAAAACTGTGTATATTTTGGACGAACCAACTACTGGACTTCACTCTGCCGATATAGATAAATTAATTGAAGTATTACAAAGACTTGTTGATCAAGGAAACACTGTTATTGTTATTGAACACAATCTAGATGTTATTAAGGTTGCGGATTATATTATTGATTTGGGTCCTGAAGGAGGAAATGGAGGAGGAGAGGTAATCTTCCAAGGAACTCCAGAAAAATTAATTAACAAGAAAAATTCTTATACAGGACAATATTTGGCCCCAAAATTGAATCGTTAAATTTTTGTAATAATCACCTTCTTATTTTTAGTGTATAATAAAAGTTAAGAAGGTGATTTTTATGTACAATATTATGGTTGTCGATGACGAAAAAGACATAGTAAAAGCCATAGAAATATATTTAAAAACTGATAATTACAATGTACTGAAAGCTTACAATGGTTTTGATGCATTAGAATTAATGGAAAAGAATAAAATCGATTTATTTTTGGTAGACATAATGATGGAAGGAATGGACGGATTAGAACTAACACAAAAAATTCGAGAAGTTTCGAACGCGCCAATCATAATTTTGTCTGCAAAAAGCGAACTGAATGATAAGGTTATGGGATTGAATTTGGGTGCTGATGATTATATTACAAAACCTTTTGATGCTGTGGAATTATTGGCGAGAATCAAATCTTGTTTAAGAAGGCTAGAACTTAGCAAAGATAAATCATTAAATGGAAATATATTTTCAGCTGGAAGATTGACAATAAATGATGACAAAAAAGAAGTATTGATTGATGGAGAAGAAATAAAGCTAACTCCTTATGAATACGGAATTATTTTGCTTTTATTGAAAAATAAAGGAATAGTATTTACATCAGAAGAAATATATGAAAATGTATGGGAAGCTCCACCTTATGATGTAAAAAAAATAGTTTCAGTCCACATTTCTAGACTGAGAGAAAAAGTTGAAATCAATCCTAGAAGGCCAGATTTGATTAAATCTGTGTATGGAATGGGATATAAAATAGAGGACATTTAATGATAAAGTGGATTAAAAAAAGTTTTAGATCTATCGATGGTTACGTAGAAAAACAATTGGTAGATCTACTACTATATTTTAGTTTTGGTTTTATCCTTATATTCACTGTAGCATTTTTCATTGAAAATATAATTAATGTATATAATTTTTCAGTTCTGATAACGCTAATTTATGCGTTTGTAGGTTTATTTTATTCTTTGATTAAAGTTGTAAGAACTATTTATAAGAAAAAAAAGAATGCTTTTTTGATATATCAATTTTTGAGTAATTTCAAAGGAAAATACTACAATATTTACGTTGAATCATTATTAACATTGCTATTTCTAATGTACACAATGACAACAATTATGGTTTCAAATAGAAATTTATTTGGGATTATATTCATTGGAGCAATTTTAGCCAAAATTTACATTTCTATTTTGATTAATAATCTGGGGAAAATATTACTCAATAAAAAAGTAGAAGCTATGTATTCTGGAAAAGATATTGATGTTTTTATTGACGATGAAATATACAAGGATTCAGTATATTTGATTAACCATTTGCATGATTCAGTTATCAATACGATGCAAGATAAAATCAATTCAGAAAAAATGAAAACTGAACTTATAACAAATATTTCACATGATATAAAAACACC
>QWCB01003935.1_pt1 | contig 12749 bp, 10 predicted proteins | sample 1972511 | NCBI WGS metagenome assembly QWCB01 (sample SAMN09866719, study PRJNA288562) | Human gut metagenome isolate term5_stool, whole genome shotgun sequencing... | isolation source: gut | host: Homo sapiens | place: USA: California
TCTTTGGAAGACGACCTGATGCGTCTGTTCTCTTCCGACCGTATTGCCGGCGTTATGGACAAGCTCGGTTTCAAGGAAGGCGAAATGATTGAGCACAGCATGATTTCCAAGTCTATCGAACGTGCACAGAAGAAAGTGGAAGAAAACAACTTCGGTATCCGTAAACGCCTGCTGGAATACGACGATGTGATGAACAAACAGCGTACCGTAGTCTACACCAAACGCCGCCACGCTTTGATGGGCGAACGTATCGGCATGGACATTGTGAACATGATTTGGGACCGTTGTGTCAATGCGATCGAAGCTCCTACCTATGAAGACTGCAAGATGGATCTTCTCCAGACACTTGCCATGGAAACTCCGTTCACGGAAGAGGAGTTCCGTAACGAGAAAAAGGAGAAACTTGCCGATAAGGCTTTCGATGCTGCCATGGAACTTTTCAAACGCAAAACCGAACGTATGGCACAAATCGCTTATCCGGTTATCAAGCAGGTATACGAGAATCAAGGACACATGTACGAAAACATCCTGATTCCCATTACAGACGGCAAGCGCATGTATAACATCTCCTGCAACCTGAAAGCCGCTTATGAAAGCGAATGCAAGGAAGTAGTGAAAGCGTTTGAGAAGTCTATCCTGCTGCATGTCATCGATGAAGCATGGAAAGAGAACCTGCGCGAACTGGATGACTTGAAACACTCTGTACAGAATGCCAGCTACGAACAGAAAGACCCGCTGTTAATTTACAAGCTGGAGTCTGTAAACCTGTTCGATACAATGGTAGACAAGATAAACAATCAGACAGTTTCCATCCTGATGCGCGGACAAATCCCGGTACAGGAACCGCAGGAAGTTCGTCAGGCAGCTCCCGAACAACGTCAGGATTTAAGCAAGTATCGCGAGCAAAAGCAAGACCTGACCGACCCAAACCAGCAAGCCGCCGCCCAGCAAGATACGCGCGAACAGCAGAAACGCGAACCTATCCGCGTAGAAAAGACGGTGGGACGTAACGACCCTTGTCCGTGCGGAAGCGGTAAAAAGTACAAGAACTGTCACGGAAAGAATGCATAAAATAGCAATTAGTGGTTAGTGATTAAGGGTTCATTGAGTACCAATCTTAACCACTAGCCACTAACCACTAATCGCTAATCACTATAATAAGAGCCTCGAACGGTTAAAAACTGTTCGAGGCTTTTATTTATTCAAGTAAAAGATTACTTTTGTTTTTCAGAACTAAGAATAAAAGACTATGACTAAATACTCTTATTACCTGTTACTGTCTTGTTTGATGTTTTTGGCGGGTTGCCAAACCGTCGAACCGCTTGCCATAGATTATATGTTACCGGCGGATGTAAGTTTCCCACCGAGTTTGAAACGGGTAGCCATTGTCAATAACATGCCTGAAGTTCCGGACAACAAGCCTATTCTTGCCAAAGAGAAGAAAAAAGACGATTTTGAGATAGCCAGCAAAACAGATTATTACAACGGCAATGCCGCTATTGCCACGGAATCCCTTGCCGAAGCCCTTGCCCACGAGAACTACTTCAACGAAGTGGTTATCTGCGATTCGGCCTTACGTGCCCACGATGTCACTCCTCGCGAAGGAGCGCTGTCACAAGAAGAAACAAACCGGTTGGTGCATGACTTGGACGTAGATTTCCTCATCGCATTGGAAAACGTACAGATACGCTCTGTCCGCAAAATAAAGTACATGCGCGACTGGGGCATTTATTACGGCACGGTAGATGCCCGGATATATCCTACTGTCAGGATTTACCTGCCCAACCGCAGTACCCCTATGGCTACAATCAACGCTAACGACAGCATTTTCTGGGAAGAAACCGGAAACGGTCCCTTTGTACAAGGCAACCTCATCAGTGAAGAAGAACTGATAAAACAAGCTTCTGATTTTGCCGGAACCATACCGGTAAAAAAACTGCTGCCGTATTGGAAAACCGCCAACCGCTATCTGTTCTGCGGCGGTTCCGTAAACATGCGCGATGCCGCCGTATATGCTCGGGACAAGCAATGGAACACAGCCATCGGGCTATGGAAGCAAACCTACGCTACCCAAAAAGGAAAGAAAAAGATGCAGGCAGCCTATAACCTTGCTGTCGGCTATGAAATACAGGACAGTATTGCCGCCGCTCTCGACTGGGCGTTGAAAGCGCAAGCCGAAGCACGTATCGTAGACGGCGTGGATAAAAAAGATTTGACTCACCTTGGCAAAGCGGATATCCCCTACTACGTCCTTACAACACTTTACGCCACCGAATTAAAGGAGCGGAAAGAAGGCTTATCGCGCCTAAATATGCAAATGCAGCGATTTAATAATGATTTTTAGTCAAATACTGTAAATGTAATTGTTTTTTTTATACCTTTGAACATCCATTAAGTAAAGAAAAGCAATTATGAAACTCAGTCAACCGGCATTATCTCTTCTCGAAGAAACTATCAAACAGGCAATCGGCAAGTACGCTTGCGGTTGTGAGCAGACAGTCGTTACGGATATCCACCTGCAAGCCAACCAAAGTTCGGGCGAATTTTCCATATTCGACGATGATGACAAAGAACTCGCCAGTACCACCATAGAAGAATGGATGACATACGAAGGCGATGATTTCTACGAAAACATGGAACGCATCCTGAGCAATCTGCTCTGCAACCTCAAAAACCGGGGTGCTTTTGACAAGCTGACCATCATGAAGCCTTTCTCTTTCGTATTGGTAGATGACGACAAGGAAACCATAGCCGAACTCTTGTTGCTGGACGATGACACCCTGCTGGTAAACGAAGAGCTGCTGAAGGGATTGGATGAGGAGTTGGATGCTTTCCTAAAAGACTTACTGGAGAAATAACGAATCATATACGAATCGTACAACGTACATAAAAAAAGGTCCGGACTTTATTGAGTCCGGACCTTTCTTTTATATCGGAGATACTGTCTTACGCTTTCTTCAAAGCGGCAATACTTTCTTTCAGTGAACTGATGATACTCTCCGCGTCCGCCTGTTTCTTGCGTTCCATTTCGATAACGGCAGCAGGAGCATTATTCACGAACTTCTCGTTACTCAGTTTCTTCAGAACGCCTTGCAGGAAGCCTTCCTTATGCTTCAATTCAGCTTCCATACGGGCTATTTCGGCTTCCACATCAATCATGTTGCCCAAAGGAACGGCAAATTCCGTTGTGCCTACCATGAAAGCGGCAGCGCCGTCAGCCTTGGCCTCAACTGCGGTTACGGCAGAAAGGTTGCACATCTTGATAATGACAGCATCGAAAGCAGCCACCGGGTTTTCACCGACAACCTGTAATTCCAACGGTTCTTTTTGGGCGATGTTCTTCTGCAAACGGATAGAACGTACATTACTGATAACCTCTTTCACCACCTCGAACTGCTGTACAAAAGCCTCGTCCACTTCCGTTGACATGGAGATAGGGCTTACCATAAGGCTTTCTCCATCCTTACGGTCGACGATGTGCTGCCACAACTCTTCGGTGATGAACGGCATGAACGGGTGCAGCAGATGCAACAGATTATCGAAGAAACCGATAGTCGTATCGTACACCTTCTTGTTGATGGGCTGTCCGTAAGCAGGCTTAATCATCTCCAGATACCAGGAAGAGAACTCATCCCAGAAGAGCTTGTACACCGCCATCAATGCTTCGCTCAAACGATACTTGCCGAACAGGTCTGCCAATTCGGCAGCCACGGCATTCTGTTTGGACTCGAACCAGCGCATAGCCAGTTCGGCAGCTTCCGGCACAGGCACTTCCTCACTCACTTCCCAGCCCTTAACCAGGCGGAAAGCATTCCATATCTTATTGTTGAAGTTACGTCCCTGTTCGCAAAGCGCATCGTCAAAAAGGATGTCATTGCCGGCAGGAGCCGAAAGCATCATACCCATACGCACACCATCGGCACCGTAACGGTCTATCAGGTCAAGCGGGTCGGGTGAATTGCCGAGCGATTTGGACATCTTGCGTCCCAGCTTGTCGCGGACAATACCCGTGAAGTAAACGTTCTTGAACGGCATCTTACCTTCGTATTCATACCCTGCCATAATCATGCGCGCCACCCAGAAGAAGATAATATCCGGCCCCGTTACCAGGTCGCTGGTAGGATAATAATAGTTGATTTCTTCGTTGCCCGGATTCAGGATACCGTCGAACAGGGAGATAGGCCACAACCAGGAAGAGAACCAGGTGTCGAGGCAATCCTCGTCTTGACGCAAATCCTCTATTTTAAGGGCAGGATTTCCGGTCTTTTCCTGTGCCAGCTTCAAGGCCTCTTCGGGAGTGGCTGCCACCACATATCCGCCTTCCGGCAGGAAGTAAGCGGGAATGCGGTGTCCCCACCACAACTGGCGGCTGATACACCAGTCCTTGATGTTCTCCAGCCAGTTCTTATAGGTATTTTTATATTTGGCAGGGTAGAATTTCAAGTCATCATTCATCACCGGGGGCAGAGCCATATCGGCAAAGTGCTGCATCTTGAGGAACCACTGCATGGAGAGCTTCGGCTCGATTGCCACGTTGGTACGTTCGGAGAAACCGACCTTATTGGTATAGGCTTCCACCTTTTCCAGCAATCCGGCACCCTGCAGGTCTTTCTCAATCTGCTCGCGTACATCGAAGCGGTCCATGCCTACGTACAGTCCGGCTGCTTCGCTCAGCGTACCGTTGTCGTTGAAGATGTCGATGGCAGGCAGGTTGTATTTCTCACCCAGCATATAGTCGTTGACATCGTGTGCAGGAGTTACCTTCAGACAGCCCGTACCGAACTCCACGTCTACATAATCATCCTGGATAACAGGAATAACGCGGTTCACCAGCGGCACAATCACTTTCTTACCTTTCAGCCATTGGTTCTTCGGGTCGGCAGGATTGATACACATCGCCGTATCACCCATGATTGTTTCGGGACGCGTAGTGGCTACCACGGCATAACGCTTGCCGGAAGCGTCGCGATGAACCACTTCGCCTTCGGCTCCCGTCTCACCGGACATGTCATCGTCGGCAACGTAATATTTCAAATAATACAGCTTGCTGTGCTCTTCCTTATAGATAACCTCTTCGTCGCTGAGGGCGGTGAGGGCTTTCGGGTCCCAGTTCACCATACGCACACCGCGATAAATCAGCCCTTTGTTGTAAAGGTCTACAAACACTTTAATCACGCTTTCACTGCGTTTCTCATCCATGGTGAAGGCAGTGCGGTCCCAATCGCAGGAAGCGCCCAGCTTACGGAGCTGTTTCAGGATGATGCCACCGTGCTCGTCCGTCCATTCCCAGGCATGCTTCAGGAATTCGTCGCGGGTAAGGTCTGTTTTCTTGATGCCCTGTGCGGCAAGCTTGTTCACAACCTTGGCTTCGGTGGCAATGGAAGCATGGTCCGTACCCGGAACCCAGCAGGCGTTCTTGCCTTCCATACGGGCACGGCGTACAAGGATATCTTGGATGGTATTATTAAGCATGTGTCCCATGTGGAGCACACCGGTGACGTTAGGGGGCGGAATGACGATGGTGTAGGGCTCACGACCATCGGGTTTAGAACTGAATAATTTGTGGTCTAACCAATACTGGTACCACTTTCCCTCTACGTCAGCGGGATTGTACTTACTTGCTAATTCCATGTTTCTAAAATCTATATTTTGTTATAATGGGCGCAAAATTAATAAATTAATAGCTTTATCCGGCAAAAGCAATGAAAAGAATTACATACCTTTGCTTTACAAATGATGATTTTATACGGAGTTGCCGTAACAAGCACCCGGTGCCGCTTCGGCTTCGGCTACCGAAACCGGAAGTTTCCACGCAAGGAAACAGGAGTATACACGCAGGGAAACGACAGTGTCTACGTAAGGGAACAGCAGTTTCCACGCAAGGGAACAGCAGTTTCCACGTAAGGAAACGGAGTATCCACCGCTTGAAACTCCCGTTCCCAAAGGGAGAAACGACAGCACCGAAAGCAGGAAACCGGCACGGGCCCCAAAAAGAAGAATAGAATGAAGCGTAGCATAACAATAGCAGGAGTGAGATTCAGAGGCAATTCATTACTTTTGATATTTTTTTTGTTGCTCGTATTGTGCGTGCAGACAGTACCCGGTTTGGGAGATGCCTACGCCATGTACGTATACCCGTCCATCGCCCGGGTACTTTCGTCCTTCTCCCGGCTTGTGCCTTTCGCCATCGGCGACCTGTTCATTGCGCTAAGTATCGCCGGCGTACTTCTCTACCCTGTTTACGCACGCTGCATCCGCAAACAGAAATGGAACCGTATCCTGCTGAAAGATGTAAAATATCTTCTATGGGTGTACGTATGGTTCTATCTGGCATGGGGACTGAATTACTCGCAAAAAAACTTTTACGAGCGGACGCGCATTCCTTACACAGCCTATACTCCTGATAACTTTCGGAGTTTTACAGACAGCTACATCGAGAATCTGAACAGCTCTTACACCGATATTACGTCGGTCGAAAAAGAGCTGGTCTGCCGTGAAAGCGTACGGGTCTATAATCAAATCGGTGACTCCTTAGGCGTTCACCGCCCCTTCCATCAAACACCCCGCGCAAAGACAATGCTGTTCACCCCACTGATTTCCATGGTAGGCGTCACCGGCAGCATGGGACCTTTCTTCTGCGAGTTCACCCTGAACGGTGACTTGCTCCCCTCGCAATATCCGGCTACTTACGCCCACGAGCTTGCCCACTTATTGGGTATCACCAGCGAGGCGGAAGCCAACTTCTACGCCTATCAGGTATGTACACGCTCGCAAGTGCAGGCCATCCGCTTCAGCGGTTACCTCTCCGTACTGCCGCATGTCCTGAACAACGCCCGCCGGCTCATGGCTGAAGAGGAATACGCGCAGCTCTTCCGGCGCATACGTCCGGAGATTATCGGACTGGCAAAGAAGAACAGCGAGTACTGGATGAAGAAATACAATCCTGTAATCGGCCGCATTCAGGACCGGATATACGACTTATACCTGAAAGGAAACAAGATAGAAAGCGGGCGGAAAAACTACTCGGAAGTGGTAGGTCTGCTGATTTCGTATGAGGAATGGAAGAAAAACAGTATCTTTGCGTCAATAATGTTTAATTAAAAAAATAACTCATGCAACATACAAGAAAGGAACAGATGGAAGCCTTCGGCCGCTTCCTCGACATACTCGACGAACTGCGTGTGAAATGTCCCTGGGACAAGAAGCAGACCAACGAAAGCCTGCGTCCCAATACCATTGAAGAGACTTATGAACTATGCGATGCCCTGATGCGCGACGATAAGCAGGATATCTGCAAAGAACTGGGAGACGTGCTGCTCCACGTGGCTTTCTATGCCAAGATAGGTTCGGAAACCGGCGATTTCGACATAAAGGATGTATGCGACCGCTTATGTGAAAAGCTTATCTTCCGCCATCCCCACGTATTCGGTGATGTGAAAGCGGAGACTGCCGGACAGGTATCCGAAAACTGGGAACAGTTGAAACTCAAGGAAAAAGGGGGCAACAAAACGGTGTTGAGCGGTGTGCCCGCCGCCCTGCCCTCGCTCATCAAGGCATACCGCATTCAGGACAAAGCCCGCAACGTGGGTTTCGACTGGGAAGAACGGGAACAGGTGTGGGATAAAGTAAAAGAAGAAATCGGAGAATTCCAAGCCGAAGTGGCCCGCATGGACAAGCAGAAAGCAGAAGAGGAATTCGGTGACGTAATGTTCAGCCTTATCAATGCCGCACGCCTGTATAAAATAAATCCGGACAATGCACTGGAGCATACCAACCAGAAGTTTATCCGCCGCTTCAACTATGTGGAAGCACATAGCATCAAGGAAGGCAGAAACCTGCACGACATGACGCTGGAAGAAATGGATAAATTATGGGAAGAAGCCAAAGCATTAGAAAAGAAAGGAAACTGAAATTCACTTACTATCTGTTTCTTTTCAGGCACGGAATTACATGGATTTCACGGAAAAAGATAAAATAAATCCGTGTAATTCCGCGTCCAAAAGAAATCATCAAGTGTATTTAGACACACTCTCCTTTTAAATGAACAGTTACAACCTGTAACTTTTCAGAACAGTCATTTTAGTTTTGACGCACCCGCACAATTTTCAATCCGGGCATATATCCTTTTTCATTTCTTGCCCGGCTGGGGTTTCGACGCCTTATCTTTGTTGTCATTATGCCGCATCCCTTTCAGCAATTCCCGGTGGAAACGCATTTCGGCTTTCTGCACCAGATAAAGTTTCTTGGCAGACAATATCTTCTTGAACTTCGCAAAATAAGTCTTGTCCAAACGGTCGGCAGCAATACGGGCATCGTACACGCCTTCCATAATCACATCATATTGGGCTTCGGTGGTCTTTTCGTCCTTTCCCTGACGAATCAGACTCCACGCCTTGTCATTCTGCTCTTTTTTCTTGTCCTGCAATTCAAAATAAAGAGGAAAGAACCTGGCTGCCTCTTCCTTGGTCAATCCGGCTTTTTCTGTGATATATGCTTTTTGTCTGGCACGGAACTCAGCAGGCGACAAACGTTGGTTGCATCCGTCCGCTGCCCGCAATACGGGTGCCAGACTGCACATCATTACTAATAAAACAATCAGCTTTTTCATTTCTTTTTTCAATCGGTTAAAGTTCTCTACGGCTTATTCGGCATCGGAATCGGCCAGATATACATACAATGAGTAGTCGTCAAGCATGGAGTTATCCACCGCCATGTTGATATATTCCATTTCGGTTTCCGTTTCGTCGGCAGCCATGCGGTCGGTTGCAGCCGGCGTACGGTCAGAGGAAGCCACGCGGATAATCAATGCCGCACCTACAAACATAGCTGCCATATAGGCCCAGGGTTTCACCCTCTCCCACATCGTAGGCTCTTTCTGTTCGAAGGCAAGTTTCTCCTTTTCGGGCAGACGGTTCATCAGCTCCGAAGTGAAATTCTCAAAATATCCTTCGGGAACACGGAAAGCATTCTCCGTCCCTACTTTCTTGAGTATGTTGTCTTCTTCTTTCATAAGCTCTTCTCCTTTCTGTTTGGTTAGACTTTTTTTCACGTTAAAGGTTTAATCTTCTTCTCCCAATATCTTCTCTATTTTTTTTACGGCATGGTGGTAGGACGCTTTCAAAGCCCCCACCGAAGTACCGAAAATATCGGACATCTGCTCGTATTTCATTTCCTGGTAGTACTTCAGGTTGAACACCATGCGTTGCTTTTCGGGCAAGGTGAGCAACGCTTTCTGCAAGGCCATCTGAGCTTTGTCGCCCGAAAAGTAAGGATCGCTCTCCAGCTTCTGAAGGGTGTCGGCTTCGGGAGCGTCCAACGACACGGTGCTCGCCGCCCGCTGTTTGTTCAGGAAAGTAAGGCATTCGTTCAGGGCGATGCGGTAGAGCCAGGTGGAGAGTTTGGCCTCTGCCCGGAAATAATCGATATTGAGCCATGCCTTGACGAAGGTATTCTGAAGCAAGTCGTTGGCATCCTCATGCGAAAGCACCATGCGCCGGATTTGCCAGTATAACTGCTCGCTGTATTGCGCCACAATCATCTCAAATCCCCGCTTCTGCGTACTCTCTTCCTGAAGAAGCGCCAGCACTTCGCGTTCGTTATAAGAAGGGTTCATATAGTCTATTCACATTTATATCTTTTCTCTACGCAAAGATAGAAAATTAAAAACGAAAAGCCATCCGCAAGAGGCAAAAAGCCCGGCAGGCACAAAAGCATATTGCCGATTCGTTTGTTTAATGCTCCTCTTTGACTTGGCGGCAGATACATTCTGCCAGATGGTCGTTGACAAAGCCTGCTGCCTGCAAATGCGCGTAGCAAATCGTGCTCCCGAAGAACTTGAATCCCCGTTTTTTCATGTCCTTGCTCATAGCATCAGATTGGGGCGATGATACAGGAATATCGCTCAATGAGTGAACGGTATTCACGATAGGCTTCCCGTCGGGGAAGAATGAAAGGGTGTAGTTATAAAAGCTGCCGAACTCCTTCTGCACGGCAAGGAACAGCCTTGCGTTCGTAATGGTCGATTTGATTTTCAGACGGTTCCGCACAATACCCTCAAACTGCATCAGACGCTCAACGTCCTCATCGGTCATTTGCGCCACTTGTCCGGCATCGAAGTTGCAAAAGGCTTTACGGTATCCCTCGCGCTTTTTGAGGATTGTGATCCAGCTCAGTCCGGCTTGGGAACTCTCCAATACAAGAAACTCAAACAGCGTCCTGTCATCGGTCACCAATCTTCCCCACTCCTCATCGTGGTACTTCACATACAGTTCATCCGTTCCGCACCAGCCGCAACGTCCGTTTATTATATCTTGCATACTTATAATATTTATACGTCAGCAAAGATAGCAAAATTCCGATTCACACCGATATGCAAAGCGTTTCTTTGGCCAACTGCGTATCCGGAAAGACAGCGCGCGCCTCATCCAGCAATACCTGCTCATCGTCATAACGGGCGGAGAAATGACCTATCAACAGCTTCTTCACTTCCGCATCGCGGGCTATCCGTGCGGCTTGCGAAGCGGTGGTATGGAACGTTTCTTTGGCACGCGGGGCGGCATCTTCGGCAAAAGTGGCCTCATGGAAAAGCAAATCCACTCCTTTTATCTGTTCCGTTATGGAAGGAAGATAAATCGTATCCGAACAATAGGCATAACGCCGCGGGGCAGCCGAGGGACGGGTGAGACGGGCATTGGGTATCACCTCCCCTTCCGGCGTAACGTAATCCGCACCGTTCTTGATACGGTTCAGCTCGTACACCGGCACTTGATAGAAGTCTATCATGTCGCGCAGGATATGATTGGGGCGCGGCTTCTCGGCAAACAGAAAACCGCAGCAAGGCATGCGATGCCGCAAAGGAATGGTTGTCACCCCTTTGGGAGAGTGTATATGCAGGTCGGCCGTACGCCCCAAAAGATTAAGCGTGGATATCAGTCCCAGCAGCCCGAAACAGTGGTCGCCGTGCAGGTGGGAGATGAAGATACGGTTCAAACGCGAGAATTTGAGGCGTGACTTTCGGAATTGCAACTGTGCGCCTTCTCCACAGTCTATCATAAAAAGTTTGTCACGTAAGTTCACTACCTGCGAAGTAGGAAAATGGCGGGTGGTGGGCAATGCCGAACCGGAGCCGAGAATATGTAGTTCGAATTTCTCCATGATGGTGCAAAGATAAGGGTAATCATCACAGATTGCACAGATTATCGGCAAGAAATTAAGAGCCTGCCTAAAAAGAAAGGGCACTTGTGTTTGCCACAAGCACCCTTACCTTATTTATATGGAGAAGTAATTACTTCTTTCCGGCTTCCATTTGCTCTTTCAAAGCAGCCAAAGCGTCGATGTCGCCCAAAGTTGTAGAAGCAGCCTGGTTTTGGATAGAAGCAGGAGCTTCTTCTCTCTTACCGGAAGACTTCTTGGCAGCTTTCTTTTCTGCTCTTTCTTCAGCCTTGGCTACATCTTCGAAGATGCGGCTGTGAGACAGGATGATACGCTTAGCGTCCTTGTTGAACTCGATAACTTTGAATTCGAGCTTCTCGTCCAACTGAGCCTGTGAGCCGTCTTCCTTAACGAGGTGTTTCGGAGTAGCGAAACCTTCTACGCCATAAGGCAGAGCAACAACTGCACCCTTGTCCAGCATTTCGATGATAGTACCTTCGTGTACAGAACCTACTGTGAATACAGTTTCAAATACATCCCAAGGATTCTCTTCGAGTTGCTTGTGACCGAGGCTCAAACGACGGTTTTCCTTGTCGATTTCCAATACCTGTACGTCGATGTCCGCACCGATTTGAGTGAATTCTGAAGGATGTTTAACCTTCTTAGTCCAAGACAGGTCAGAGATGTGAATCAAGCCGTCAACACCTTCTTCGATTTCTACGAATACACCGAAGTTAGTGAAGTTGCGAACTTTTGCAGTGTGCTTGGAACCGATAGGATATTTCTCTTCGATAGTTTCCCAAGGATCAGCTTTCAGCTGCTTGATACCGAGAGACATCTTACGTTCTTCGCGGTCCAGAGTCAGAACTACAGCCTCAACTTCATCACCTACCTTCATGAAGTCCTGTGCAGAACGCAAGTGTTGTGACCAAGACATTTCGGATACGTGAATCAGACCTTCAACACCCGGAGCGATTTCGATGAATGCACCGTAGTCGGCCATAACGACAACTTTACCCTTCACGTGGTCGCCTACCTTCAAGTTAGGATCGAGAGCATCCCAAGGATGCGGAGTCAGCTGCTTCAAGCCGAGAGCGATACGCTTCTTCTCATCATCGAAGTCGAGGATAACGACGTTGAGCTTCTGGTCGAGTTCAACCACTTCTTTCGGATCGCTGACGCGGCCCCAAGAGAGGTCTGTGATGTGAATCAAACCGTCTACGCCACCCAGGTCGATGAATACACCGTAGGATGTGATATTCTTAACGGTACCTTCGAGAACTTGTCCTTTTTCGAGTTTACCGATGATTTCTTTCTTCTGTTGTTCCAGTTCAGCCTCGATAAGAGCCTTGTGAGATACAACGACATTTTTGAATTCCTGATTGATTTTAACAACCTTGAATTCCATAGTCTTGCCAACGAATACATCGTAGTCGCGGATAGGCTTAACGTCGATTTGAGAACCCGGCAAGAATGCTTCGATACCGAATACGTCGACAATCATACCACCCTTAGTGCGGCACTTGATGTAACCCTTGATAATTTCTTCATTTTCCAAAGCAGCGTTAACGCGATCCCAAGAACGGGTAGCACGAGCT
>QWCB01003192.1_pt1 | contig 12737 bp, 10 predicted proteins | sample 1972511 | NCBI WGS metagenome assembly QWCB01 (sample SAMN09866719, study PRJNA288562) | Human gut metagenome isolate term5_stool, whole genome shotgun sequencing... | isolation source: gut | host: Homo sapiens | place: USA: California
GGATCTCAACGAGAAGGCTGAGCGCACGATGGGCGTGCTGCATCCGGTGAAGCTCGTCATCACGAACTATCCCGAGGGCAAGAGCGAGACGTTCACGGTCGAGAATAACCCGACCGCCCCTGCGTCCGGCACGCATGAGATCACGTTCTCCCGCGAGTGCTGGATCGAGGCAGACGACTTCATGGAAGTCCCCGTGCCCAAGTACAAGCGCCTGACGCCGAACGGCCCCGAGTGCCGCCTCAAGGGCGCGTACCTCATCACCTGCACGGGCTGCAAGAAGGATGAAAACGGCAACGTTGTCGAGGTCTACGCCGAGTACGACCCGAACTCGCCGGGCGGCGATCCCGCCGACGGCCGCAAGGTTAAGGGCGCGACGATCCACTGGGTCGACGCCGCGACCGCGCTGGACGCCGAGGTGCGTGTTTACAGCGAGCTGTTCAGCGACCCCGCACCCGACGGCGCGGACAAGGATTTCCTTGCCTGCATGAATCCCGAGTCTCTTGAGGTGCTGACCGGCTGCAAGGTCGAGCCGCGCATGAGCGATATCGCCGCGGCGTACGACAAGACCGAAAAGAAGGGCAAGACCGCGCCGAGCTTTCAGTTCATGCGCCTTGGGTATTTCTGCCTTGATAACAAGGATTGCTCCGAGGATCATCTGGTGTTCAACCGGTCGGTTACTCTTAAAGATAGCTTTAAAAAGTAATCATTGAAATGTTCCCCCTGCAAGCAGGGGAGCGCGGATAAAAGGGGACCTTCTCTCACGTGAGAGAAGGTCCCCTTTTGAACCCCTAAGAGAACGGCAGGGGCGTTTCGATTTCGCCCCTGCACCCCTAACGACCAAAAGGGAGGGGCCTTGCCCCTCCTTTTTGGATTATCCACCCCGTGGCACTTCGTAAGCTCTGCACCTACTTTGGATGCTTCTGAGCTGATAGTACCTGCCGGAGCGGCATTGCTGCGCTCGCCGCGCTGGGGATTTTTTTAGTTTTCTGCTGAATCGGTACTGCCGATAGGCTCGTCGGGGATGATATCATGTGTGATGACTTGTTCTTCTGCGTCTAACAGGGCTTTTTTCAGGACTTCACGGGCAAGAATGCCCTTGCCCTCATCGTAAAGGTCGATGGCTTCGCTCATGGAGCGTACCATCAGGTGGTAGAGGCTTTTATAAGTTGTCATAGTGCATCCCTCCTTGATGGCATTCTACCGCATTGTGGAGATATACACAATACTTGTTTTTCACTTTGCTCCATATAATAGGCTCGTAAGAAGGTGGGGTGAGGACAATCATCAGTTACGAGCCTTTATGGAAAACGTTGCAGGAAAAAGGTATTTCGCAGTATTATCTGCTGCAAAATGGGCTTGACAATAAGACTTTGGATTCGCTGAAAAAGGGAAAGAACATCACACTGCTGACGCTGGAAAAGCTCTGCAAACTGATCGACTGCACCCCAAACGATATTATCGAATTTATCTGAAAGCTACCGGTGTGCTAGTCGGTAGCTTTTCATTTTCCCGCGGCGAGCGCAGCAATGCCGCCCGCACGCAGTCTGCCGCCGTGCTACCGTCACTCGCGCCTCACGGAGTAAGGCGCGGTTGCGATTGGTAACGAATCGCAGAGATTCATGGCGAAGCCATGTACACCGCACCCGATTGCGCAGCGCGTGCAGTTCTTCGAGCTGCAATCTGGCAATGTGCGGGGTCGAGGGGGAAGGCCCCTCGTCCTTTCTCTCGGGGGTTGCAAAGGGGGATACTCTCTTTCGAGAAAGAGAGTATCCCCCTTTTACGCACTTCCGTACGGTACGGAAATATCCCGCGCCTGCGCGGAACAATTTGCAAATGGTTTTGTTAAACCGTTTCCAGAATCTCTCTGGCAACATAAACACCGCTCGCCGATGCGTGCGACAGCGAATGCGTAATACCGCTGCCGTCGCCGATGACATAGAGCCCCTTGTACGGCGTTTCAAGGTGCTCGTCGAGCGCGACCTCCATGTTGTAGAACTTGACCTCCACGCCGTAGAGGAGCGTATCGTCGTTTGCGGTGCCCGGCGCGATCTTGTCGAGCGCGTAGATCATCTCGATGATGCCGTCCAGAATGCGCTTGGGGAGCACGAGGCTCAGATCACCGGGGGTCGCCGCGAGCGTCGGCGTGACGAGGCCTTCTTCGATGCGCTTGACCGTGCTGCGGCGGCCGCGGACGAGATCGCCGAAGCGCTGGACAATGACGCCGCCGCCGAGCATGTTGGACAGGCGCGCGATGGACTCGCCGTAGCCGTTGGAATCCTTGAACGGCTCGGAGAAGTGCTTGGCAACGAGAAGCGCGAAGTTCGTGTTCTCGGTCTGGAGGGACTTATCCTCATAGCTGTGGCCGTTGACCGTGACGATGCCGTTCGTGTTCTCGTTGACGACGATGCCGTTGGGGTTCATGCAGAACGTGCGGACGTTGTCCTCGAACTTTTCCGTGCGATAGACGATCTTGCTCTCGTAGAGCTCGTCGGTCAGGTGGGAGAAGACGACGGCGGGGATCTCGACGCGCACGCCGATATCGACGCGGTTCGACTTCGTGGGGATCTTGAGCTCCTGGCACACGCCCTCCATCCACTTGCTGCCGACGCGGCCGACGGAGACGATGCACTTGTCGCAGGTGTAGTCCGTCTCGCCGACGGTGACGCGGTAGCCGTCGCCCTCGCGGGCGATGGTGGTGACGGGAGAATCGAAGTAGAAGTCGACCTTGTCCTTGAGCAGGTCATAGAGGTTCGAGAGCACGACGAGGTTCACGTCCGTGCCGAGATGGCGGACGGAGGCGTCGAGCAGATTCAGCTTATTCTGGATGCAGAGCTTTTTGAACTTTGTGCCGGCGGTGGAGTAGAGCTTCGTGCCCTCGCCGCCGTAGGCCATGTTGATCTCGTCGACATAGTGCATGAGGTCGAGCGCCTGCTTTTTGCCGATGTACTCGTGCAGCGTGCCGCCGAAGTCGTTGGTGATGTTGTATTTGCCGTCGGAAAATGCGCCCGCGCCGCCGAAACCGCTCATGATCGAGCAGCTCTTGCAGCGGATGCAGGACTTGACCTTGTCGCCGTCGATGGGGCAGTGGCGCTTTTCAAGGCTGTGACCGGCCTCGAACACGGCGACGCGCAGGTCGCTGCGATCCTTTGTCAGCTCGTAGGCGGAGAAGATGCCGCCGGGGCCGCCGCCAATGATGATGACGTTGTAATGCATGGAAGAAACCTCCGTTTGATCCGGATTTGCCGGAGGAGCATCCCACCGGCGCAAAAATACATACTATATTGTAATAAAATGGCGGATAAAGTCAAGAGAAGAAACGGAAAAAGGAGCGGAAACATTTCCGCTCCTTTTTGTCTGAGTCTACATATTCTTCTTGATGCTCTTGATGGCGTTTTTTTCAAGGCGCGAGACCTGCGCCTGCGAGATGCCGATCTCACTCGAGACCTCCATCTGCGTCTTGCCGTCGGAGTAGCGCAGGGCGAGGATCTGACGCTCGCGCTCGCTCAGGCGCGCCATGGCCTCCTTGAGCGCGATCTGCTCGAGCCAGTCCTCGTCGGTGTTCTTGGTGTCGCGCACCTGATCCATGACGCACACGGCGTCGCCGCCGTCGGAGTAGATGGGCTCAAAGAGCGACACGGGGTCGCATACGGCGTCCATGGCGAAGACGACCTCCTCGCGCCGGATGCCGAGCTCGCGCGCGATCTGCTCGACCGTGGGCTCGCGCTGCTGCTCGCGCTGGAGCTTTTCACGCGCCTGTAAGACGCGGTAGGCCGTGTCGCGCATCGAGCGGCTGACGCGAATGGAGCTGTTGTCGCGCAGATACCGCCGGATCTCGCCGATGATCATCGGCACGCCGTAGGTGGAAAAACGAACATTCTGCGAAGTGTCGAAGTTGTCGATGGCCTTTAGCAGCCCCACGCAGCCGACCTGAAAGAGGTCGTCCGCGTTTTCCCCTCGGCCGGAAAAGCGCTGGATGACCGACAGCACCAGCCGCAGATTGCCCTCGACGAGCTTTTCGCGCGCGGCTGCGTCGCCGTCCTTTGCGCGATGAAGCAGCGCGTCCGTCTCCGCGGCGGTCAGCGTCGGCAGCTTCGTCGTGTTCACGCCGCAGATCTCCACCTTGCCAAGCATAAAAAGAATCCCCGCCTCCCATGCGTAGTGCTTTCAGTATGTCCGCACGCGGCGGAAACATACGGAACGGGAAGCGGGGATATTTTTTATCGTTCGGCGCGCTTCGATGGACTTTGCGCCCTCAAACGGTTCTCACGCAAGAAGACCGATACAGAATGCAATGATCGCAGCGTTGAAGAAGTCGTTGAAGAGGCCGCCGACCATCGGGATGACGAAGTAGGCCGAGGGAGAGGGACCGTAGCGGCGGGAAACGGCCTGCATGTTGGCCATGGCGTTGGACGTGGCGCCCATGCCGAAGCCGATGAAGCCGGCGGTGATCATCGCGGCGTCGTAATCGTGGCCCATGACCGGGAAGACGACCAGCAGCGAGAAGACGACCATCAGCAGCACCTCGGCGGCGAGGGCGACGATCATCGGCAGCGCCAGATCGACGAGCTGCCAGAGCTTGAGGCCCGAGAGCGCCATCGAGAGGAAGATCGCGAGGAACATGTTGCCCATCGTGCCGATCTCGGCGGCGGGGAACTCCATGATCTTGAAGTGGTCGATCACGTTGCGGATGACGACGGCCACGAGCATCGAACCAATGTAAATGGGGAAGCTGAAGCCGCAGAGGTTCGTGAGCAGAACGCTGACGACGTTGCCGACGCCGGCGCAGAACATCAGCGGCAGGAAACCGTAGACAAAGTTATTGGCGTGGGTGTTGTAATACGTGTCGTCGACATCCTCTTCCACCGTCTGCTCTGCGAGCTCGTCGCGCAGGTGGTTCTTGACGATGAGCTTGCGGGCGATCGGGCCGCCGAGGAGCGAGCCGAAGATGAGGCCGAACGTCGCCGCCGCGACGGCGACCGTCGTGCCGCCGATGGCACCGGCCGCGTCAAGGTCAGGACCAATACCCGCCGCCGTGCCGGGGCCGCCGATCATCGCGATGGAGCCGCAGGCGAGGCCGTAGAGCGGATCTTTGCCCATGAGCGCCATCACGCCGCTGCCGACGACATTCTGCAAAATGATCATCACAACGCTCAAAATAAGGAGCATGATGACGGATTTGCCGCTCTTGAGCAGCATCGGAATGCTGACGGTGAAGCCGACGGTCGTAAAGAAGAAGATCATAAAGACCGTTTGCAGCGTGTCGTCAAAGGTGATGACCGCCGTGCCCGTGGCATAGAGGATGGTGTTGAAGATCGCGAAGCACAGACCGCCGACCAGGGGAGCGGGGATGCAGAAGCGGCTGAGCACGGGGATCTTCTTCATCAGCACCAGACCGAGGGCGTACATGGCGGCGCCAAGCGCGAGGGCATGGTACATATTGAGCTGGATCTCTGTCATGTGTGGGAACCTCCGTAGAGAAAATTTTCCCTCCGGCATAGCCCGAAGAGAAGTCGCGGAAAATGCGAGGGATAGGACTTCCTGTTCCGGGAATACAATGAAAGGGAACAGGAGGGGATGCGCATGAACTGCCGCTTTGCCGACTTCCGCTGCAAGGAGGTCATCAACATCTGCGACGGCTGCCGCCTGGGCTATGTGGGCGACGTGGAATGCAGGCTGCCGGACGGGCAGCTCACCGCACTCATCATTCCCGGGCCGTACCGCTTTTTCGGGCTGTTCGGCCGGGGAGAGGAATACTGCATCCCATGGGAGTGTATCAAGCAGATCGGGGACGATATCATTCTCATTGACAAGCCCTTTCCGCGCCAGGAGATCCCGCGCAGAGAGCACCGCACGCGCCGCCGCCGGTACTGAAAAGGGCGGCGGACGAAAAGTCCCCCAATAGCAGACCTACTATATTATAAGGATTTTCGACATTTTTGCAAGCCTAAATTTTAGAAAGGCATTATTAAAAAAGGAAAATGACAACTTCTGGGTGCAAAAGCGCGGGAAAACGACGCGGGAAAGGCGGCAAAAGGAAAAGAAAGCGGGGAAAACACAGGATTTTTCAAAAAGTGCTTGCAATTTTGAAAATAGCGGGGTATAATACCCGGGTATTCCGCATGGAGACCGGACTTCTTGTCTGTGCCATCAGGTTGGCAGGAGGGATGAAGGCTCCAGAGGTAAAACTAAATTTGAAGGAGAAACTACAAGCAATGGCAAACGTCGTATCCATGAAAGCCCTGCTCGAAGCAGGCGTCCACTTCGGCCATCAGACCCGTCGCTGGAACCCCAAAATGGCTCCCTACATCTACACCGAGCGCAACGGCATCTACATCATCGACCTGCAGAAGACCGTCAAGAAGCTCGAGGAAGCCTACAACTTCGTCCGTTCCATCTCTGAGAGCGGCCAGAACATCCTGTTCGTCGGCACGAAGAAGCAGGCGCAGGAGGCTATCAAGGAAGAGGCTTCCCGCTGCGGCGGCTACTATGTCAACGCTCGCTGGCTCGGCGGTATGATGACCAACTTCAAGACCATGCGCACCCGCGTGGACCGTCTCAACCAGCTCAAGACCATGCAGGCTGACGGCACGTTCGATATGCTTCCCAAGAAGGAAGTCATGAAGCACCTCGCCGAGATCGAGAAGCTCGAGAAGTACCTCGGCGGCGTGAAGGAAATGAAGAAGCTCCCCGGCGCGCTGTTCATCGTCGACACCCGCAAGGAGCGCAACGCCATCGCCGAGGCGCACAAGCTCGGCATCCCCGTCGTCGCCATCGCCGATACCAACTGCGATCCCGACGAGATCGACTACCCCATCCCCGGCAACGATGACGCCATCCGCGCCATCAAGCTCATCTCCTCCGTGATGGCCAACGCCATGATCGAGGGCAAGCAGGGCGAAGAGACCGAGGAGAAGGCCGAGGGCGAGGCTCAGGCCTGATTTTCCCAATCAAGCGAGAAAAGAACCTTACGGGGCGAGGCAAAGCCTCGCCCCGTCTCATTTTTACTACACTATTTTTCAGGAGGATATCAGAATGGCTATCACTGCTGCTGTTGTTAACGAGCTCCGCCAGGCCACCGGCTGCGGCCTGATGGACTGCAAGAAGGCCCTCATCGAGTGCGAGGGCGATATGGAAAAGGCCGTCATGTATCTGCGCGAAAAGGGCCTCGCCTCTCAGGCGAAGAAGGCCAGCCGCGTGGCTGCCGAGGGCATGGCTTACGCCACCGTCATCGACGGTGTCGGTGTTGTGGTCGAGGTCAACTGCGAGACCGACTTCGTCGCCAACGGCGAGCCGTTCAACAACTTTGTCAAGGGCGTGGCTGCTGTCGTCGCAAAGGAGAACCCCGCTGACGTCGACGCGCTCATGGGCTGCCCCTGGGTCACCGGCAACGGCACCGTCAAGGATGCGAAGGACGAGCTGTTCCTCGCCATCCGCGAGAACATGAGCATCCGCCGCTTCGCCCGCATCGCTGACGGCTTCTCCGTCCCCTATGTCCACATGAAAGGCAAGATCGGCGTTATCGTCAACCTGACCGTCGAGGGCTGCGACGCCACCGAGATCGGCAAGGACATCGCCATGCAGATCGCCGCGCTCAACCCCCGCTTCTGGGACAAGAGCCAGGTCACGCAGGACGTTCTGGACGAGGAGAAGGAAGTCATGCTCGGCCAGATGGCCAACGACCCGAAGATGGCGAACAAGCCCGATCAGGTCAAGGAAAAGATCGTTATGGGCAAGCTCAACAAGTTCTATGCCGAGAACTGCCTGCTTCAGCAGGCCTTCGTCAAGGACGGCGACGTCTCTGTCGAGCAGTATATGAACAACGCTGCCAAGGCGCTGGGCGGCAAGGTCAGCTTCAACACCGCCGTTCGCTTCGAGAAGGGCGAGGGCATCGAGAAGAAGCAGGAGAACTTTGCGGCTGAGATCGCTTCCATGGTCAACGGCAACAAGTAATTTCCAAATTACAAAATATGATGAAAAGAGGTTCGGCGAAGGCCGGACCTCTTTTTTGTTTCCGCGCGGCAGACAGAATTTTCTGCGAAATAAAAAATTTACAATTTCCTAAGGTGAATATTATTGTGCATATCTTGCATATTCAGTTTGACTGGTGTATAATAGGCAATGCTAAGCAGCGGCGCAGTATCCTAGTCGGAGCTGCCGTTTCCTAAGAAGGGCCTAAAAATCCTTTAAAGGGCACAACTGTGAAGCCTTTGGTGCCTGCTTCTTACGCCCAGTTTGGGGTGGGTGCTGAAGGGAGGCGAAAGCGAAAGCTGCGCCTGCGGACTCCGGGCGACCCCTAATGGCATGGGGGAACCGACCCTGTTTCTGCGGAGACTCGTTGCTGTGCCGGAGCGGACTCCCGGTTTCGGGTATCGACTTCGGTACGGGACGGGATATGAACCTGCATTGCGGTGCTACCCGGCCTTTGTGCCGCGAACGCTGTGTGCAGCGTAGCCTGCCTTGCGTGGGGAATTCGGATAGGAGAACAACGTACAGACTCCGGCCAAGAGCGAAGTACGATCGCTCCTTGAAATTTTTCCTGCAAAAGAGGATAAGAAACGGCGTGACTCCGGGGTGGAAATCACCTAGGCTGTCGCAAGGGCAGCGAAAGGGTTACAGTGCGGACTAAGTGGCAATCGGGTACCTCGTCTGGTGACAACGGGGTGCAGCGCCTAAGGGGGAACCGCCTCCATCGGCAACGAGAGGTGCGCTGCGGGGAAAGCCAACCCGACCTATGCCGCAGGATTACCTTTTGCTGCTGCCGCTGATTAGCATGATTATGAAATAACTGTGGAGAAGAAAGCCTTGGAAAACGAAGAAGACCGAAAGCAGAAGAAAACGGAAAAGACGCCCAGCCACGCGCGCTGGGTCATCCGTGTGTTTTTGATCGCTGTGGCGCTTTCCGCCGCGATGAGCCTGTGCTCGGGCGCGCTGCTTGAGGATGCGGGGTATGTGGTGGCAACACTGATCCTGCTGCTGTTCATTGCGCTGGGCATCCTGTTCGATATCATCGGCGTCGCCGTGACAGCGGCGAATCCCAAGCCGTTCAATTCGATGGCCGCGCACCGTGTCAAGGGCGCGAAGGAGGCGCTGTACCTCATCCGCAACGCGGAAAAGGTCGCCTCGTTCTGCAACGATGTGGTCGGTGACATCTGCGGCATCGTCAGCGGCTCGACCGCGACGGTCATCGTCGTGCTGCTGCAAAACAGCTTCGGCTGGCGCAGTATCGTCGTATCCACCGTGGTCACGGCGCTCATTTCCGGATTGACGATCGGCGGCAAGGCCATCGGCAAAAAGATCGCCATGAAAAAGAGCAAGGATGTCATCTACCTGACGGCGAAGGTGCTGTCGGTGCTGCATCTTGTCAGATAAAGAAGGAAACCGTATTGATTCTTGAAACCATCCATGATCCCCGGGACATCAAGGCCCTGAACGACTCGCAAACGCAGCTTTTATGTACGGAGCTGCGTGAATTTTTGCTGAAAAACGTGTCGAAAACGGGCGGGCATCTGGCCTCGAACCTCGGCGCGGTCGAGCTGACGGTGGCCATCCACCGCGTGTTCGACACGTCGCGAGACCGGCTGGTGTTCGACGTGGGGCATCAGTGCTACACCCATAAAATTTTGACCGGCCGGCGCGAGCAGTTTTCGTCTCTGCGCCAGTACGGCGGCCTCTCGGGCTTTCCCAAGCCGCGCGAGAGCGGGCATGACGCCTTTATCGCGGGACATGCCTCCAACTCCGTCTCCGTCGCGCTCGGCATGGCGCGGGCGCGGACGCTGCAGCATCAGGATTATTCCGTACTGGCGCTGATCGGCGACGGCGCGCTCTCCGGCGGTCTTGCCTACGAGGGACTCAACAATGCGGGTTCGTCCGGCGAGCCGCTCATCGTGATTCTGAACGACAACGGCATGTCGATCGACGGCAATGTCGGCGCGGTGAGCGAGCATCTGGGACTTTTGCGCTCGAAGCCTGCGTACTATGAATTCAAAAAAGCCTATCGTGATCTGCTCGACCGCAACGCGGTCGGCCGCGCGGTGTATGATTTTAACCATCATCTGAAAACGAATGTCAAAAAGGCGCTGCTGCCGAATTCGACGATGTTCGAGGACATGGGATTTACCTACCTCGGCCCCGTGAATGGACACGACGTGGGGCAGCTCACCAACACGCTCAAATGGGCGAAGGACTTGAACTGTCCGGTGCTCGTGCATGTGCACACGAAAAAGGGCAAGGGCTACCCGCCCGCCGAGCGCGAGCCGGAGCGCTATCACGGTGTCGGCAAATTCGACCCGCGGATGGGCGTGCCGCGCGAGCATAAGCGAGATTTTTCCGCGGTGTTCGGCGACGAACTCTGTAAGCTCGCAAAAAATGACGAAACGATCTGCGCTATCACCGCCGCAATGCGCGACGGTACGGGCCTGCACGATTTTTCCGAGCAGTATCCCGTGCGCTTTTTTGACGTCGGCATCGCCGAGGGACATGCCGTGGCGATGGCCGCGGGCATGGCCAAGCAGGGGCTCACGCCGGTCGTGGCGATCTATTCGAGCTTTTTGCAGCGCGCCTACGACCAGCTCATCCACGACACGGCGCTCTCCGACCTGCATGTTGTCTTCGCGGTCGACCGCGCGGGCATGGTCGGCGCGGACGGAGAGACGCATCACGGCATTTTCGATGCGACATTCCTCTCGGAAATTCCGAATATGACGGTGCTGTGTCCGTCGAACTTTGCAGAGCTGCGCACGATGCTTGACCGTGCGGTGAACGAGATCAAAGGCCCCGTCGCCATCCGCTATCCGCGCGGCGGCGAGGGAAATTATAAGGAAGACAGCGGGCGGCAGAATCTTGTCGTGCTGCGCGAGGGGGCGGATATTACCCTCTGCGCCTACGGCACGATGATCAACAATGTGCTCGACGCGGCGGAGATCCTGCACGAGCAGGGTATCGAGGCGCGCGTTGTAAAGATCAACGCCATCTCGCCGCTCTATGACCGCGACATGCGCGAGGTCATCGGCAAAACAAAGGCGATGCTGGTCGCCGAGGAGTGCGCGGGCGTCGGCTGCATGGGCCAGCGCATGGCGGCGATCCTGGGCTGGAACAAAATTTCGCCCGAGCGGCTGGAGCTGTGCAACCTCGGCAAGGCGTTTCCTGCGCAGGGAACAGTGGAGGAGCTGTACCGCGAGTTCGGACTGGACGCGGAGTCGCTGGCAAAAAAGGCTGCGGAGGTGCTGCAATGAGCAATAAAACAAGACTGGACGTGCTGCTCGTTGAACGCGGGCTGGAACAGACCCGCCAGCGCGCGCAGGCGATGATCATGAGCGGACTCGTCTTTGTGGACGGGCAGCGCGTGGATAAGGCGGGCACCGCCGTGCCGAACGACGCGCAGATCGAGGTGCGCGGCAACACGCTTCGATATGTGAGCCGCGGCGGCCTCAAGCTCGAAAAGGCGATGACGACGTTCGGCCTCAAGCTGGACGGCTGTATCTGCGCCGATATCGGCGCCTCGACCGGCGGCTTTACCGACTGTATGCTGCAAAACGGCGCGACAAAGGTCTACGCCGTCGACGTCGGCTACGGACAGCTCGATTGGAAGCTCCGCTCCGACGGGCGCGTTGTGTGCATGGAACGCACGAACGCGCGCTATCTCGACCGCGACCAGATTCCTGACGAGCTGGATTTTGCCAGCATCGACGTGTCGTTTATTTCGCTGAAATTGATCCTGCCTGCGGTGCACCGCGTCTTAAAAGAGGGCGGACATGTCGCCTGCCTCATCAAGCCACAGTTTGAGGCGGGACGCGAAAAGGTGGGGAAAAAGGGCGTCGTCCGCGACCCGGACGTACACCTTGAGGTGCTGGAAAACTTCCTGACACATGCAAAGGATTCTGGCTTTACAGTGCTTGATATCACATTCTCTCCTATTCGTGGACCCGAGGGAAACATCGAATACCTCGGGTATCTCGAAAGCGGCGATTGGGTGGAGAAGACGTTTGACCTCCAGGGTCTTGTGGAGCAGTCACACGCGGCGCTCGACCACGGGAAGGAGGGCGCGGGATGCTGAGAAAAGTCATCTTATGCCCGAATCCCTACCGCGACGCGCAGCTTCGCGTCGCGAAGGAGGCCAAGCGCGTGCTCGACGAGGTTGACTGCCCGAATGTCGTGTGCCTGCCGTTTCGCAATCAGGAGCCGCCGGAGGGCTACGGGCTCAACATTGAGCCGCTTCAGCAGGAGATCCGCGGTGCGGACATGATCATCGCGTTTGGCGGCGACGGTACGATCCTGCACCTTTCCAAAACCGCCGCGCACCGCGACATTCCGGTGCTGGGCGTCAACCTCGGCAGCCTCGGCTTCATGGCCGAGCTTGAGAGCAAAGACCTTTTGCGCTTGCGCGACCTGTGTGACGGAAAGTATGAGATCGAGAGCCACATGATGCTCGACGTGAGCGTCCAGCGCGACGGGCGGGTCATCTACTCGAACCTTGCGCTCAACGAAGCGCTCATCGCGCGCGGCAACATCTCGCGCGTGATCCGGCTGCAAATCTTCACCGAGCAGGGAAAGCTCGTGGACGTGGCGGGCGACGGCGTGATCGTCGCGAGCCCGACGGGCTCGACGGCCTACTCGCTCTCGGCGGGCGGCCCTGTGGTCGAGCCGACGGCGCGGAACTTCATTGTTTCGCCCATCTGCGCGCACAGCGTGCATGCCAATGCCTACGTGCTCTCGCCCGAGCGGGTCATCACTGTGCAGAC
>QWCB01003197.1_pt1 | contig 12727 bp, 8 predicted proteins | sample 1972511 | NCBI WGS metagenome assembly QWCB01 (sample SAMN09866719, study PRJNA288562) | Human gut metagenome isolate term5_stool, whole genome shotgun sequencing... | isolation source: gut | host: Homo sapiens | place: USA: California
CGACATAAGTCGTTGACAAAGGCAATTTTAAGGAAGTACCTAATGCGATCAACAAACCGGCCAATACCAGGTTTACCGAAGCCCTGACCAAATCGAAAGCCGCTCCGTTAGCCAGGATCGCCTCATCTTTGTTAAACCGGCTATCCAACCATACCTTGACCTTCTCCGGAATAATCTTCGAAATGTTATTCCCTAAAGTAGTCATCGAACGTACCAGACTCCGCGCAATAGCCGAAGAACCGAACATCTCGTTTCCATCATCCTGACGCGAAAGATCGACAGAAGTCTTGATTACATTTTGGGCTTTTTTGGAAGTAATCAGAGAAATAACCATAATCACTCCGGATAAAAATAAAAAGATAAACGGTGTTTTCGCAGGCTCATTTAAAGCTCCCATAAGGTAGTCATTAGCCACCCCGTTTCCATTTGCCATAAAATCGGTATAACTGGAAAAACCGGCTAAAGGAACACCCACAAAATTAACCAGGTCGTTACCTGCAAAAGCCATGGCCAAAGCAAAAGTACCCAACAAAACGATCACCTTGAAGACATTCACTTTACACCAATGCAGAATTTGCATGAGCACGGTGAAGAAAACAAAACACCCACCGACAATAGTCAAAGTATTGTCTTTTACCCACAACTTATGAGCATCTGTCATAAAAGAAGCATCTTTTATTCCTTTGATCAGCATAAAATAAATAATGGCCGTCACAGCAATCCCGCCGAACAAGCCAATCGTCCATTTTAGTTTAGTAGTATAATTAAAGGTAAAGATAATCCGCGACAGGTATTGCACCAGCGTTCCGAAAAAGAAAGCGATAGCCACCGATAGGAAAATACCTAAAATAACGGTCAATGCTTTCTCGGTATTCAGCAATTCGGCAAAAGTCAGAGACTCGGGACCGGCAGCAATTTTCAGCATAGCCAAAGCAAAAGTACCTCCCAGCAGCTCAAATACCATCGAGACAGTCGTCGATGTCGGCATCCCCAAGGTATTGAAGATATCCAGCAACACCACATCGGTCACCATGACCGCCAGAAAGATACACATCAGTTCATTGAAATGAAAAGCTTCCGGCCGGAATATACCGTGACGGGCAATTTCCATCATCCCGTTACTCATGGTTGCTCCACAAAAAATACCGACAGCAGCAATCAGGATAATCGTTTTAAACGAGGCAGCCTTGGCACCGATAGCCGAATTCAAGAAGTTTACGGCGTCATTACTGACCCCTACAGTTAAGTCGAAGATCGCGAGGAGAAAAAGGAAAATAACAATTCCCAGATAAATTGATTCCATTCTTTAGGTTTTACTTACGGCCGCAAAAATAGAAGGGAGTTGTTACAGGTTTATTTCAAAATTGTTACAAAATTGTTACGACAAAAGAAAAGAAGTTGAAAAGTGGCTGATTCACTGAATTGAAGGGTTATTGTGGTACTGGGAGAGGGAGTAAAAAAAGAAACAAAAAATCCTTCTGTTCTGACAATCCCTGACAGATTTACTATTTTTGCATGTAAATTCATTGGAAGATGTTTTCAAAAAATATTGCGATCACCGATACGACAGACGGATTGCCCAATCCCCGGCGGATATGGGCAGTGATAGCAGCTTCGCTGGCGTTAATCATGTCGGTGTTGGATGCTAATATTGTCAATGTAGTACTTCCGACTCTTTCGCGTGAATTCGGGACTTCTCCCTCGACCACGATTTGGGTGATGAATGCTTATCAGCTGGCTATTACGGTGTCCTTATTGTCTTTTTCTTCGCCAGGAGATATCTACGGCTATCATAAAGTTTTTCTTTCGGGAGTCGCCGTTTTTTGTGTCACGTCGCTGATCTGTGTCTTATCGACTTCTTTTTGGATGCTGACTGTAGCCCGGGTGCTCCAGGGGTTCGGAGCGTCGGCCATCACAAGTGTGAATACGGCACAACTCCGGACTATTTATCCCCGGCAATACTTAGGACGCGGCTTGGGGATCAGTGCGATGGTCGTTGCCGTATCGGCTGTCGCAGGCCCTTCTGTTGCGAGTATCATCCTTTCGTTAGGTAGCTGGCAATGGCTTTTTGCGATCAATATCCCCCTCGGCCTGCTGGCTTTGATAATGGGCCTGATCTATCTCCCCCACCGCGAGAAGAAGCAAAACCGGAAATTCGATAAAACCAGTGCCCTCGCCAATGCCCTTACTTTCGGACTGCTCATTTACTCGATGGAAGGATTCGCACATCATGAAAATGCCTATTTACTTGCAGCCCAAATCTTCTTGTTATTTATCGTCGGTTATTATTATATCCGCCGTCAATTACATCAGGACTTTCCGTTATTACCGGTAGATTTGTTGAAAATACCTATTTTTTCCCTATCGGTATGTACATCGATTTGCTCGTTCACAGCCCAGATGCTGGCTTTGGTATCTCTCCCGTTCTTCTTACAAAATACGTTAGGACGCACAGAGGTAGCTACCGGGTTATTGCTGACTCCCTGGCCCGTAGCGACTTTGTTCACGGCTCCTCTGGCAGGGTATCTGGTAGAACGCATACATGCCGGAATTTTAGGAAGTATCGGGATGCTGATTTTTGCTACCGGCCTTTTCCTGCTGACTGTATTGCCGGCTATTCCTACCGATGGGGCGATCATCTGGCGTATGATCGTTTGTGGAATCGGTTTCGGACTTTTTCAGACTCCCAATAACAGTACAATCATGGCCTCCGCCCCCATCCAGCGCAGTGGAGGGGCAAGCGGGATGATCGGTACGGCCCGGCTTTTAGGGCAAACCCTGGAAGCAACCCTTGTGGCCCTATTGTTCAGTTTCGCTATGCACGACAAAGGAACTACGGTGTACCTGTGGGCCGGAGCGATATTCGCCTTAATAGCCGCTGTCGTGAGTTGTTTCCGCCTCTCTCAGCAAATGCCCCTGAAACACACCGATCGGGAATAAAAACATAGGCAGTTATATACATATTTACACTTATAAACGTACAGTTAGGGTAAACCGTATATAATAACCCAAACATAAATTTATAGCCGATAAGAAGCAAAAAATGATTTTAATACTATCTTTGTTCACCTACCTAAAGAAAAAAAGATGAAAGCAATTTACAAATACGATGGACCATTAGGCACATACGCCCTGGAAGAGCAAAACGGATTACTTACCCGCCTATGGCTCGGCGACCGGATGGCCTTGCTTCCCGGAGAGACCGAAATAAGTGAAACCCCTCTATTAAAAGAGGCCCACCGACAGCTAACCGCCTATTTTGCCCGGGAACAAAAACAATTCGACCTTCCTATTGCGCCGGAAGGAACACCTTTTCAACTCAAAATCTGGAAATTATTACAGGAGATTCCTTATGGCACCACGATCACCTATGGTGAACTGGCACGCAGAAGCGGAGATATAAAAGCCAGCCGGGCGGTAGGTATGGCCAACAGCCGTAATCCCCTGCCAATCCTGATTCCCTGCCACCGGGTGATCGGAAGTAGCGGTAAGCTGACCGGATATACCGGAGGACTGAACATAAAAATCGGTTTGCTGCAAATCGAAGGAGCGCTCGACCTTTCTTTATGGCCGGAATCTCCGAACTACTGAGATATTTTACAGTTGTTTTGTATATTTTTACACTCATTCTTATCAAAAATCCAAAATCAGCCATTATCTTTGTTCAAATCACAAAAAAACACATCATGAAACATTTATTTCTATTATTTCTTTTGATCCCTGTGACACTTTTTGCACAGGTCGACAAAAAATATTTAGCCGGTGCTGTGCCTGTTGTCGATGACAGAGTTGTTTTCACCGAAGAACTGAACCTCCCGGGACGTTCTCAAAATGACATATTCGCCACTTTGTTACAATGGGCGACTACCCGTTTTATAACCACCGAAGAGCTGCAAAGCCGGATACTTTACTCCGATCAGGATAAAGGACAAATCGCCTGCATGGGACAGGAATACCTGGTATTCACCAATAAAGCTCTATCGCTCGACCGGGCTGTAATCAATTACCAAATGTTCATCACCTGCAAACCGGGGAAATGCGAATTAAAAGTTACCGCTATCCGTTATCAGTATAACCGGGGCACTGCCGGTCAGGAAATAATTCCGGCCGAAGAGCAGATTACCGATCAGCATACACTGAATAAAACGCAGACTAAACTGATCAAGTCTACCGGGAAATTCCGGATCCATACCATCGATCTGGTAGATAAATTATTTGCCGATGCAGCAGCGGCTGTCGGAGCGACACAGGTAAGTGCTCCCGTCGCCACTCAAACACCGGCCGTACCCCGGGTTCCTGTCACTTCGACTACCGTACAAGCACCGGACAATACCATTACGCCGGCCAACCTGGAAGGTTACCGTCAGATCAGTCCCGATAAAATCCCCGGAAATATCTATAAAATGTTGTCGGAAAACTGGATGCTGATCACAGCCGGTAATGACGCCCAATACAATATGATGACTGCCAGCTGGGGCGGCCTGGGACATATGTACAACAAACCGGTTGCTTTCTGCTTTATCAACCCGACGCGGTACACCTATCAGCTGATGGAAAACAACGACACTTACACCTTGAGTTTCTACACCGAAACGTATCGGGACATCCTCAACTATTGCGGTACAAACAGTGGAAGAGACAAAGACAAAGTGAAAGAAGCCGGCCTGACACCTATCACAACCCCTTCGGGCAGTAAGGCATTCTCAGAAGCCTGGATGATTATCGAATGCCGTAAAATGGTTTCTCAATCGCTGATTCCTGAAGCATTACACGATTCCCAGGCCAAAGAAAAATGGGGAACGCAATTACACAAAATGTATATCGGAGAAATTCTGAATGTCTGGGTTAAATAACAACGAATTCCGGCTTCATCAATTCAGTGTTGAAGTCTGTGATATTATCCGACAAATTCCCGCCGGCAAGGTACTGACCTATGGTCAGATTGCCCGTCTGGCGGGATTTTCAAATTATTCCCGTTGGGTGGGTAAAATCCTGTCACACCATCCGGGCACAGCGGCCCTACCTTGTCATCGGGTGGTCAACAGCCAAGGACGGACAGCTCCTCACTGGCCCGGACAAAAAAGCTTACTTGCCGCCGAAGGAATCACTTTTCAACCGAATGGTCGTGTCGATCTGAAACGGCATCTCTGGTTGTCTATTCCTTCTTAGCTTTTTTTCCCGACCGGAATATCAGGTGTTCCAATATCAATACCGTAATGACCCCCATGACAAATCCATTTCCCACGATAGGCCGGATCAGAGCAGGAATACTATTCAATGCTTCGTCGGGAGCAAAAGACAATAATAAAGCGACCATCAATGAAAACCCGACCACAATCCCTCCGTCGAAACCGTCGACCGCCTTTTCCCGGATCATCATTTGCATACCGGCCGACAACTGCGAAGCCATCAGATAAAGCAAAACCGCCCCCATAACCACTCCGGGAATGGCATTCAGACATTCGATAAAACCCGGAAAAAATGCACAGACAACCAATCCGATACCGGCCGGTATCAGCGGGAAACGGGAAGCACAACCTGTTGCAGCGATAATCCCCGGACTCATAGAATAATCTACCGGTCCGACAATCCCTAATGCCCCCGATACCACATTAGCCAAACCCGTGATGCCCACACCGCGGGTAGTACGGCGTTCCATATGATCGGCACCGATCATCCGGCCTACGGCCTGAATAGAACCCAATTCGTTTACAATCAGCGCAATAAAACAAAAAAAGAAAGACAATACCGCTCCCAAATCGAATTTCCAGGACCATAATCCGAAATACCCCTCATGCCCGGCTTGTATCCCTCCTGTTTCGGGGAATCCCATCACACTATAATACACCATACTTCCAACCAGAATCCCACCCAAAACCACAATGGATTTCCAAATTCCTTTCAATAATTTATTGGCCAAAATCATTGCCAAAGCCAATAACAAAGCAAAAAACAAATGGAACAAGACAGACGAATTTCCTGCAAAAATCAAACGGAGGATCACCGGGGACAGAGTAAAAGCAATCAGACACAGAATCACAACAATGATCCGGGGAGTAAATACGGCTTGTAAACGGGACAATAAACCGGAAAAAGCCAGCAAAGTGAGTATTCCACCTCCGATCATCAGCGAACTATAGATACCTTCGACCCCTATCGAAACCGTCGAAAGAATCCCGATCAGTAACACCGAAGCCGGTCCGATGACTAAAGGCAGCCGATGTCCCCACAACATCTGGACAATCATAGCCAATCCCATGATTCCGAACAGCTTCTGCATATAAAAAATCTGTTCGACCTGATCCGTGTAATGCAAACGGGCTACAATAATCCCGATAATCACCACACAAGGAATAGAAACAATCCACCATTGCAGTCCATACATCAACATCGGGAAAAATCCCGGCCTATCGTTCAAATTAAATTTCATCCTACAAAAAATAAAAATTATCGTCTGTAAATTTACTATTTAAAACCCACAATAACAACAAAAGTATCCCCCACTCTGTATCATCGCCCGGAAACATTAAGAAGATGAAATTTTCATTTTGAAGTATATCCGTATTTACCGGAAAAAATCAGCTTTTAGAAAATAAGCTATGGATATTACCTGTCCCCGCCAAAACCCTTCAGCGGAAAAATCCGTTTCTTAATAGCCGGAAACAGATAAACGGAAACAGGATGGGAAAAACATTCAAAACGATAGGTTGGATTGTGATGACCGGAGTCGTATTGCTGTTCGGGACAGAATGGTGGCTGGAAGGGAAAATCGGGCGGAGGGCAGGCGAAAAGCTGTATGAAGCCACCGGAGGGCGGATAAAAGCGGACATCGGCAACGTAAACGTCAGCCTGCTTCAGCGTAAAGTACAATTCGAGGAAGTTGTGTTTACTACAGACACTTCGAAAGCCCTCATAGCCGGGAATCCACTGGAATATGCCGAAGCCCGCATCCGCAAATTAACCGTTAAAGGCATTCATTACGACTCCGAAGATAGCTTGCTGCCCCTGCGGGCACGGACATTTGAACTCGATGTGCCCGAAGCAGTCCTGGCCGGCAACAAGGTTGCAGACTGGAAATTTACGGAAAAAACGGACAGTACAACCCAGCAGGCCATCCGGCTGGCCATCGGGAAATTTGAGCTGCGGTCAGGCGAGGTATCTTATGACTGATTTCAAAGAACTTTTATTCTACGGCCTTCGAGCCGCTGTATAACTTTTATAAAATTACCGAACTATTGTTGTCTAATAAGAAGAGTAAAATAATCTCCCCATTTTAGGGGGTATTCCCCAATTCTCATCTACTTCCAGCCGCTATCGGCGACAGTGATGTCTCTCCGACTGTCGCTGCATCCAGAAATGTTATTTTCATCGAATCAATGTTTTTATTTCTATTGCAAAGATATAATTTTTTCGATAACTTGCAACTGTTACCAATTGTGTCTCATCCTTTTAAACACAGCTTCTTATGAAATACTGCAAAGTAATATCTGCCCTCATGGGTTCTGTCCTGTTATTCATTATGGTTTCTGTATTTGTGCCTATCTATGCGGATGCCCAGGATTTTGATAAATCCATTAAAGTTAACTTTGACGAAATCATAACCGAGTATCCTGCAGCGGTACACACTTTTATGTATAGGTATCATAATGCCATATTCTCCTCCAAATTCAGCCAAAAAAGATTGGACCGCATTACTGAAGCTTATGAAGAGGCTTGCATCAGAGAACCTTCCTGGAAAGTTTATTGCTCAGCATGTTACGGGTTTTGCCTGATGGCCGACTATAATCCGGATTCTGTAAAGGCCCAGGGTGCAAAAATCCTTGAAGACGCCTTGGATAATGCGTCGGAGTCACAGCTTTCGCTCTCTAAGAGGGTAAACTTTACTCTCGATCTGGCCAAAGCATATCTGCGAGGTGACGGTGTGGAAGAAAACGAGGAGAAAGCCTTCGAATTGTACTGTAAAGCCTATACTGACATGCCTATATTCAATGGCATAATAGCGACATGCTTTCTGACCGGCATTGGCACCCCTGTTGACATGGATAAGGCTTGTTTCTACTATGCGTTGAACTATGACGACCCCGAGTTGAAGATCGTGCGATGCAAAGAGAGAAACTACGAAAGAATCTATGCAGTATCCTACAATAGGATGAACGATATCCCTGAAGGAATTCAAGCAGTTTACTATGAGGCCTTGCGTTTGATTTTCAAACAAGATTATGATATGGCTGAGAAACTGCTGGACAAAAACTGCGCTCTCGGTCATACGCCTTCCATGTATGCGTTGGCCGGAGTTTATGAAGTGCGCAGGGATGACCAGGCCGCGATGGACCTCTATAAACGCTCAATGGAAGCCGGATATCTGCCAAGTGAATTTGTCTATGACATGAAACAGATGTATAAGGGCATTAACAATCTCACGGTTTTCGAAAGCCGCGGTGAATCCAAAGCATTTCCTGCCTTTGAGTCTCTTGCAGACAAAGGTTATCTTCCGGCACGGTACATGTGTACGTTATATGATGCCGGTACGTTCTCCAAGAAATCGAATGTCGGTGCAGCGATTGTAAATAGCATAGCAGAAGGCATGGCTTACATCATGCTTGCAGCCAATGAAATTATGGATTCCGGGCTTCTTGACCCCGGACTTCCGAAAGCCGGTGCTGTCGACCGGAACGGACAAAGTACAGGTGCTCCAAACGTCAATACTTCCGATAATCCGGTCCGCAAGGACGTGACGACGAGAGAATATGAGTATGTGAAAACAGTATCCGCCATCTATGAACCGGATGAGAGTGTGACAAAACTCTATATTTACCGCAGCCGCGACAACGGCAATTGTCGCGCCTCTACAGTATACGATGCGAAGGGCCTGGACAGAGCCGCAACATACAAAATCAACAGTGGCTATAAAGAATTCTACGAAGAGCGCTATTCCAACTACATCTCCCACTACGGCCTCTGCACGTACTTCAACTATTAGATACAATCAGACCATATCCCGCATCCGGAATATGGTCTGATAACTGTTCTTGGCTACTTGCAGATTTGAACTCTCAGAAAGTTCAATTATTTTATAACCCGAAGTATCTCTCAAAGAATGCCTGTATCTTCTCAATGACAGACTTTTTCTTTTCCTGTCTGTTTCCACCGCCAAACCTTGACATTGGAGGAAGTATCTTGTCAATGTCCGTTCCTGAGGTTCTCACCTGTCCGTCCCTGAAACTGTTATCAATGAATGTCTTCGTCTCCTGTGGTTTAAGATGTTCACTCTCTATTATTTCTTTCAGATCTTCATCCTTCTGCTGCCGAACAAAGTCTTTCCAGCTCTTTTCCACATCAGCATCGGCATTTACACTGCCAATGAAGTTCTCAATGAGTTCTTTCTTACTCCTGAGTTGGATGCTTGAACCTATGGCCTTGGAAATATTCACAAGTATCTCCTTGTCTGTACAGTTACTGTCGTGATACTTCTGGACGAGCAGGAGAATATAGTCAATGTTTATCTCCACCTGTCTTATAAGTTCAGTCTCAAACACAAGATCATCATTTATGTTCTCTTTGTCCCCAGGTCTCCTTCTTCTCCACTTTTCTTGAAGGTCCAGATAATTACTCTGATAATCCTGTAACTGTCTGTCAGTGATTATCTGCTGTCCATCGAACTGGTCAAAAGTGGAAAGGATGTTGATGGATTTGAGAAGGCTTCCAAATAAAGCCACAAACCGTCTCTCTGCATCTTCACCCAATATTGGTTGTCCATCAGGGAACTCATTTTGAAGCTGCTCCACAAGTTCCTTATAACCATAACAATGTTTTCCCTTTTCCGTGTCGTATCCTTCATAATAAGACATGAAGTCTTTCAACACTACAATACTGCTTGCATCCTTGTCTCCAAAGAGAGCAATGGCATCATCAGTAGCCTGCTGGAGATCCCTGAAACAAACTATATTACCAAAGGTCTTGACAGAGTTCAGTATTCTGTTCGTCCTGGAAAATGCCTGTATCAAGCCGTGCTGTTTCAGGTTCTTATCCACAAACAAAGTGTTGAGGGTTGTAGCGTCAAAGCCGGTAAGGAACATATTCACCACTATCAGTAGATCCACCTGTCTGTTTTTCATTCTGAGTGACAGATCCTTATAATAGTTCTGGAACTTGTCGCTTGAAGTGTCATAGTTGGTGGAGAACATCTTATTATAGTCCCGGATAGCCCCTTCAAGGAAGTCCCTTGACTGCTGGTCAAGCTGAGTAGTGCTCTCAGGGTTTTCCTCCCCAAGTATTCCATCAACTTCTTCCTCATTTGCACCATAACTATATATGGTAGCTATCTTCAATCTCTGTGCTTCCGGAAGCTCTGCCTGCTGTTTTTTAAACTCATTGTAGTATGCCTTGGCCATAGGAATGGAAGCCACTGCAAACATAGCATTGAAGCCACCCAGTTTCTGTTCAGTCTTGTGCTCAAAAACCTCGGCCCCTTTTCTTGCACTTGCCACCTTGTGAATATCATCCAGCACACGGAAAGAATAGTACGAACTCCGCTTTGTCTTCTGGTCGAAGTGTTCCAAGATGTATTTCACCACTTGAGATATCCTTTCAGGAGAGGCCATAGCCTTCTCCCTGTCTATGGCTGAAATCTGTTCATCATTGATACTGTCCTTCTCCTTGATGGTATTCACATAGTCAATCCTGAAAGGAAGGACATTTTCATCATTGATGGCATCCACTATGGTGTATGTATGGAGTTTGTCTCCAAATGCTTGCTGGGTGGTTTTCAGCCTCATATCTCCACCAGCCACTGCATTCTGTGCAAATATTGGGGTGCCTGTGAATCCAAACAGATTATATTTCTTGAAGTTCTTGGTAATGGCACTGTGCATCTCACCGAAGTTGCTCCTGTGGCACTCGTCAAAGATTATTACCACCCTCTGCTGAAACACAGGATGGTTCTTGTTCTTCTGCACAAAGATGGAGAGCTTCTGGATGGTGGTAATTATGATCCTGTAGTCGTGATAACCACCATTCTTATCCTTATTCTCCAATTGCCTTTGAAGCACTGACGTGGAAGTATTTCCGTCAGCAGCCCCTTCCTCAAAGCGGTTATACTCCTTCATGGTCTGATAGTCGAGGTCTTTCCTGTCCACGACAAAAAGAACCTTGTCTATGTAAGGGAGCCTGGACGCCAGTTGGGCTGTCTTGAATGAAGTCAATGTCTTACCTGAACCAGTTGTGTGCCAGATGTATCCACCGCCCTTAATACTGTCATAAAACTTGTAGTTGTTGGCGACATTTATCCTCTGGATTATCCTTTCCGTGGCTGCAATCTGGTATGGTCTCATCACCATAAGCATCTTCTCACTGGTGAAGACACAGTATTTGGTAAGGATGTTCAGTAGGGTGTGTTTTGAGAAGAATGTCTTGGTGAAGTCCAGAAGGTCTGTGATAACCTTATTGTTGCTGTCAGCCCAGAAAGAAGAAAACTCAAAAGAGTTGCTTGTCTTCTTTGACTTGTTTCTGCCACCTGTCTCCTGCTCTTTGAGGTGATTGGCCCTTGTGGTATTTGAATAGTATTTGGTATTTGTTCCATTTGAAATCACAAATATCTGCACATACTCATACAGGCCGCATCCTGCCCAAAAACTGTCTCTCTGGTATCTGTTTATCTGGTTGAAAGCTTCTTTGAGCTGAACACCTCTTCTTTTGAGTTCAATATGCACAAGGGGGAGACCATTGACAAGAATGGACACATCATATCTGGTATCATAGTTCCCTCCTTCTTCCACATACTGGTTTATGACCTGGACAAAGTTATTGTGGATATTGTCCTTGTCTATGAGCTTAATGTTCTGGCTTTCACCTGTATCTCTTTTAAGAACCTGGATATAGTCATCTTGTATCTTGGCCGTCTTGGCTACAATATCATCGTTCTTGTTAGCTATGCACTCATTGAAAAAGTGCTCCCACTCATTATCCGTGAAATGATAGTGATTGAGTTTTTCCAATTGGTCTCTGAGGTTGAAGATAAGGTCAGCCTCCTTATGGATAGGGAGATATTCATACCCCTGCTCCCCAAGGAGCCTGATGAACTCTTTCTCCAAATCAGCCTCACTTTGGTAGGCTTCTGCAGGAGTTGCCACGTGGTCAAACTCTGCAACCACAGTGTATTCCTGGCTTTCAGCTATGATATTGTATTGTGTCATTATTATGTTTCTTGTGTTTTGCTATGCTCCCTTTCTTTTGAAGGTTAGCAGTTTATCTCTATAATATTCATACTGTTGTCTTCTCTTCTCAATCTCGGCCGGGAGACCTTGGGAGAGGTCGTTGGTAAGGCGGTCGAAGCGGTCAAGGATGGCTGCAATCCTCTTCTGTTCAGTCATTGATGGGATAGGAATAATAACGCAGGGGGACGGGGGTATTGCATCATTCTTCCTGCCCCAGCTACCCGACGACCTCCTGCTCATCGAAAACAATCCCGTCAGCAGGAGCGAACGGAAAGCCGAAGCAACGGCAGACCGCGCTGTCTACCGCCCGCAATTCAATTACCTATGATGCTTACTATTGGCCGGACGAAAGGGCTGCAAGCCGACGAAACGCACTGGATGTACCCCGCAGGAAATGGCACATACACGGGCTTCACCCTTTCATAAACCATTCTTTGAAATCGCCGACACGGACTTTACTGACCAGTATTTTCTCCGGCACAGGGACGACCAGGTTGAGGGACAGGCGGCTGTTG
>QWCB01006709.1_pt1 | contig 12721 bp, 8 predicted proteins | sample 1972511 | NCBI WGS metagenome assembly QWCB01 (sample SAMN09866719, study PRJNA288562) | Human gut metagenome isolate term5_stool, whole genome shotgun sequencing... | isolation source: gut | host: Homo sapiens | place: USA: California
CTTGAATGGTTAGCTGGGAAAATAAAGATGTTTACCGAAGAAGAACAGGAAGCTATTCTTGCCAGTGCTCTATCATTTGCTGAACATGACTTGATAGTTGCTCCCTCAATAAGCATACAGCCCAAAGAAACATGTAGTCAGCAAGAACTAATGTACTTTGTCTGCTCTGCTTTTTACAATATGGATAAAAGCCGTAGTGAAGTTGTGGGTTTCTTATATAAAGTTTTTCCTCTCTATTTTCCTGCTGGAGAAAGTGCATTGGCTAAAAAGATGCCGGGATTGGAGAAAGTTAAGGAAAGGAGAGAAAAAGAAAATGCTCAATAACAATTAGTATTATTAGCGTCACTTATTTCTAATTAAATTTTAATACGAATAATAATGAGTACAAAATTTTTCACAAACAGCACAGGAAACACCTTGTTTGATAAATTCAAAGGTATTGCTGCTGATATGATAAATTTCGATAGTTTTTTAGCAGTTGTTGGATTTTTTCGCTCATCTGGTTATTTTAAATTACGAAAAGAGTTGGGTAATGTATCAGAAATTAAAATATTGGTAGGTATTAATATTGATGATATTTTTCGCAAACACAATAAAGCTCTATTGATGTTAGCAGACGAAGATAAAGCGAAAGAAATCTATCACAACGGCTTCAAAGAGGACATTATTAATGCCCAATATTCTCCTGAAGTAGAAGAGGGTATTTTACAGATGTGTGAAGACCTTGTTTCAGGACGCTTACAAATGCGTATCCACGCTACTAAAAACTTGCACGCTAAATTCTATCTCTGTTTGCCACAAAATCATAGCGAACATAGCGATGGTTGGGTTATTATGGGATCGTCAAATATCTCTGATTCGGGTTTAGGCATTAAGCAACCACCACAATACGAACTTAATGTAGCGATGAAAGACTTTGACGATGTGAAGTATTGCTCTGATGAGTTTTGGGCTTTGTGGAATGAAGCTGTGCCATTGACTGTAGAAGATATTGAAGAGTACAAGAAGAAAACATATTTGGGTTATCAGCCAACGCCATACGAACTATACATAAAAGTGCTTATCGATACTTTTGGCGACCAAGTGGAAGATGATTTTTCTATTCAGTTGCCCGATGGTGTCAAGGATTTGAAATATCAGAAAGATGCCGTTATTCAAGGCTATCAGATGCTGATGCAGCATAACGGCTTGTTTCTTGCTGATGTTGTAGGTTTGGGAAAGACTATGATTGCTACAATGATAGCCAAGCGATTTGTAGAGGCTAACGGTAAAAACACCAATATCCTTGTTGTTTATCCTCCTGCTCTGGAAGACAACTGGAGAAATACATTCAAGTTGTTCGGCATCTACAAAAAAGCTCAGTTTATCACTAATGGTAGCCTATCCAAAGTTCTTGACGGTAAAGACAACTACAAGGATAAAGAGGAGTTTGATCTAATCATTGTCGATGAAGCACACGGTTTCCGTAGCGATAGTTCGGGCAAGTATGACGAGTTGCAGAAGATATGCAAGTCTCCTTGCATAAATATGGGCTTATTGAAGAGTTCACAGAAGAAAGTGATGCTTCTTTCAGCAACTCCGCTCAACAACCGTCCCGATGATTTGCAGAATCAATTATTGCTGTTCCAAAACAGTCAGAGTTGTACCATTGATGGAGTTCCAAACCTCAAAGGTTTCTTCTCAGAATACATATTGGACTACAAGCGATTGATGCGTGAACGTGACCAGCGTGATGTTACATCCGAAGTGGATAAAATATATGAGCAAATCCGTAGTAAGGTTATCGACAAAGTAACAGTTCGTCGTACACGCAACAACATTCTAAATGACCCTGATTATAGAGCAGACATCAAGTCTCAGGGCATCATATTCCCCAATATTCTGCCACCTAACGAATTGGAGTACGTGATGGACTCCGACACAAGTAATCGTTTCTACGAAACATTGAAACAATTAACCGATGGGAAAACAGATGAGAATCCAGAGGGCAAGGGACTAACTTATGCTCGTTATCGTGCAGTAGAGTTTTTGAAGCCTGAATATCGTAACAAGTACAAGAATGCTGTACATATCGGTCAGACATTGGCAGCTATCTATCGTGTCCATATGGTAAAGCGATTGGAGAGTAGTTTCTATGCTTTCAAGAAGTCGCTCCGCACACTTCTTCGTATCACAACCGATATGATTAAGATGTTTGAAGAGGACAAGGTTATCATTGCTCCTGACTTGAAAGTAAAAGATCTTCAAGCAAAGAATATGGAACTTGACGAGATTATAGAGTATGCTATTACAAAAGGATATGCCACAGAAGATATACTCTTTACCGCAGATGCTTTCAGTTCCGACTTTGTTGAAATGCTCCATCACGACCGTGAGATATTGGAACAACTCAATGCAGATTGGGAGAAAGAAAATGACGACCCAAAATTCGATAAGTTCCAAGAAAACCTTACTCATAACTTCTTCGATAAAGAGAGAAATCCATCGGGCAAATTGGTATTGTTCTCCGAAAGTGTAGATACACTGAACTATTTGTACGATAGACTTACAAAGGAAATTGGTCGTTCCGATGTCTTAATGGTTACAGCAGCCAACCGCAATCGTTTGGGGCAGACCATCAAGGAAAATTTTGATGCAAACTTTGACAGCGATTCTATGAGGTACAACATTATCATTACCTCTGATGTGTTAGCGGAAGGTGTGAACTTGCATCGTTCTAATGTGATTGTCAATTATGATTCACCTTGGAACGCTACCCGATTGATGCAGCGCATCGGTCGTGTAAACCGTATCGGATCAGTTGCTACCAACATCTACAACTATATGTTCTACCCATCTCAACAGGGAGATAAAGAAATTCAGTTATATAAGAATGCCCTTGTCAAGTTGCAAGGTTTCCATTCGGCATTTGGCGAAGATGCACAAATCTACTCCAAAGAGGAGATTGTAAAGGAGTTCCAGATGTTCGATAGCAATGTAAAGGATAGCATTGACAAGAAAATTGCCCTATTGCGTGAGGTACGTGAACTCTATAATAGCGACCGCAAACTGTATCACAAAATCAAGGCACTGCCAATGAAGAGCCGTGTAATGCGTGATACAGGAAAGCATAGCGGTAAGTCTATAATATTTGTTTCTTCCAATGTTAAAACAGAGTTCTATTTGGCATCAGCAACTAGTGTGGAGGTTATTGACTTCCTTGAAGCAGTAAAATATCTCAAAGCGAAGCCAGAAGAACAGCCTGTGCCATTTTCTAAAGAAGAGCAACACTACAAACATGTAAATAGTGCATTAGCTCAATATACGACCGAATATGTGGAGGCTGCCGATACATCATCCATCAACCGCACTGACCTTGACAAGACTTCGCTTGAAGCCAACAAGTTCTTGCGTACTATCAAGCAGATAACAACCGATAATGAATTGAAATCACAATGCGATGTGTTGATGGGATATATCAATGAAGGTATCTATGCCCAACTACCTCGTTACTTGAAAACTTTGTCTCGTGAATACAAGAACGACCGTGCAAAGATGAAACAAAACGAGTATAGTTTACAAAACAAAATTTCGGAACTACTTAGCGAGTATCAGACGATGAACAAGGAGCAACGCCACGATGCCCAAGATATTTCCAATCCACAAATCATTATTTCAGAGAGTTTCAAATAAATCACTCACTATAAACCAATATTACTATGGCAACTATATATACCTCAGATAGTTTAAGAAACATATTCCAATCGTCATTCAACTTGACACAATGGTATAGCTTTTCGCAACACTTTTTCAATGCAAGTGAATTGAAAGAGAAGCCTGAAAGAATTATTGAGAACACTTCGGATGAAGGCTACTATTTAGGTAACATAAATACTACTGATAGTTACCGTATAGGTTTGTTTCATTATAATATCCGTCAAGGCTCTGTCGCAAATAAACGTGTAGGACTTCGCAATCTCGTAAAATCATTTATCAACCCTACTTGGGGCGAATTTGATGCGGCATTGGTGGTATTTGATAGTGGCGACCATTGGCGTTTGTCATTCATTTGTGATATTAATGGTGAGGCAACATCGCCTAAACGTTACACTTTTGTACTGGGTGACAAAGGAAGTCATTATAACACACCAGTAGCCCGTTTCATCGACTTGCAACAGAAAGGTCTTTCTTTTACCAACATCAAGGAAGCGTTCTCCGTGGAAGCACTATCGAAAGATTTTTATAACAAGCTCTACAATTGGTATTTGTGGGCTTTGTCTGAGGATATAAACGTCACCTTCCCCAACAATCCCAACACCGAGAAGGATGACCGAGAGAACATCAATGTCAAGTTGATACGCATGATAACACGTCTGCTCTTCGTGTGGTTCATTAAACAGAAAGGACTGGTGCCTGACAGTATCTTTAACCCGAAACAGTTAAAGTCCATTCTTGTTGACTTTGATGAAACATCGCACATTGATGGCAACTACTATAATGCCATCCTGCAAAACCTCTTTTTTGCCACGCTCAACTGTGCCATTATCGATGAGGAGGGCAATCCTCGCTGTTTTGCTGCCTCCAAGTCTGGACGTGATACACGGAACCTTTACCGCTACAAGGAAATGTTCCAACAGAAAGAAGAGGAGATACTGACTCTCTTTGCCCACGTTCCGTTTCTGAACGGTGGACTCTTTGAGTGTCTCGACAAACCCAAAGATTTGTATCTCAACCAAGAATATGACATTTTTTATGACGGCTTTAGCCGCAATGCTACCAAATCATCTAATGGTAACTTCAAGTATCGGGCGTTTGTTCCCAACATTCTTTTCTTTAATGATGATGAAGACCAACCTGGACTCATTAATTTGTTGAAGCAATACAACTTCACCATCGAAGAGAACTCGCCTACGGATGCCGTCATATCGCTTGACCCCGAATTGCTCGGTCGTGTGTTCGAGAACCTTTTAGCGGCATACAATCCCGAAACACAGGAATCGGCACGCAAATCCACTGGCTCATTCTATACGCCGCGTCCCATCGTCGACTATATGGTGGACGAGGCCATAAAGAGTTATCTCCTTGGCAAACGACTCGACCGAATAAGCGAAGAAAAATTGAATGCACTATTTAAAGAGAGAACCGTTTCTACAGATTGGACAGATAGCAACAAGGATGCTATCGCCAACGCGCTCAAACAAGTCAAGATACTCGACCCAGCCTGCGGCTCGGGAGCGTTCCCCATGGGGTGTCTCTTGCGTATTGTTGACATCATAGAGTTGCTCAAGGGAGATACGGTCGACCGCTACCAACTCAAACTCACTATCATTGAGAATTGTGTCTATGGCGTTGATATCCAGCCAATCGCCATGCTTATATGTAAACTGCGTTTCTTCATCTCGCTTATCTGCGAGCAGAATGACATCGACTTTAGTTCTCCCGAAACGAACTTTGGCATCAACACTCTTCCTAACCTGGAAACAAAGTTCGTTGCAGCCAACACGCTCATCAGTGCCAATATACGCAACTACGAGGACGATTGGACGAACGACGAGAAACTGGATAGCATGAAAGAAAAACTGCTCTGTATCCGCAACGACCACTTCCTTGCGAAAGGTCGTGTAGCCAAGAAACGAAGTGAGCGTCAAGACAATGCCACCCGCCAACAGCTGCTCGACTATATAGTCAGCCATGCCCAAAAGCCTGACCTTGAAAAAATTGCAGCACATGAACGACTCTTGCAGCAACTCTCTGATGAATGGGAATTGTACAAGGATGAAGTGTGGGTAGACAAAACTCATCCCGTAGAGCAAACACTGTTCGGTGTAGTAGAGCATCCTGACTCTTTGTTTCGTGAGGACATCAACAAGAAGAAGCGCAAGGAACTGACAGTACGCATAAAAGCGACAAAAGCAGAAATTGCCAAAGAGCAGAACAAAGGCGAAATCACAGGATTTGAAGCCGCAGTCAAGCAGATAACGGAATGGAATCCATATGACCAAAATTCAGTGTCTTCCTTCTTTGACCCCGAATGGATGTTCTGTCTTAAAGAGAAGTTTGACATAGTGATTGGTAATCCGCCATATATTTCTACTAAAGGAGTAAAGGAAGAAGACAAAGTGAAGTATGAAAAGGAGTTTGGCTTTTCTGATGACACATACAATCTTTTTACATTCAAAGGATTGGCTCTCTGTAAAGATGGTGGAACACTAACTTATATCACACCAAAGACGTTTTGGACGACACAGACCAAGCGCAATATGAGAGATTTATTGTTGTCAAATACCATTCGCTATATTTTTGATACAGCCAATCCTTTTGAAGCAGCAATGGTTGACACCTGCATCACACAGACTGTTAAGCAGCCGATGGTAGATGAGCACATTGTTGATTTCTATGATGGTACTGCAGATTTGTCTCATCCCATTGTGTTCACTCCTATTCAACAAAGCATGTTCATAAATGCGCAGAACTCCGTAATATTCAAACCTACGCCACTGAATTTGCGCATCTATGAACTCTATGGGAAGAAAGTGAAAGAACTATATGACAAATGGTGGAGCAAGATTGAGACATCAAAGAAGATTTCTCAAAACCATAAGGAGTTGGAAGCCTATCGTGCCAGCCTAAAACCAGGCGATATTGCTTTATTGGGCTGTCTTACAGAGGGAGGACAAGGACTTGCAACGGCCAACAACGGTAAGTACATTGCTGTGCGCCGTTCCACAAAATGGGCGAAGAATATCATAGAGTCACGACCCAAGAAACTGGTAGAAGCCATTAAGAAAAAGAAAATTAAGGTGGAAGGATTGGACGCCTATGCCAACGAAAAGGAATTCTTGGCATCCCTCTCGGAAAAAGAAATAGCAAACCTCTTCGACAATCTCAAAGAGAAGTATGGCCGTGACATTTTCGGACAGGGCTATATCTATAAAATCATTGATGATAGTGAACTGGCAAACGTTGATGAGCTGACCAAAGATGAGAAGGAGAACGGCATTGATACCTCAAAAAACTTCTATGTGCCTTACGACAAGGGAGACAAAGACGGTAATCGCTGGTATCTTGAAACCCCATTTGCCATTGCTTGGTCTAAGGAGAACGTCCAGTTTTTGAAGACAAATTCAGGAAAGAAAGGTGAAGGAATGCCAGTTGTCCGCAATCCTCAATTCTACTTTAGGGAGGGATTGATTTCTTTAATGAACTCTAGATTTGCAGCTATATACGTTGATAACTTTATTAATTCGACTTCTCATTGTACAACAGGAGATGCTAAATTAATTCCTGTATTAATTCCAGATAATGAGATATTAAAATCGTGTAACAGATTATTTACCAGTGCTTTTGAGTTAAAAAAGTCTGTTGCTAAAGGTATAACAACAGACATATCAATTCAATCAGAGTTGGAAATAATAGAAGAGGAAAATGACAATTTAATAGCATGCTTATATTCCATATAGTTCTGCTTGTACATAATAATCCAAATCTCGTTGCAATGCTAATAGTTTTTCTTCCGCAGTTGTTCTATCAACCAAGGAAGAAAAACTATCTTTCTTTAAACAAATCGCCTCTTTACATAACTGTTCTATTTTATTCAAAATTTTTAAATTTGGTATTACGATTGGTAACTGCCTCGCATCATTTATTTGGAAATGAGATGTATTGTTCACAAAATTATCTACATAGAGACTAATAAGCTCCGAATTAATAAGGCTAACGTAATACCAATCAGGTATTTGGTTCATAGAGAATAAACTCATACTTAAAACATCAAATACGCCATTACCTTTCAGTCTTGCTTTAAGATAAGTAGAATTTACATCTATCCAACAAAATCCCTCTGTGTTTAGAGATTATAAATTTTCTCAACATAAGAATCCACTTCTTTCTGGATGACATCAAGAGCATTGTTCGTTGTGTGTCCTTTCTTTATTTTAATTGCATTTGAGACAAATGATTTTGCCTGCTCATCATCTGTCGATGTAGGAATGATGATGGGTAACTGACGTGCATCATTAATCTGAAATGTCTGAGTATTATTGACGAAGTTGTCAACATAATGACTAATCAAGGTTGAGTTTATCATTGTGATGATGTAGTCTTCTGAAAGCAAATTAGAAACTCCAAAAATGCTCATACTTTTGACGTCATGTATGCTTTTTTCTTTCTTACGGCACTTCAGAAACATTGTGTTTATATCACTCCAACACAATCCCTCCCTAAAGTAGAAAACGAATACCAGTATATGCCAAATACCGATATAGAGTTCCTCTCGCAACTTTTATTTTTTTGGCTATTATTGGAATACTTACTCCTTCTGATAACTGCTTTACAATAAAGAGATGTTTAGCTTCGCATTTCGAATTTGGGCGATTGTTTCTACGCCCAGTAGCACGCCCTATTGGCTTTCCCTCAGACTTTAATCTTGCTAAGGCTTCTTTTGTGCGCTGGCTAATAAGATTCCGCTCAATCTCCGCAGATAAACCGAAGGCGAAAGCTAACACCTTACTTTGGATGTCTTCGCCTAAGCGATAGTTGTCTTTTATTGTCCAAACCTTACATTCCTTAGTCATGCAAATATTCAATATTTCCATGATCATGAACAGATTCCTACCAAGCCGTGACAACTCGGCACATATAATAAGGTCATCCTTGTTTACACGTTTCAAAAGTTTACCAAGTTCTCGCTTACTATAAGATTTTGTACCACTGATGGTTTCCTCTATCCAACCATCTATCACTAGTTTATTGCGCTCACAGAAATTATTAATTTCAAAACGCTGATTCTCTACAGTTTGTTTATCACTGCTTACTCTAATGTATCCGTAAATCATAACGCTAAAATTTATATTAACACACACCAATATAAAAAATCCCTTCACAATTAATTGAGATGTAAAAGGATAAATTGGAGTAAACAGTATATACGTAAAAACATATACTAATTTTTCCTTTTTATTGCTATCTGCTTTTTTATCAAGTTCTTATGCTGCTCATTCACCACCCGATACATCGAATAATACGCAAAGGCTTCTTCTCTATGCCTCATGCTACTAACTGATGCAGCAACAGCCCATGTAACTATAATGATAACAAACACTACGACATATCGAAGTTTGATATGATGCCCCCGTATAAACATCCCATTGATATTTGGTGGAATAATGGTTACAGGGCTTTTCAATTCATTGATTCTCACAAGTATCTCGTCCTGCCGCTTTAATATGCAATCGGTATTTGCTTCAATAGTCATACGATTGAGATTGTAATCGCAAACGTGTCTATAAAGATATTCTAGAAATTTAGACTTCTGTTTGAATAGTTCAATAAGCTTCGGGAACCATAGCGAAAACGGCAATGTATCAGGTTGCTGCTTCCAGATATGTTTCTTCACCACTGATAACGCATCATTCCAACAGGAACAGAAACTTTTGGCGATTCCATCATAAATGGTCTTTTCGTCAAAGTCCACTTTTACAGATTGTTCTGGTTTAGGAACTGTAGTATTCTGTTTTTCAATACACTCTTTTAGCTCGTTGATACTTTGGCGCAAATTCGCAAGATTTGCAGCTACTACATCTTCTTTCATTATCTTCTACGTTTTGAGGTTTTATAAAAAGGTTCGTTTCTTTGGTTATCCTTATCTTTATCGTTTCGCCATCCTTGTTCATTGTTGGTTCCTCCACCTCCTCCACTGGGAATTATGGCTTGATGGGGTTGAATAATCAGTTCCGCTGCCACATTACCCAATGTAGCACAAAGACTGTTAAAACTCAAATCACGGTCAAGTTTAGAACCAGCCATGCTATATTCATCCTGACAGAAGGATATACCACAAATTTTATCCGAGTTCTCAGCGTGATTAAAACGCATATCTATACCCAAACCTTTGAGAATACTAAAAAAGCTATTCCAAGAACGGGAATTTGCTCGTGCGTCAAGCACAGAGGAACGAAGATTATACTTCCGTAGTTGATGAGGACGCAAACGACTCTTATTTCTGGCTTTACTATTTTTAGGGGCAAAGTAAAGTCCATACACTTTAGTTAAAACGCGACAAACTTTTGCATTGCGTATTCTTTCATTACTGTCAGAAATGAGATTGCCTTCATTGTTTATCCGATTGAATACCAAATGACAATGAGGATGTTTCGTGTCGTGATGCCGGGCTATGATATATTGAGTATTGCGAATCCCCATTTGCTCCATCCATTTCTTGGCAATTTCCACCATAAGCGCATCCCCTTCTTCATTATCTGGAAAACGGCTAATATCTTGCAAAGAGAAAGCAAGTGATACGTGCTTCACAGGACTCTTTACTTTCGGGCGCATGGATGCTTGAAGGTAAAAAGAATCGGCAATCAACTTATTGCTAATGGCACATACTCCTTCGTGCGCCAAAAGTGTAGCGCATTTCTTCTTGCTCTTTTGGTCGTTGGCATAGTTTACAATACCTCCGAAATCAACTCTTGTTTTAATCTTCGCTATCATGACAGGTATTCTTTACTTGGGTGATAATTCTACTAACTTCCGAGATAATCGAAAAACACTGTTGTTTGACTGTTTCCAATCCATAGATGTGCATCTGATGGGCAATCTGATTGACGTTATTGGCGATACCGGAAAGGTCACGAATTGCCGATACTATTTCCGGACTGATACGTTGACAGACCTGACAATCCATTGCTGCCTGATGGCAAAATTCATTGACTGACAATCCTGCCTGTTCCGCTTTGGATTGGATATAAATGTAGTCGTTCTCGGTAAACATTACCCGAAAACATTTGGTACGTTTCTGATAGCTCGCCAACTTTGGGCGACCACCAAGTTTCTTTTCCTTTATACTCATATTGATTCTCGATATTGATAAATTATTTTTTTGAGAGTGGCAGTTCTATCGCTTGCCGCATAGGTTTTAGTGACACTAAAACACAAACTTGCCACTCAAAAAATCTTCCTATATTTCCCCTGCTCTATCCGGCATAGCTTGCCATCTTTAATAAAGGCTTCTATCCACTTATTTGCTGTACTTCCATTCTCGCCCAAAGTTAAAACCACCGCATCATAATCTTTCTTTGTGAAAGTGTCAGGCAACATATTATAAAGGGTGTTCCTTCGTGCATAAACGCCTGTCTCTTGCGAAACGGTATTGAATCGTTTAGACTGATTTCCTGACAAATTCTGATAAATGAATACGGCATGATAAAGCAGGGTGTCGCAAATACTCATGGCTATGGAATAGTCAAACTCATGGCAAACCAATTGTACAGTCTCGTCAGAAGAAGATTTGTGAATCACATTATCCAAATGTCGGACAGCGGTTAACATCATCATTATACGATAAGCAATTAGTCCCATCCGTCTGACTACTCCTTGCATCTTGTTATCCACTTCGTCACAACATTCCTCATTCACACGACTGAGATATTCAATAAACTGTTCCTGCAAATCAGAGGGAAGAGAAAAGGAATAATTACCCCGCCTCACAAATTCTTTATGCAGATGACAGAATTTATCTCCCAACAGTTTGAACATGGCATTCTTGGATTGAGAAATGTCGCTTGTGGCAAACACATTTCTTATACCTCGTTTGAAGCGGATAATATAGAAACAAAAGCGACTCATCAATCCATTTTCCGCATCAGGTATCAATTTTCTTACTTGCTCTGGAGTTCCAGCCAAAGCTACCGAAACTCTCGGATTAGCTACTTCGCAATACTCCCTGTCCTTGCGCCGACTCAAACTTACCAACTCATGGTGAAATGCCTTTCGTAACACATCGGAATAGTTACCATAGTCAGACTTCAAAGTCTGGCTTAATGTGTCTCCTTCCGATTCAAACAACAGCCCGATTCCGTCATTATCCCCCAATATCTTCAAGAAAGAACTTGCGCTACTATTGGCAGGAATGACGAGCATACGCATGGGCGGTTCTGTTGGCATAGTCATTTCATCAGTTTTCTTACCTTTGATATAAGCGCTCATCGCTTCTTTGTATTCCTGCTCTAATCGTTTGGAAAGTTCATGCAAATTACGATTGATGGGAGCTACCAATTCCCGGCATAAGGTCAATGCTCCTTTTCCCATACCTGCATCTGCCACAACGAACAGATAGAGATTCGGATAAACAATGCGCTCATCGTAAACACCACAAACATTATGAAAGCAGACCGACAAACACACAATAGCCCCAATCAGTATCGTATCACGGTCATCTACTGAAATGGAATTATTGACAACCTCATTTAGAAAAGGAGGAAGATGCTCAAACACACATTCAGGAAATACAGGAAGTTCTTCTTCTGATTTTATCCATTTACCCGTTTTACCATTTTGGATATTTGGTAAAATGGATAAATGCTCTTTACTGAACGGAGCCAATGGGATTCCGGCTTGATTTGCCAAATGGAAGAAAGAACGGATAGTAATGCCTTGCCCTTTAGAGTGCAGGCAATGCGTATATTGTTGATCCGTTTCTTCCCTTTGATAGATAGGGTAAAACCTGCTGATACGGTGATAATACTCCCGTCCATTCTCTCCCAATCCATCCACAAGCGCAAAGCCCAACTCCACCCAATCTTTATAATTAGGGGCTATATCAATGGAACGTTGTTCTATCTCCCGAACAACACTTTCCACATCTTCCTCCACCTTATTATATATAGGGACAATACTTGGTGTATGTGCCTGTTGTATTTCAGAAGGGACATTCTCCCAATCTTGGGCGGAAAATATTTTCTTC
>QWCB01004470.1_pt1 | contig 12720 bp, 7 predicted proteins | sample 1972511 | NCBI WGS metagenome assembly QWCB01 (sample SAMN09866719, study PRJNA288562) | Human gut metagenome isolate term5_stool, whole genome shotgun sequencing... | isolation source: gut | host: Homo sapiens | place: USA: California
GATTGACGATATTTGCCGTTGAAAATTTTTGGAACCAATGAGCATATCCTTAATGCGGTAAAAACGCCTATAACCTGTTGAACCATAGATTGTTACGTGCGTTTAATCCTACGTAACAATATGCTCACTCCCATAAAAAATTAGGGGGATGAGCATATTTGCATTTGGTTGCTATTATGCGTAATTAGTTATATATCAACTCATTATGCGAACATCAACGGCCTTATCGGGATGCTCATTGGTTCAGAAATTATGTAAGCGTCTCCGCGGTTACGTATTCACGCGTTTTTAGCGGTCCCGTACTTTTGCCCATGGAAATGTCAAGAATAGATTAACTTGGGGAAAAAAAGAAACTGGAACAACTTGCGAGTCGGGAAATCGTGTAAGTTATTGAAACTCTGATGGTTGCGTAAAATGCAGAAAGCCAGGTCCTATGTTTTTTAGGGTAACCTGGCTTTGAACGTTTGATGTAATCGCTTGATTGATAGCTATTTGCCAAGATGTATGACATTCAGGTTGTTCCAAAATGCGCCCATGTTGAGCGGAGGCATCCTGCGTGTGAGCGTTCGCTGTCGGTATTCGCTATCGGTAGTTGATGGCGACGGAGTAGATCGTGACGGACGGGCCGGCCATGGTGTAGGTGCTTTTGCAGGTGACCGTGTTGCCGGCAGGGGAGAGCTTTCCGTTGTCGGAAGGGGCGAGACTGCCGTTGCCGGACATGGCTAACTTGGTGCACTCGTCGCCGTTTGAGATTATGGTCTTTTTATTAGCTGCGACCTCAAAGACTGTTTTCTTTACGCCTAAAATATTCTTGTACGCCAGACTGTGATTGGTGTTTACAGTCACATCCAGTTTCTCAGGTATGTGGAAAGCCGGGGATGTTATGGATGGAGCATTAATAATCCCTGACAGGGCCACGTTATCTGCACTGAATGTAATTTTACTTCCCCGCTTATAATTGCTCGTCCACGGATTATCTCCCTTGTCCTTCGGTGGCGCTGCAACGTATGGCAGGCCGGTGATGTGGCGCGTGATGGTTTTGGTGGCAGTGTATTCTTTGCCTTCCACGTCCTTGTACGTCACTGTGGCGGTGATGTCTTTCTGGCCCCACGTGTGGCCCGGAGTCGCCTTCACCACGATTGGCGTCCCAGCCTCCTTCCGTGAAGATCCTGCTTCAGGGCTGACATATTCCTTGACGTCAACACTCAGCGTGAAGGACTCGAATGTCAGGAGCCTGGACGGAATCCCCGTTGAGGTCATGACGTAAGACGCTGAGCCTGAGCCCATCCAGTCATTGGAAATGCTGTTGGCTTTGGCTACATCCTTTGCGGAGATGCCCTCGATGCCCTCGTTCGCGGCATAGTAACTGTATGAAGTCGGGAAACCCGAGATGTTTACGTCAAACTGCACATCCGCTGGCACAAATTCATTGACAGATACCCTGGTGTTCTGGCTGATGACGCTGCCGGAAGCGTAGCTCTTGAACATTGACCTGGCCTCGCTGTCTGAGAATTTCAAGTAGAAACCACCCTCGAGACCGTCAGGAACATTGACAAAAGTCGTGAAGCCGTTGGCGGCGGACACACTCAGGCCGGTAACAGCTGCATTGCCGGAAAACGTCTTGCCGTCGAAACCGGAGACAGGGCTCTTGGCGTGGAAATCGACAGTCGCGTCGAAACCGGTGGTGATGGCTATGGCACGGACGCCCGCAGGCGCGCTGAACTCGGCATTGAGAAGAATCCTGCCGTCGGAATCCCTTGAGAACTGTTCATCGTGGGCGGAGAGCCATGGCTTGCCGTTCTGCGCGAAGCCGTCGCAGTTGTAGGACAGATCGATGGCCGCGTCATCGCTGACCGGTTCGCTGAAAGTCCCGGAGAAAGTGCCCGGCGCATCGGCCGTGTTGCTCAGCGTGGCAGTGCTTCCGTTCGAAGCCTCAGCGAAAATCCGGTCGCCCGGCTCGAACACATAAGAGTTTCCGTCAATGCCGACCTTAGTGCTTTTAACAGTGAGAGTTACCGAATCGCCGAGAGGCTTGTTCGGGACGATGATTTCCGCTTTGTTGCAGGAAATGGCGGCAGCCAAAATGGCCGCAAAGGTCAATATCTTCCTCATCCCTAGTCCTCCTCTTCCAAAAGACCGAAAGCTTCACTTGGTGAAAAAACGAAAGAATTCTGATGAACGTCTTTCGACTGGCAGAATGATGCTTCTGCGAAAACCTCCACGACAGAAAGTGCCGGAGATTGGTAAATTGTTCGTTTCATTTTCAACTGATTATTATACTATTACAGCGCAGCGGAACACTTTTCGCTACACCTTCCGCAAACAAAATGCGGATCTTTGCGTGTCTTTCCGGTCCAGCTACTTTTCATCAGTCGTGCATACCCGCTGCACTGCCTCTTCCGAAAGGAAGCTATCCCCGAAAAACCATAAAAATCAACTACAGAATCTTTTTCTTGGACACAGTCGGCACGAACTGCTTCAGATAGAAAGGCTCGAAATATGCCACGTCCTCGGTTTTGCCCTCAGACAGCAGTTTCGATCCTGGAACCAGCATTGACTCAGCCTTCGGACAAGCCTGGACGAAGTGCGCATTCGGAGACAGGATGGTCTCCCTGCATTTGTCCGCACCGTCGCCGATGAACAGGACCGGACCCTCGCTCAGAATATCGGCAAAGCTTTCCGAGTCAATGATTTTCGGCTCAGTTTCGCTCGTCTGGCTGCCATCAGCATTGAAAACGGCAGTATAGACCTCCATCCTTCTCGCATCTATCATCGGGACAATGTACTTGCACCCTTCAGGAAGAAGACCTTCCCCGATAGCCTGCCAGACGAGAGTGTCCAGTGAGCCTATGGCGACCAAAGGAATGCCCGCGCCGAAGCACAGGCCCTTGGCAGTAGATACACCCACACGGAGACCGGTATATGAACCAGGACCCTTGCTTACACATACGGCATCGCAGTCCTTCACTCTCAGGCCTCTTTCATCGAGCATCTCCTTGATGAACGGAGCCGTGAGCGATGCGTGCTTGCGCTCAGCGTTTTCCCTGACGGAGACTATCTTGCCGTCCTCAGAAAGGGCGGTGGACTTCATCGGCGCGTATATGACGGAATTCTCCATAACCGACTCAGAGACAATATGAAACGAAGAGTTTATCGTATTGAAAAGTATAATTACTATTCCTATGATCAATGAAACCTTTATCAATGCAAACAACGCGCCGAGCAGCCTGTCCAGCCATCCGAGCATCACGAACTTGATGCTGGCCTTGATGACCTTGCCGAGAAGCCGCAGCAGCAGAATGACCACGACAATCATCAGGACGAAGACAATCACGTACAGGACCTTCTCGGAAATCTGGAGATACGGCTGGAGCATGGAGCAGACAAGCTGCGAGAACTTGAACGCTGCCCAGGTACCGGCAATGATGGACACCAATGCGATGATCTGCTCCGTGAAACCCCTGACCAGACCTTCGATCAGGGCGGCGGAGAGACAGATAATCAATATGATATCCAATGTGTTCATACCTATTATATTATATATTTTTTCTTCTTAATTAAAAATTCCTATCTTTGCAGACTGCAAAATTATATAAAAAACTATGACATTCAAAGAATACAAGGGCTTGAATCTGGTAACTGTCGGCAGCGAAGTGCTGGACAGGTGGAAGAAACATAATGCGTTTGAGAAATCACTCGAACTTAGAGAAGGCGCTCCGGAGTTCATTTTCTTCGAAGGACCTCCTTCTGCAAACGGAATGCCTGGTATTCACCATGTTATGGCGCGTTCCATCAAGGATGCCATCTGCAGGTACAAGACCCAGAGCGGCTTCAAGGTAAACCGCCGTGCAGGCTGGGATACCCACGGACTGCCTGTGGAGATCGGTGTGGAGAAGAAACTCGGAATCCACAAGGATGACATCGGAAAGAAGATATCGGTAGAAGAATACAATGATACTTGCCGTCACGAGGTGATGAAATACACTCGTGAGTGGGTGAACATGACCGAGCGCATCGGTTACTGGGTGGATATGAACGACCCGTACATCACCTATGACAACCGCTACATCGAGACATTGTGGTATCTTCTCCGCAAGATATATGACAAGGGACTCCTGTACAAGGGATTCTCCATACAGCCGTATTCTCCGTCCGACGGAACAGGACTCAGCTCACACGAACTGAACCAGCCTGGATGCTATAAGGACGTTACGGATACCACAGCCACAGTACAGTTTGAAGTCATCAAGGACGCCAAGTCACAGCCGCTCTTCGGACTGGAGACACTTCCTGTATATTTCCTGGCATGGACCACCACACCGTGGACATTGCCTTCAAACACAGCACTTTGCGTCGGCCCTGACATTGACTATGTCAGAGTGAAGTCATTCAACCCGTACACCGGTGCGGAGGCTATCTACATCGTAGCCAAGGCATTGGTCTCAGACTGGTTCAATCCTAAGGCGGCGGAACTCTCCCTCGACGACTACAAGCAGGGCGACAAACTGATTCCGTTCAAGGTCCTCGAAGGAACATTCAAGGGCTCAGAGCTCGCAGGCGTAAGATATCACCAGCTGATTCCTTGGTTCAAGCCGCTTGAAGGCGATGCGTTCAGGGTAATCACCGGCGACTACGTCTCCACGGACGAAGGCACGACAGGTATTGTCCACATTGCCCCGACATTCGGTGCAGACGACAAGAAAGTCGCAGCCGCAGCAGGCATTGCCCCGATGATGGTGCTGGACAGAAACTGCAACCCTCAGCCTCAGGTCGATCACGACGGAAGATTCTATCCGCTGGAAGACCTTGACCCTGAATATGTGAAGACACACGTTTCACCGGAATATAAAGAATACGCCGGCCGTTACGTGAAAAACGCATTTGACGACTCCCTTCCGAAAGATGCGCCTACACTGGACATCGACCTGTGTATGATGATGAAGATGGACGGAAGAGCGTTCAAGATACAGAAACACGTCCACAGCTACCCTCACAGCTGGAGAACCGACAAGCCGGTGCTCTACTATCCGCTGGATGCGTGGTTCATCAAGACCACGGCCGTGAAGGAGCAGATGGTGGCATTGAACAAGACCATCGTCTGGAAACCGGAATCTACCGGCACAGGACGTTTCGGACAGTGGCTGGAGAATATCCAGGACTGGAACCTCTCCAGAAGCCGTTTCTGGGGAACACCGCTTCCTATCTGGCGTACAGAGGACGGCAAGGAAGAGAAGTGCATCGGAAGCCTTAAAGAATTCTACGCAGAAATCGAGAAGGCTGTCGCTGCCGGTGTAATGTCGTCCAACCCGTTGAAGGACAGAGGTTTCGACCCGGAAGACATGAGCAAGGCGAACTACGACAAGATCGACCTCCACAGACCTTATGTGGACAATGTTTTCCTCGTATCTGACTCAGGCAAGAAGATGGTACGCGAAAGCGACCTTATCGACGTATGGTTCGATTCAGGTTCAATGCCATATGCACAGGAAGGCCTCCGTGCCCTGGGCGACAAGAAGTTCGGCTGCACCGCAGACTTCATTGCGGAAGGCGTTGACCAGACACGTGGCTGGTTCTACACCCTGCACGCAATTCATACTATGGTAAGCGGCACACCTGCGTTCAAGCGCGTCATCTCCAACGGTCTCGTCCTCGACAAGAACGGCGACAAGATGAGCAAGCGCCTCGGCAATGCCGTGAACCCGTTCGAGCAGCTCGACAAATTCGGCCCGGACGCACTCAGATGGTATATGCTTACCAATGCCCAGCCATGGGACAACCTCCGTTACGATGAAGACGGCGTGGATGAAGTCAGGAGAAAATTCTTCGGCACGCTCTACAATACATATTCATTCTTCGCGCTTTATGCCAATGTGGACAACTTCGATCCTAAGGCTCCGGCAGTTCCGTACAGCCGCAGACCGGAAATCGACAGGTGGATAATCTCCCTCCTCAATACATTGATAAAAGACGTGAAGGCTGCATACGAGGACTACGACGTGACTTCCGCAGGAAGAATGATACAGGACTTCGTATGCGACCACCTGAGCAACTGGTACGTGCGTCTGAACAGAAAACGCTTCTGGGGAAGTGCTGACAATGAGGACAAACTCGCTGCATATCAGACACTTTACGAAGTGCTCAAGACCGTAGCCGTACTCGGAGCTCCGATAGCGCCGTTCTACATGGACCAGCTCTACCTCGACCTGGTTCCGGACGGAGAAGAGTCAGTGCACTACGTGCTGATGCCGGAATGCGACGAAACCGTCATTGACAAGGACCTCGAAGAGAGGATGGAACTCGCTCAGAGAGCTTCGTCAATGGTGCTTGCGCTCCGCAGGAAGGTCAATATCAAGGTGCGTCAGCCGCTCAGCAAACTTGTGATCCCTGTCATCTCAGACAAGGTCCGCGAGCAGCTCGAGAAGGTCAAGGCCCTGCTTTTGGGTGAGGTCAATGTCAAGGATGCGGAATTCATTTCCGACACGACAGGCATCATCACCAAGAAGATCAAACCTAACTTCAAGACGCTCGGAAAAGTTTACGGCAAGAGAATGAAAGAGATTGCCGCTGCTTTCGCCGACATACCGCAGCAGGAGATCAATGCCATACAGAACGCTGAGGCTCAGTCTGTTGCATATACATTGAAACTCGAAGGCGGTGACGTGGAGCTGAATCCTGGAGACTACATGATCTCGTCAGAGGACATGCCGGGATGGCTCGTGGCATCAGAAGGCCCTCTCACATTGGCCCTCGACATCGAAGTAAGCCCTGAACTGAAGAACGAAGGCGTGGCACGCGAACTCGTGAACAGAATCCAGAACATCCGCAAGGACAGCGGTTTCGACGTTACCGACAAGGTAGATGTAGTCATTTACGCGGACGGTGACGACGCTGCAGAGATAGAATCCTCTTTAAAAACATATAAAGAATACGTTTCCGCACAGACATTGTCATTGTCAGTCACATTGGCCGGAAAGGGCGAGGCGACTGGTAAGGCAACAGAAGTGGAGTGGAACGAGAATACAATAATGATTGCGGTAACACGCAGATAACACTTACGCTTATGGAAGAAAATAAAGCAAACCTCGAGCCCGTAGAAAAGACTCGTTACAGTGATGAAGAACTTGAGGAGTTCAAGAAGATCATATTGGAGATGCTCGACAAGGCCAAGAAAGAGTACAATACTCTCAGGTATGTCGTGATGCACAACGGTACAAATGACATCGAGGACACCACCCCTTCATTCAAGACTGTAGAAGACGACGGCGCAATGCAGCTTTCACGTGAAGAGGCAAGCCAGTTGGCTCAGAGGCAGTACAAGTTCATACAGAACCTTGAGGCTGCGCTCGTGCGTATCGAGAACAAGTCTTACGGTATCTGCCGCGTGACCGGAAAGCTCATCCCTAAGGAGCGTCTCCGTCTGGTACCTCACGCAACCCTTACAGTAGAAGCGAAGGAAAAACTCAATAATGGCGGAAAATAGATTCAGGATTTCCAAAGGCAGGTGGCTGCTGATTCTAGGAATTCTTCTCGTGGTAGTGGACCAGGTGATAAAACTGCTGGTCAAGTCCAATATGACTTTGGGCGAGCATTTCAGCGTTTTCGGCAACTGGTTCCAGATTCTCTTCATAGAAAATGAGGGAATGGCATTCGGGATGAAGTTCGGCGGGATGGTAGGCAAATTCGTGCTGACCGCGTTCCGCGTGGCTCTCTTCGGATTCCTGTGCTGGTGGATAACCCGCCTCGTGAGGCGTGGACGTCCGGCTGAAATCGATGCTGCAGGGAAGGTCCTCAAGTATGCCCCTGTGCCTACCGGAGTCCTTGTCGGCCTGACATTGATTACAGCGGGAGCCCTGGGCAACATAGTGGACTGTCTGCTTTACGGACAGATTTTCTCTGCTTCGACACCATACGAGGTGGCGCAGTTCGGAGGAAGTTATGCGCCTGTGATGTTCGGCAAAGTGGTGGACATGTTCTATTTCCCGCTCATTGACACGACCTGGCCGACATGGATGCCTTTCATAGGAGGACATCCGTTCCGCTTCTTCGAGCCGGTATTCAACTTCGCGGACAGTTGCGTCACCGTAGGCGCTTTCTATTTGGTACTGTTCCAGTATAAGTTTTTTACTGCTGAACCGGAGAAAAAATAGGGTTTTCCGGAGGAAAAGGAGCAGGATAATGTAAGAAATCCGACATTTCCTGTCGTAAAAGGAAGAAAATAACGTTTTAGGTGAAAAATCGGCTGCTCAGGCAGTCGATTTTTATTTTTTATTCACTTATGAAAACAAACATTAAAACGTTACGTTTCTTCAAATCTTAACCTAAAATAGTTTGTTTTGTTTATGAAATTTTAGTTAAAACGGTATAAATCACTATCAATTATGCGAATCTAATCTGCTTATATATTGTTTTTTTTGAATTTAATCTTGATATTTGCGTAAACGCCCTTTTCGGAAAGGGCAGGTCAAGGACGCTTAGAGATACTTGAACCAAAGAATATCAATATATGTTAAACTAATGTAAATGCTTATGAAAAAGATTTGTCTTCTTTTCACGGCAGTCCTGTTTCTGGGGATTTCTTCTGCATTGAATGCGCAGAATCTGACCGTTTCAGGATTCGTCACAGATGCGAGCTCCGGCGAAGGAGTCCCTTATGCATCTGTCCAGCTTAAGGGCAGTACGAAAGTCTATACGATGACTGACGCCAACGGAGCATATTCCATTTCAGTGCCGGGGAGCGCATCCCTCACAGTATCTTGTTTAGGTTATGCGACAGCAGAGATACTCGTGGACGGCAGAACAGCATTGGACATTAGACTCGATCCGGACAAGAACGTCCTCGACGATGTAGTCGTTGTGGCTTACGGAACAGTCCGCAGAGAGGCTAATACCGGTTCTGTTTCATCAGTCAAGAATTCGGAGCTCGCAGAAGTGCCTGCCACATCCGTTGATAAAATGCTTTCAGGAAAAATGGCCGGTGTGACCATCACATCCGGTTCAGGACAGCCTGGTTCCACCTCTTCAATCCGTGTGCGCGGTACCTCTTCCATCAATGCAGGTAACGAGCCTCTGTGGGTGGTTGACGGTATTCCGGTGATGTCATTGGACTTCCGTCAGCTCTCAAATACCGGTGTGGGCGGCGGTTCATCATCCACCTTCCTTAACCCTAACGACATCGAGTCCATCACAGTCCTCAAGGACGCTGCTGCGGCATCAGTTTACGGATCCCGTGCTGCGAACGGAGTTATTCTCGTCACCACCAAGAGCGGAAAGGCAGGAAAGGCAAGATTTACTGCAAGAGCCAAATACGGTGCTCAGCAGCTTATCAATGACAATAATGTAAGACCTCTTACCGGTTCTGAACTTATCGCCTATCGTCGTGACTGCGCCATCAATGCGGGTTACAATCCGGATGATCCTACTTCTCAGTACTATTATCCTCAGTCACTCCTTGCCAACGGCACTACCAACTGGTACAAGGAACTGACCAGAGTCGGATCTCTCCATGAGTATGAGATCAATGCTACCGGCGGAACCGACAAGGCTTCCTATTATTCCTCAGTTTCATACCACAAGAACGAAGGCGTGTTCTATGGTGTGGACTATGAGAGACTTACAGCCAGAGTCAATGCCGACATGAGGCTTACCAGATCACTCAAGACCGGAGCGAAATTCAACTTGAGCTATGCAAACTCCAATTCCGGCCAGATGGGTGACCTCTATTACTCGAACCCTACAGTGGCGATGTGGTCCATCTTGCCGTGGACTCCATTCCGCAACGAGGACGGAAGTTTCAATGTGAATATTCCTGAGAACTCAGACACCAACCCGCGTGCGATAGCCGAGTATGATACATACAATGACAAGGACTACCGTCTTCAGGGCAGTATGTATCTCGAGTGGAAACCTATCAGACAGCTCACCTTCAAGACAAACAACGGACTTGAGTTCGTATATGTGGATTCCCGCCAGTATTGGGCTCCGGAGACAAATAAAGGTTCAGCTACCTTATTGTCTTATTGGAGCAAGGACATCCGATATACTACATCCAACACCATCACATTCGAGGACAAGTACGGTGACCATTCTGTAAGATTGCTTGCAGGACAGGAAGCTATGCGTGACAAAATGGACCTGTTGGGTTTGATGTCACCAAAGGTTAATCCTTCGATTCCATATCCTACCACATCGCCATCTGCAGACGACCAGGGAGATTACAATCTCGTGGATGAATCACTTCTCTCTTTCTTCGGAGTGTTTGATTACAACTATCTGAACAGATATTACCTGCAGGCTTCAGTCCGTGCAGACGGCAGTTCACTGTTCGGCTCCAACAACAAATGGGGTGTGTTCTGGTCAGTCGGCGGTTCTTGGAACGTAAGCAAAGAGAACTGGATGAAGTGGAGCAGACAGTGGCTCAGCGCATTGAAGATCCGCGCATCCTATGGCGTGAACGGTAACAACAATATCGCTCCATACAAGGCCTATGGACTTTATGGTACTACTCAGTACAACGGTATTACCGGTATGGTTCCTTCCAGCCCTGAAAACCCTAACCTTTCTTGGGAAAAGAACGCCACATACAATATCGGTGTAGATTTCGGTTTCTTCGATGACAGACTCACCGGTAGCTTGGATTACTATTTCAGAAAGACCAAGGATATGCTTCTCTCCAAGCAGGTTCCTTACACCACAGGTTTCGGCAGTAACTTCATGAACGTAGGAGCTATCAGAAACAAGGGTATCGAGTTCCAGTTGGAGGGCGTGATTCTCCGCAACAATGACTGGTACTGGACAGCCGGCTTCAATATCGCGCTCAACCGCTCTCTCGTGCTTGACCTTGCAGGTTCAGAGTATTTGGCCGTAGCTGATTCAAGAGCACACGGCAATGACAGCACACCTATCCGTATAGCTCCTGGACGCAGGCTCTTCACCTATTACCTGAGAGACTGGTACGGTGTGAATCCTTCAAATGGTGACCCTATCTGGTATGACAAGGATGGTAATCTTACATCCGATTCAGCGAAGGCCCGTTATATCTATGCAGGTACACCTGAACCTAAAGCAACAGGTGGTTTCAACACGAGCATTTCTTGGAAAGGCATCACCCTTTCTGGATATTTCGAGTTCGTGGCCGGCAGCAAAGTGCTAATCAGGTTGAACCAAGACACGGACGGTGCCGATATGAATACCAATGTATCCACACTTTCACTCAACTACTGGAAAAAGCCGGGAGATACAGGCGTGCAGCCAAAACCGGTAGCAGGCGCTCCTAAGAGGCCATACGTATATTCTACGAGGATGCTTCAGAATGGAAGTTATTTGAGAATCAAGGACGTATCCCTCTCGTACAGCCTGCCTGAGCGTATCCTGAAGCCTATCAAGATGTCTGGCGTGAGACTCTATGTCAGCGCGCTGAATCCTTACACGTTCCATCACGTAAGAGGTCTTGACCCGGAACTTGGTCCTCTCGGATATTCTATGGGAGCATCCCACTCTATGGTCAAGTCTTTCGTAGGCGGTATAGAAGTTTCATTCTGATAAAAGAACGAAGATTATGAAAAGAACAATTTTATATATTTGCGGTATAGCGTCGCTTCTCGGTGCCGTAAGTTGCCAGGATTTTCTCACAAGAGATCCTAAGCTTTCGCAGAGTACGGAGATAACATTGTCCACATACGATGGACTCAATGATGCGACGTTCGGAGCTTATTCCGCTCTCGCTTCGACAAGCTGGTACGGACAAACGTGGATCGTGGATGCCGAGATGCGTTCCGGTAACGGCAAAAAGTCTGATTTCAAGAACTCCGGAAGGTGTATTGCACCTTATATTTGGAATTATACAGAGACCAGTACTTCTCCGATGTGGGCCGTATGCTACCAGGTCGTATCTAGGGCTAACAATGTGATTGACAATCTCGAAGGCAAAGAGTCAAGCACTGTCACAGCTCAGGATTTGAACAATCTGAAAGCCGAGTGTCTCTTCATAAGGGCGTTCTCGTATTTCTGCAATGTCCTTACTTATGGCCAGCCATATACTTATTGCGTGAAAAGCGATAAGGAAAGCCTCGGAGTTCCTTACGTGGAACATACTGATCCTGCAGGACTTCCTGCACGTGAAACTGTGATCTCAAACTATGAGAAGATCGTCCGCGACCTGCTTGAGGCAGAGAGCCTAATCGACCCTGAATATACACGTGCGACTGTTGCCGATCCAGCTGCTGTAGTCAGTGTGTATGCAATCCAGGCATTGCTCTCCAGGGTTTACCTCTACATGGGCGAGTGGCAGAAAGCTGCAGACTATGCTACCAAGGTTATCGTAAGCGGCAAGTTCTCCCTTTGGAATGCAGAGCAGTACAAGACCGTATGGGGCGCAGAAAAAGGCTCTGGTGAGGTCATCTTCGAAGTTTACGGAAAGCGTACGAACGCCGGTTGGGGCAGCTGGGAAGACCTTTCTTACCTTACAAGCCCTGAAGGATCCGGTGATGCGCAGGCAGCTGACCCTCTTATCAAAACCTATGAGGAAGGTGATGTCCGTCTGGCACTTTACCGCACAGATGCAGATAATAAGTCCGGAATCAAATGGACAGGCAAATATCCTGGAAAGGGTGACAACACACCTGACTGCAACAACGTAATCGTGCTCCGTCTTTCTGAGATGTATCTGAACAGAGCTGAGGCCATTATGCGTGGAGCGACTATTCCTGGAACCACCGCCGTAAA
>QWCB01003201.1_pt1 | contig 12717 bp, 11 predicted proteins | sample 1972511 | NCBI WGS metagenome assembly QWCB01 (sample SAMN09866719, study PRJNA288562) | Human gut metagenome isolate term5_stool, whole genome shotgun sequencing... | isolation source: gut | host: Homo sapiens | place: USA: California
ATGCAGCTTTTGCAATCACGCTATGCCCTTTTGACCTTGCCACAATATCTACATGGGTATGCAAACTTTTGATTTCCATTGTCTTTTCCTCCTTTATCTATTTTCAATTTTGGGATTTTACTATCCTAATGTTCAGATCGTATCTTCGCTCCCTTTTTCAAAGGGCGCAAAGATACACCGACTTACTACGGTGCTTTGCGTTCTTGCAGAAAGCTTATAGCTCCGCTAAGGAAACGAAAACGCTAAAGCATTTTTATTTGTTCAAGGGGGCTACTCCCCCTTAGCCCCTGTGGACTTTGTTTTTCTTGATTAAAAATCAATAAAAAACAAAGTGTTAAAATTTCTCTCCACTTTGCTACATCAATTTTCATATTTACTTTTCATAAAAGCCACCTATCTAATTTTTATTTTTAATCTTCACTTTCTAAAAAATCAGCTTCCCTATCTTCTTCTGGAATTTCTACTTTCTGATTATCTAAGCTGTCATTTTCATCATCAAGAATTTCTTATTTCTTTATTAATATCAGTTTCTATTTTTTTAAGATGAATTTCTGTAAGTTCCTTTAGCTTTTCTCTATTCCCGTTATCTGATAGGATATAATCCAAAAAAGCATAGATTAAATCATTATTTGTTTCTTCTTGCCTACCAGTAATTTCTCTTTCAAAGGCTTCAAGCACTCCTCCTTTTTCTATTTTTCTTTTAGTTTCAGCACTTCTTTTTAGTTTGTTTATCTTTTGATTGAGTAGCTTAGCTCGGTTTTGTGCCTTTTCAATTTTAGTATTTTCCTTTTCTAATTGTTCAATTGCTTTTTCTAATTCTTTCATTATTAAATTCCTCCGTTTCCATAAAAAAGATTGAGAAATATATCCTCAATCTTTTTAGGCGAATCTTTCAATTCATTCTATTAAAGTTCTTTGTGTTATTCCGAATATTTAATACCCTAATCCTCCACACTATCAAAGAGATATGAAAAGTCATCAGTATTGTAATCTCTAACTTCATAAACAATATCATTCACTTTGACTTTATTATCCATAAAAGATATCATGGTGATGGCTCCTCCTTTTTTTTCTATTTTAATCGAATACTGCCATCCTTTATCTTTTTCATCCGATATTTCTTTTATCGAATACGAATTAAGTTTACTTATCAACCCCTTATAATCTTCATTTCTCAATATGACATCTTGTTTCTGTTCGGTAGTTTGAGTTGACACTGTAATCTTTTCTATCCCATCTATATTTATGTTCATGGATTTTCCGTCTCTCGAATTATTCGAGCCACAGCCCACCATAAGAACAAGTGACACAATCATAGCAATTGTATAAACTATTTTTTTCATACCCACTACTCCATTAATTAGTAAAATGAATTGTTCCATCTAAATAGGTAGTGCTTGGTTCAATCCAAACATTATTATTTCCCCATCCATTATTTACAATCACATAATCACCATCAACTGGACTAGTAAAATATCCATGTCCAATAATCCAATGTTCACGAAATGTAGGATGGTTAGTCGTTCCGATAATAATCGGTCTACTATTATTTATTTGAGTCTTTACTCTTGAAAAGCTAAAGCCTTTTATGGCATTTGCACTATTATTAACATTTCTCGCATTAAAATAATTGTCTAAGCCATTATCTAAATTTCTATAACTTGTGCCGCCAGAACCCACATACTGTTGCATCAAAGCAATTAAAGCGTTTTGCCCTGTACTCCCACTTGGAACATATTTTTTGCTGACATAGTCATAATAATATCTCATACAAATTGCACTAGCTATTGAACCACAATGTCCACCTGAAATATACCATGTTTTTAGAGAACCATTGATATACCTTTCTACGTTCACATGTCTCAATTGGTTTTGCAAAGTATTTTCTAAGGTTCTAATTAATTCTTCCTTATCAGCAATCTCTTCTTTAGAATATACATTTTCGAACTGTTCTATCCTAAAACTTGAATTATCTTTTAAAGATACAAAATCTTCTCCCACCTTGCTATAATAACTTAGTATTCCATTATATATTGGATTTTTAACATTATCGTAAGGATTCGAGTTTTCAAAACTCAACTCTGGTATAGTAAAATCTTTTATATTAACTATTATATAACCATTGCCAGGCATACTAAACGATACAGCTTCATATTCTCCATTCAAATTTTTTAATAAAATACATTCTTCTAATGTTGCAGGTTTTCCCACACTATTTAGAAACATTTCTGCACGTGTTTTAGCAAGATTTACGTTTTCACTTGGATAATTGCTATCATATTCTTCTGCAAATACTGTGACCGAGCTAAACATCATAACCACTGCCAATAATGCACTAAAGGTTAAACCGAATAACTTCTTAATAAATCGTTTCATATTTTCCTTCTTGTTTTTTTAGAACTATACACACTACCAAAAAATCAGGATCATACTCTGGCAATTATCTGTCTCCATTTTTATACCTTTGAGGATTATTATAATTACTCATAACATTCACCTCGCTATACCTATATGTAATCAATATCTTTTATTATACAATCACAATTATCACACCTATATTCGCCTGTGCCATCTAAATCGAAAATTTCATATATACAAACCCCTAAAGCATTCGCTATATCATTTGCTATCTTTAGAGTAGGCACAGTTTTACCTGTCTCTATTTTATTTATGCTTATCCTTGATATTCCTATTTTTTTACCCAATCTATGTTGAGATAGACCCATTGGCTTTCTATATTCTTTAATTCTATTATTCAAAATATTACTTTCCCCTTTTGGTTAATTTAAGTTTACCATGATAATGTTTATTTGTCAACAGTTTTTCTTCATTTTATCTGACTTTTCACTTCAGGGACTTTTTTTGCTTCGGTTTCACATGATACAGTTCCTATCGCCCTAATCTAGCTGTAACGTTTTGTTATGCTTATTGTCTATGTGCAATAAGTATATTTTGTTGTCATTTTTTTAATAAATTATTATCATTCATCCTTTCTTTTAACTTTTTCATATACCTATAATTATATTCTCGCTTCTTTTCCCTCTTTTTCCTTAGCATTTCAAGTTCCTCAAGTTCTTCATTTGTAGGCTCTTTCTTAGGCATTTTAAACTTACCGATAAAATTTAGATAAATTTCAACTTCCTGTGTTCTCTCATAGTTTTCCCATATCCCTTCATGGACTAATATCTTATCAACAAATTCATTTATCATCGTGGGTGTTAATTCGCTAAAGTCAGTATATTTCTTTACAAGTGCAATAAACTTGTCGGCTCTGATACTGTCTTCTTCAAAATCTCTTAATGTGTCTTTTGTTTGTTCTATTGATTTTTCTAATGCCGTTTGTTCTGTTTCAAAGTCTTTTAACATCATATCAAAATGCTTATTAGAGAGTTTTCCGCTTACATTATCTTCATATAGCTTTCGGATTAAGCTGTTTATTTCAGATATTCTTTTTTCTTCTTTATATAATCTTTTCTTTAATAGCTTTGAGGTTTTTTCCTGTTGCTCCTTTGATGCCCGATATACCTTTTTAATAAATTCTTCTTCATTCAAATTTACATATTCGCTTACTTCCTGTATGGTTTCCAATACTAACTTTGTCAGAACTTCACTTCGGATATAGTGTGATGAGCATTTCTCTTCAAAATTTCCTTTTGCCAAGTTATAGGTTGAGCAAATATATTCATCTTTTGGAGGACGCCTTTTATCTGTTTTTCTCCCTAACCAATCCCTCTTAAATCCTGCTTTTCCACGATGATTATACATTTTCGCTCCACAATCAGCACAATACACAAGTCCTGTTAATGGATTGGCTATGCCTACGCTATCCGTTCTTCTAATGGTTTCTCTAAGTTTTTGAACTGTATTAAAAGTTTCTTCATCAATAATGGCTTCTTGTGTATTTTCAAAGATTACCCATTCGTCTTTAGGTGTTTTCTTGTTTCTATGACTTTTATATGACTCTTTGTAGGTGCGAAAATTTACAGTATGCCCCATATACTCTTGTCTACTTAGGATGTTACTTACTGTTGTTCCTCTCCAAAGGTATGGCTCTGTTGAATTGCAGTTAGATAGATGGTTTCCCATTCCTCTTTGAGCGAGATAATACGATGGTCTTTCAACTTTTTCTTCCGTCAGAATTTTGGCTATTTGATAAGGACCGTTTCCCTCTAAACTCATTTGAAATATACGCCTTACTACTTCAGCAGCTTCTTCATCAATAACCCATTTACTTGGATTGTCTTTATCTTTACGATAGCCATAGATAGCATGGTTTGATGTATGATGTCCTCCCTCCAGTCCTCTTGACTTTAATACAGTCTTTATCTTCTTACTGGAATCTCTGATATACCATTCATTCATAATATTTAGAAATGGAGCAAATTCCGCACTTTCCGTTTTATCACTATCTACACTGTTTGCGACAGCTATAAAGTGTACTCCCTTTTCTCTAAACATCACTTCTGTATAAAAACCTACTTGAAGATAATCACGACCAACACGACTCATATCCTTTACTATCACAGTATCTATGATGTTGTTTTCTACTCCTTCAATAAGCTTCTTCCAAGCCGGTCTTTCAAATGAACCTCCTGAATATCCGTCATCGGTAAAATGCAAGATATTGGTATAACCATTTTTATTAGCATAATCTTCAAGCATTTTCTTTTGGTTTATAATTGAATTACTGTCCCCTACCATTTCATCATCACGAGAAAGTCTTTCGTAGAGGGCAGTTATTTTTTTATTTGTTGCCATTGACTTTTCTCCTTTTTAATTTTCTAATCTACACTTCATAGAATATAACCTCCGTAAAGTGTTTTGGAGGTTGGGTAAATTTTTCTTTAATCTCTTTATTTTCAATGCTTAAAACATCACCAACACTTACATCGGGCAATACAGTATCTTCATTCTTTTTTGATTTGTATTCTTTAAGGTATTTGCTAAAGCCTTCATACTTAATTACCTTGCCTGAACTTGTAAATTCAAAACCGTCAAATGAAGCTACAATCTTTGTTGTATTTTCAATGAGTGGATAACCTACACTTGCGTGAAATTTATCGGATATAAGAAAGTAAACTTTAGCTTCGCTTAGAGGAAGCTTAGAAACATCTTCCTTTAATGAACTGATTGTCGGAATAATAGCGTGGTGATCCATAACCTTTTTAGAGTTAAATACCATCTTGATACGCCCTGTATCAAAGTCATTTTTACCCAAAATGTTATTGACCGTACTTACAATCATATCTTCGGTAAGACATCTGCTGTCTGTTCTTGGATAGGTGATAAGCTTTTTCTCATAAAGACTTTGAGCATAATCAAGTGTCTGTTTGGCGGAGTATCCGAAATGCTTGTTGCACTCTCTTTGAAGCATTGTCAAATCGAAATGCAAATCAAGCTTTGTAATTTTCTCTTTCTGAATAATATCAGTGATTTCAATCTTATCGCCTACTAAATTGAATAGCTGTTCAGCAGCAACCTCATCATCAGTTCTATCCGTTGATAGTGTAAAACCATCCATAGATAGCTCCACTGTATAGTATTTCTCTTTCTTGAAATTAGCTATCTCATCATCTCTTTTTACAATCATGGCAAGAGTCGGTGTCTGCACTCTGCCAACTGAATAATTATGCTTATATAGGCAAGAATAGAGTCTGCTTATATTCATTCCGACAAGCCAGTCTGCAATGGCTCTCGCCTGTGCCGATTCAAAGAGATTGTCATAGTCCTCTCCGTCTTTTAGATGATCTAAACCCTCTTTAACGGCACTATCCTCCATAGATGAAATCCAAAGGCGTTTCATCTTCTTTTTGGATTTAGCTTCGTTATATACCAATCTAAAAATGCTTTTTCATTCACAACCTGCATCACAAGCGTTGATAACCGTATCAATCTCTTTATCATTCATCAGTTTTTTAAGAATAGCAAACTGTTTCTTGGTTGACTTTGCCACTTCATACATATATTCCTTTGGAACAAGCAAAATCTCCCGAGTGTTTCGGGAGATTTATCTTATGTTAGCTTTTTCTTGGTTTTGAATTAAATTTGCTAATTTCGTTTATTGTTTTATATATAACATCACTACGCAGGTTTGAGTACAGATTTTTATCTCCAATTATATAAAATTCTTTTTTGGCTCTAGTTGCTGATACATTCATTATGTTTGGATTTTTAGATCCCATTGCCCAGTTTGCAGCTCCCTTACTTTTTTCATCTGCTCCTAAAACCAAGAATACTATTGGTGCTTCTTTTCCTTGGAATGTGTGTACTGTTCCTACATTTGTCGGACGGTATTTACTGTCATATCTTGTAAAGTTGAGATCTGTTGCAAGTTTTCTGGATAAATTATACGCAACATTTTTAAACGGCGATATTACATAGACTTGGTCTTTCTTAGTTTTATCTAGAATGTCTTTATTGGTTTCTGCTAATTTCTTGATTTTTTCTACCAATAATTCACCCTGTTCTTTTACATACTTATTATCCGCAGATCCTCCAACATCATACCATTCTGCTTTTCCGTCTGATTTATTTCCTTGAACCATGTTACCACCATAAGAGATTTCATTTGATATGTTGAACATTGGATACTTGCAACGTCTGTGTACCCATAAAGGAATTCCTATCCAATCTTCAAGATTGTTGATATCTTTGTAAAATCCATATTGACTAGCACTGTCAATCAAAGTTTGAGTAGATGCATCTTCTGATAGATAAGCTTGTCCAACTCCATAATTTTGTCCCAATAAACTAAGTATATATGAGTCTAATGTTAAAACTGGTTTGATTTGGGCTGGATCTCCAACTGCCATAACATGCTTACATCTAAAAATCGCGCCAACGCTTGCTTGAGGCAAGGCTTGTCCTGCTTCATCAATGAATAAATGTCCCAAAGAATTTGCTTGAATATTTGAAAACATCCTTCCCATACTTGCAAATGTGGAACTTATAACTGGAACTGTCATGTTAATCCAATTCCACGCTTCTTGTATAATAATATTTTTATCCAAGTAATTTTGTTGTTTGTTCCATATTCTAGTTGCAGCTTCAATATTTTTTATATTTTCATATAAGAATTGTTTGCGAACTTTCAGTGTAACTATGAATAGTTCAGACTGAATTCTACGATACTCTTCATCAAACCAAGGATTACTCATTTGCAAATCATCATATGGCAATGAAAAATCTAACACATTAACATCTGTATTTACTAATACAGATTTCATATCTCTTATTTTTGCTTCTAGTTTTTTGATCTCTTTATCCTCATTTTGAATCGCTTGAACAATCTCTGAATTTTTATCTTCGATAAGCTTATTTCGATAAGAAATTTGATCTTCGATATGTTTTAAATCTTTTATAAAAGCATCTATCTTTAATTTTGTCGATCTTTCTTGGTCTAATATTTTTATTAAATCGTCAGAGTATTTCCTCATCTGCTCATTATATGTTCTTTTCCTACTGAATTGGAAAAATCCTGGCTTTTGTAATTTGAGGACATCAATGCTATTTTCAATCATTTTTTTATTTTCACTTATATTTGACGAATCGTTCTTCAATTCATTTACTTTTTGATTCAAATGACTTTTGTTCAAATATAATTCTTCTAATTTCAAATTAACATTATTTTTTAAATTACTGAACTCGCTTTCTCTGAATTTTACATTTTTACTGAATTTTGATTTTTTGTTTAATAATTCGTATTCAAATTTTTCTAAAGAGAAGTATTTATCCGATATCTCTTGTCTCTTATTTCTATAAGATAATGTTTCATTGTATTTTTTCTCAAATTCACTATAGACATTATTATCAGAAATATAATTGTTTTTTAAATCATCAACCACATATTTTAATGCAGTAATTATGTACTGCATGTTTTCTTTTCTTCCACCTTCAAGAGAAAACAATCCCCAGAATTTTTCATCTAATTGTTTCTCGGCTTCTAATTTCTCTATATATTTTCCATTTTCTTCTACCCATTCTGTTGAAAGTTTAGAATTAGAAATGTCTTTAAAATAATCTATTCTTTTTATTTCATCTACCAATGAATTGTCGATTTCGGATATCAGTGGGAGTTCATCTACAATGTTTTTTACAGCTCCATTATTAGAACTTGCAACAATAATCCCATTTTCTGCTATTTTTGCTGGAAGTATACCAATTGAAGCTTTGTGTGATCCATTTTTCCAATAAACAGTCTCGTCATTTCCCGTAATTTTTTTGTTGTTTAGTTTTGTGATTTCATAGGATTGATCTACTAATAATTGTGCAAAAATGTCTCTCAAAAGTGTTGTTTTCCCTGTTCCTGGAGGTCCATTTACACTTCTCATATTATTAGAATCATATCCTAACGACAAATTGATTGCGACTTGTTGCATAAAAGATGGTGCATATTGTATATTACTCGGAAATCTAGACAAAGGATAGTTGTTTGGCTGTAAAATCTCTGTAAAAATATATTTATTAAACTTAAGAGAAGTGATTCTACTATCTAAGTCTTTTCTATTTGAACAATTCCCAAGCAAATAATCATTCAAGTTTTTCGAATGAACAGATTTCGCCTTTTGCAAATCATTAATGAAAAATGAATGCAGATTAATTGCATCGTTCTCCAAATTTTTCAAAGGCTTCATTCTACAATTATCAATATCTATTTTATTGGTTTCTAAAATGCCCAGTATAGCCTTATTGAACCAATCTTTATAAGGTTTATTCTCTGGACATTCAAATACTTTTTGAATTTTCTTGTTGAAATCTTCATCATATTTCCTAAACTCTTTTTCCGAAGGAATTTCATGAAAGTTTCTAATATAAAAGCTTTCTGTTAAAAAAGTCATATCATTATTTATCTGCAAATCCTTATCGAAATACAGTGCAAATGAAAATTTGTTTCCTAAAGTGATTTCTTGATTGGATACTGGAAGATTGAATTTATCTCTCAAAAATTCAATTACTTCTGTAAATTTGAAAATATCAAAATATACAACTATCCCACCTTTTTGGTATGGATTTAAATTAAGATATTTGATCTTTTTCTTAAATGCATCATAGAAATCATAATCTTTAAGATCTTGAAAAGTTAAAATATTCTTGTCTCTTAAATTAATATCTCCCTCCGATAAATGCTCCACCATAATCCATGATTCTAGTATTTTTTCTTTTTGATTCATGTTAGGCTCCTTTGTTATTTGATCTTGTGATTTTTGTTCTATAATTTTATATGCAATTTGTCAATTATCATAGCCTTGTTTATTTCACTATCCTAATCTGTCTTTTCTTGCAAGGCTTCATTAGTTTTTAATATCTTAATTTTAAAATTCTCAATCTTAGATATTATTTAAATCATTCCAAAATACTCTAAACCATCTTATATTGCTTTTTCTTTCTCTTCTGGGCAATTTGGTACTCTTTGATTTTCTTTATTGCTAATATTGTAATTTTCTCTTTTTATCAGACCATGTTTCCTTTTTATTTGTGCAATATATATGATTGAAATTTTAACCCATATTTATCTTATACTAACTTTTTGATTTCTCCATAAGTTGCATCTTTTGAAAAATCTATTTCAGATAATTCTTCTCCGATTTCTATATCAATATGTTGGTCTGTGTTTAGTTTGGACAATAATACCACCGTCTTCACATATGTCAAGACTACCCTAGTTATAACCCTACATCAAGCAGTAGGTCTGCACGCTCGTCGCAGGATGGAAGTTGTCAAGGGGAATGTTGTTTGATTGTAAAAGTCTAATGCACTACAAACTGGTGTTTGTATTACACTTTATTTCCACTTTTATCAAAAGTTTTCTTTAAGGCTTTTTCAGTCGAAATCATAATTACAATAAAACTCATCATTTGAATCATTATAATACCAAGTCCTATCCAGCCTATCCTATCAATTGGTTTGCTACTCACTGTAGGCATAATCGCAATGGCTAATATCAACGAAAGGAAAAACATATAAAACGATATTTTTGAGCAATATTTTTGCGCGAAATCCCATGTATCTTGATTTTGCATAGACTGTTTTGATCTATACCCACCTGCATTATTAATTGTTTTAAATTTTGGGCATAGATACCATGTTATAATAATGCTACTAGCATCAACAAAGTAATTAAAAACATGGATATCCAAAACCCCATATTTTACAACTCCTATACAAGTTCAAAACTTTTATTTGAAAATAATCATAGAGATTCCAAATAAATTTAGGATAATTCCAATTAGCAATTCTATCAATCCAACTCTCTTTGCATATGTTTTTGTTTTTCTACCTGCTTTATAAGCTTCTTCAAAACCGCCTGCATAACCTACCAATTTCCCATCTGAGCCGATGACCCTGTGACAAGGTTCAACAATTGAAATTGGATTTTTATTGTTTGCCATTCCTACTGCACGACTTGCTTTTGGATTTCCTACTGCAACTGCTATTTCTTTATATGTGCTTGTTTCACCATAAGGGATATGCGTTAATTCTTCCCATACTTTCTTTTGGAATTCTGTTCCATTTATCTCATACTTGATATCGAATGTTTTTCTCTTACCATTAAGGTATTCCATAACCTCATTATATACCAAGTCGGTAAATTCCGTCTTTTTCCCATAGTCGCTTGTTTCGTCAATTTTTTTAAGTGAGATTAAAATATTTCCCTCATATTCAATTTTTAGAAACCCAAATGGAAATTCATATATGGCAAAATCCATTATTTTTAACCCCTTATACTGTTTTTGCTTTGAATTTTATACTTTCTCCAAACAATACACTCTTCTATATTCAACAAATTCTTAATAATTTGCACGCTTAATCTAATTTAAGTTATTAAAATAATTCAATATCTATCTTTAAATAACTACTAATATTGAGATGCAAGTTCATAAAATTGATTTTTTAATTTAATTTTCTATTTTATAATTTTCCTGCCAAAATTTTTCTTCATTCATACCAACACCTTCCGGCATTTGTTCAAGGCATTGTCCTAATTTTTGATATTTAACTATTTCTCTAATTTCTACCAATGCTAGCCCATGTGACGCTCTTGAAAAAAACTCATCGTGATATTCGACTGGCATTATTTCTATTTGAATTATATACCCCTGATTAATATATTTATCTATTATGAATGGAACTAATTTGGAAAAATTATTATTTAAGTACATATAGATATGACCGCCTCCTGAACCAAGTAGTCTATACGAGATGTTTGTAGATTTCCCAATATATAAACATGTTTTAATTTCATCTTTTATAGCAAATATTTTGTATACTCCAACTAAATTTTTATCACTTGCTAGTTATGGCGGGAGAATTATATTCTTTCTTTTTGCCATCTCAATTTTTTCTATATTTTTCATATTAAACTTTTCTCCATAAATTTAAATTATATTTTTATCTACTTATGCTGAGCAATTGACATAAAATTGATATAGGTTTAAATGCTCTAATCAAAAAGTAAAAAGAATTAGATTAATTTCACTTCTCTTTTAGTTAATTTCTCTTATCCGCAATATTCCAGACAGGGTCTTTTAAATTACATCTCATTAATTCTATTTGATAAAATTGTAACCACACCAACAACTTTATCAAATGTCAAACCTCCAATGTACTTATTTTCATTAAGGTATATTTCCCATAAGGACTTTAGATATGAATCTTCTTTTATGTCCTTGATTATTTCCTCATAGTCTTTTATTATCTCCTGACTTCCTCTTTTGTTTGAGGTTCTCTCTATTGCTTCTTTTAAAATTTTATAGTTTATCTCATCTTTTTTTAATTTATAGAGGGTGTATAGGTCGTAGAAGTCTCTCATTCGTGTTGTTGTTATATTTCTTCTGATTATGGTTTCATATTTTTCAGTTAAAATTGTTTCTAATGGATATGCCATTATTTTTATATCTTCTTGGCTAAAGATACAAGGATAGGTGTATTCTATTTCCCTTGGTGTTATTGCATCTCCTGTTGTTAGGTCTAGTTTCATTGGATTTTTAGTTTTACCAACATTAGCTATTAGTGAAATTCTAAAGTTTTCGTACTCGTCTTCTTCTCTTATATAACTGATGTCTTTTATTTCAAATTTTATTCCATCATATACATTGATATTTATAATTTCTTCTACGATTTCTTTTATTTTTTCTTCTTTTAGAGCTATGCCTTTAATGGTTGTGTCCATGTCCATAGTCGTTCTATTTTCAATGCCGATTAAGGATGATATTAGGAATCCTCCCTTTATTACAAAATTATTTTTGTAATTTGATTTGGATAGTCTTTCTAAAAATCTTTCGAAAAAATATATTTGCAGAACTTCTTGTGACTTTAGATTTTTCTTCTCTGCCATGCTTCTTATCTTGCCCTTTATACTCTCGATATTAATCATGATAATACCTCCATATATTTTCTAACCTCATCTTCTATTTTAAATAGTCTACTGTATTTTATGAGTCGTCTTAGATTTTTATTTTGTGATTTAAAGTATCTTTTTATGGCTTCTATAAAAATTTGCTTATCTATTTTTTCTCTGTCGATTATGATGTCGCAAATTGTTCGATCTATATCGTAAACTGGAATAAGGTTGCCTTGTGGTGATTTTATTTCTATCTTTCCTAGTTCGTATAAATCTTTTTTTACATAGTGAACTTGTAGATCTTCGTACCTCTTTTTGATATGGCTTGCATTGTAGCCTTGGGGTACAGATATATGAAATACATTTGGAGTCCTATC
>QWCB01003205.1_pt1 | contig 12708 bp, 9 predicted proteins | sample 1972511 | NCBI WGS metagenome assembly QWCB01 (sample SAMN09866719, study PRJNA288562) | Human gut metagenome isolate term5_stool, whole genome shotgun sequencing... | isolation source: gut | host: Homo sapiens | place: USA: California
GATAAAAGAAAAAATGCCAAAGACAATGACAGTGATAAATTGTGCTCCTACAAGGATGACGAGGATAAAAAATTATGTTCCCAAGCAAAAGACAACGCATGTGGAAGCTATAGCGTTGCTTGAAAGGATATTATTGAAAGACACATACTAAAAAGGAAAAAAGTAGGTGAATACTAATGAGAAACTCAAAAAAATCAAGAGTAAGAATGATTGTGCTCACTGTACTCGTACTAATCGTAGGAGCTTTGTGGGCTTTTTCAACAATGATATACAATGATAACATCAATCAGCGATTCGAAAGTTACAAGCCGCTAATGTTTAAAGTTGAAGACTTTGAAGGACTGAATTGTACAAAATATGAATTCCCTTCAAATAAAGGTCAAATGCTCGCTGGTTCATTATATAGTGCAGGAGATAATCAGAAAGGAATCATTACTCTCGCACATGGTTTTGGCGGCGGTGGTCACAATTCGTATATGGATTGTATCAATTACTTTGCACAACATGGATACTATGTATTTGCCTACGATGCGACAGGAAATGATGAAAGCGATGGTGAAGGCATAGGCGGATTTCCACAAGGTGTGATTGATTTGGATTATGCAATATCCTTTATCGAAGATAGTGGAAATTTCCCAAATTTACCGATTGGGTTGTTCGGACACAGCTGGGGAGCTTACTCCGTATGTAGCGTACTAACATATCATCCAGAGGTTAAAGCAGTCATTGCATGTTGCGGCACCAACAAATCTTCAGATATCTTTAAGATAGGAGGGAAAAAGCAGGCGGACAATTTCATATATGCTATGATGCCTTTTGTAAAACTCCATGAGTGGATTAATTTTGGAAAGTACGCTACGAATACAGCGATGGATGGTTTTAAATCAAGCGATGCGGCAATCTTGGTTGCACACAGCGAGGACGATAAGACTGTTCCTATACAATATGGATACGATTTATACTATAAAAAATATAAGGACAATCCGAGATTTACCTTTCTTCGCTTCAAAGATAAAGGACACAGCGATTTCTTTGTTGATGGCAACAACACTTACCAAAAAGAGTTCAATACTGCATTAGAAAAATGGACTTCATCCCTGGATTATGATTACAAAGCGGAGGAAAATAAAGAGCGCTTTATGAAAGATAAGGCCAAGTATATTGAGCTTCATCTTGATAGAGAGCGATGGAGCAACAGGCTGGATGTTGATCTGTTTGAACAGTTTATCGACTTTTATGATGAGTCTATAAGCTGAAATTAAATTGACATTTCTAGGTAATGATTATGAATATTTTTACAAAGAAAATGATAATATAAGTGATCTTCTGAGAAAATGACTAGTAATGATAAGAAGTTTACCCATTTAAGAGCTTCAAATTAATAAATGGTTTGATATCAAAGAGAACTATGGATTTATTTCCACATACAAGGCTTTTGAAAATTTGTTAGTTTTATCCATACTGACCACTCAAACCATGTTGAATCAGTTGCCCATTTAATAAAAAACAGTAACTAGTAAAATTACCCGACATACGTTATAAAGTGTTTTAAGTCGGGTTTTTTATTGTCATTTTATCTAAAAATTCATATAATAAATAGAACGAAGATAAATTGAAATTTTTAACAATATAAAATGAAAATAAAAAACTAGGGGAGAGAATATGACCATAAGTAAAGAAGATATGAAAATATTATTAAAATCTCAACAAGGAGAATTAGATGTAGTTTTGATGTACAAAGCCCTCGCTGATGTAGTTAAGGATAAAAATGATGCGGCTACTTTTAAAAAGCTTGCAGCAGAGGAGGGTCATCATGCTGCGGTATTTCATAAACTTACAAGGAGAAATTTAAAACCAAAGAAAACCTTGGCTTTCTTTATGCCTATCCTTTATAAGCTAATCGGTAAAAAAAGATTGTATCCAAAAATTGTAAAGGGGGAGTATAAAGCTTCTGAAAATTATGCTCCAGTAGCAAAAAAGTTTCCAGAAATCGATAGCGTTAGGGAGGATGAAAAAAGGCACGGCGATATGGTCGCAAGCTTATTATAAAAACACTAATGCTTTAAATATTTTGATTAGGCTAAGATTTGAGTATTATAAGAAATACCCACGATCAGTAAATCAAAGACTAAATCAAAATATATAAAGATATAAAAATAAGTTTTACAATTAGGAATCATTATGAACAAAACACTACTTAGCACAACTATAAAAACAGCTATAGCAGCTACCCTATCCTTAATTGTGGTCCAAGCCTTAGGACTTAAATTCTCATCTTCAGCACAGTAGACTATTTAAAATTGAAGATGAGGCTAGAAAATACATGGATGTATTATTGTGATTAATATCGAGAGCATAAAGAGCAAGATAAGAAGTCTTGCAGATAAGAAGAATACGTTTTTAAAAGCCTTTCTGTATAACATATTTGGGCTTTTTATTTTTGGTGTTTCTTATTTTTTTTGAAATATGGTATAAATAAGACTCATACAAAAGAAATATTATTAATATTATTTTTATCTGAGATTTGTTATTGGTTAACGGTTGTGCTTGGATTATTGGTTATTAAGAAGTTAAAAGTTAAAAAATAAATTTTGGCACCTATTTTAAAAAATGATAGGTGCTTTTTTGATTTCGGAAAATTAATGATGGGATATTGGCTAATATAATAAAAAATTGTAGGAGAAATTATAAATATTAGTGTTTACGATTGAATAGTATTTGAAATAAAAGACATCTCTTACATAAGAGAAGAAGACGAGTACGAGAACTTTAGAATTTCACTAATGGCAAATGTTAGAAAGACCAAAAATCCTATGAAACTTGACCTGACGACAGGAGATGCAATTTAACAGACGCTGTCTGGCAAATTGTAGACAAGAAAAATTAAGTAAAAGAGAAGTGGAATTATTCTACTCTTTTTTTGCTTACATTTAGAATATTTAAAACTAAATAAATTGCATGTAAATTGCTTAGCCTAGTACATAAGACAAAAGCTTTATAGAAATAAAACAAAGAGATTTTGTTAAAACATTTGGACGATTAAAAACAAATATTGATAGCTAAGAAAATGACAAAAATATTAGTATCTGGTCTTCTAAACTCTTAAAATCAAAAGAACAAGTAAAGAGTCAAGATAAGGATGAAAAAAACATATTAGGGCAAATAAAGACTCTATAATATCTGTTGGGGGAGTAACTCTCTAATAGATATTGTTATGGAAAAAAATTGATAACCTTTTATTATATATAAAAAAGCATTAGCTTTAACTCTGTTCAGGTTTTATGAATTAGATTATTGATAAGTAAGGTGAAAAGGACTTGGAAATTAAAAATTTCCGACAAATTTAATACAATTGACAATGTTTATCAATTAACGATATAATTAACCAAGGATTAAAAAAAGGAGGAATAAATGAAAAGAAATTTTAAAAGAATGTTTGCGCTCTTGATAGCGTTAATTATAAGTATATCTTCTCTGGGAAGTGGTACTTATGCAGAGAGTATGTATTTTCGAGATGAAAACCAAGACGAAATCTATAATCTAAACGAAAATATAACTGAACCAGTCTTAAACCCAGAATACACATACTACATCAATCACAAGGACGAATTTATTTACGGATATATCCCAGAAAAATACATAAATGTAAGGGAAGAAAGTAATCTTAGAATTAGAAAGAGAAGGTCTTTAGATCAATTAAGGGAAGCAGGGTTTCCCCAAAAATATGATTCAAGAGAAAGAAATATTATAAGCCCTGTAAAAAATCAGTACATGGCTGGAGTTTGTTGGGCCTTCTCATCTCTTTCTACTATTGAAACTCTTTTGCTAAAAGAAGGCAAGGGAGAATTTGATTTTTCTGAAGGACACATGGCATACAATGCATCTAAGGATGTGGACTTGGAAACGGGAGGCAACAATCTAATTGCAATGAGATATTTTTCAAGACTGGCAGGACCTGTCCAAGAAAAAAATGCTAAAGAATACGAAATCGTAGAGAACAATCCAAGAGCAGGTAGCCGAACTTTTGACAATAGGGCAGTAAATCTCATGGGTGATGCCGACAAACAATTGCACGAATTTTATGTGCCAGACATGATAGAGCTAGATTGCAACGTGGATAATATAAAAAAATGTGTCATGGAATACGGCTCTGTTGCGAGTGGCTACTATAATGATGACGGTTTTATTGATGCTTATGGATATGAAAAGACCAACCCTAACGACAAGTATCACAGAGTTAAAATACAAGATTTTGGAAATTTAGGCAAAAGGGCTATAGTCAACCACCAAGTCACAATAGTGGGTTGGGATGATGAAATGAAAATCATCAACAAGAAAAATGAAGAAGCTACGGGAGCTTTTTTAGTAAAAAATTCTTGGGGTAAGAAAAAAATCGGAGAAAAGGAAGATGGATTTATGTGGATATCCTATGACTCCTTTACTAAAGGGAAAAGAGATCCCCTATTCATCTTTCCAAGAATAGAAGATGCTAAAGATAAGTCTACCCACATCTATACCTACTCTGACTACAAGGGCAACAGAACTGAAATTGGAAATGGAACCAATGCCAACGGAGCGATAAACATCTACAAAAGACAGACCAAAGAGCCTGAAAAGCTAACCGATGTGAGGTTTTATAATAGCTCTAATACTCCAGTATGGTATGAGATATATATGACAGAAGATAGTGACAATTTTAAAACTCAAGAGAGAACTTTCAACTATCAGGGAGGAGAAGTTAAAAAGCTCATCATAAAAGAGAATTCAAATTGGAAAAAAATAGCAAGTGGAAACTTGAGTCACGCTGGATTTTATACCATAAAAGTAAATGACGACATAAGCCTATCTAAGGACAAGTTTGCCCTAAAATTCAGAAGTAACGCAAAGACTATTTCTTGTTACGACTACCAAAGTAATCAAGATGTGTCCTTCCTTTATAATGGACCAGAAAGCGAAGCATATTACAACATAGACAAAAACTTCACTCTAGGTGCTTTGACAAAAGAAATAGACATGCCAGCGGTGCAAGTATCTGTCTTAGACAAGTTTGAAAAAGCAAAAGAAAATTATAAGCTTGAAGAAATAAAGCCACTTAAGGTGGAAATAAAAAACATAGGTAACACAGATATAAGCAAGCTAAACATCAGCCTGGAAGGCAAAGACAAGGCATCTTTTGACATAGTTGAAGGCGAGTTTGCAGATGTCAATCTCATAAAGGGTTCCAGCTTAGAAATCAAAATAAAGCCCAAAGAAGGACTAAAAGCAAAAAGCCAAGTGGGCGAAGCTTATGAAGCTTATCTGAGTATTTCGGCAGATAATTTAAAACCAGTAAAATCTGATAGCTTTAATTTCCAAGTAGAAAAAGATATAGAAGTAAATAAAGAGGTTGTTGAATTTGGAGATGAGGATTTAAAAGAATTTATTTTAGACCTTTTAAAAAACAAGAATCATTCCACAAGAAGGGGTAGAGGCCCGTTAAAACCTGATATAGTTTTAGATAATCCCAACTATGAAAAGGATAAAGATAGCGAAGATCTATATGACTTTGAAATGAAAATGTTCAAGAAATTCACTTATAGGAGAAAAGATCTAAAAGACACTAAAGGTCTAGAAAAAATGACTAATCTCACAGAGCTAGCCTTGCAAGCAAACAAAATAAAAAGTTTGGATTTCTTAAAAGACTTTAAAAATTTGACGATTTTAAAAGTTAATTCTAATGAAATAGAAGACATAGCCCCACTAAAAAACTTAGCAGGATTAAAGACTTTATATATCAATGAAAATAAAATAAAAGACTTTTCGCCTATAAAAGACTTGAGCTTCTCACAATATAAATTCGCCTTTGGCAAGCAAAATATCGACATCAAGCTAAAAGAAAATGCCTTTAGCCTAAACTTAATTGACAAAGAAGGCAGAAGCTATAATCTGGAAGAGGCAAGACTCGGATCTAGCTTAAACGGAGATTATCAAAACATAATAGAAAAAGGCGAAAATGGCATCTACAAATTCATACAAAAGCCAGAAGATACTGTACTAAACATAGGAAAAGCTAATGATACAGGAACTCCAACATGGATAATAAATATAGATGCATCTGCTCTTCCCGAGCATGAAGACGAAAAGCCAAACCCAAATGAAGGCGGAGACAATGAGGAAGAAACGCCGACTCCACCAAGCCAAAGAACAAGGGTAGATTTTGAAATAGACGACACGCTAAAAAATATATCTGTCCTCAAAGAAGCCCTTTTGAAAATATTAAAATCTGGAGAAAAAGACTTTGAGTCTAAGGACGGATACGGAGGAGAAATTTCTGCTACGCTTTCTAAAACTTACAAAAAGCCCCAAGCAGAAAATGAAATCTTCGAAGACGAAATGTCTCTATTTACTAATCTAAGCATCACAAAAAACATGTACTTGGTGAGCTTAAAAGGACTTGAAAAGGCAACAAACCTAGAGAGCTTGACTCTTTTTGAAAACTCAATAAGAGATCTAAGTCCTATCAAGACTCTAAAAAACTTGAAGACTATAAACATGGACTCAAATTATATAGAAGATATCAGTGCTTTAGAAAATCTATCCAGTCTGCAATCCATAAGTTTTATAAGCAACGAGATTAAAGACATGACTTCCTTGCAAAATCTGAAAAATTTGAAGCTTATTAATCTTGGCAAAAACAAGATTCAAGATTTGAGTCCCTTGAAAAATCTAGGCAAGTTAGAGAATTTGAGCCTATACGACAATGAAATAGAAGACATAAGCACTTTGAAAAATTTGCCGGGTATCACATATCTGAGATTGGAAAACAACAACATAAAAGATGTTTCGGCCCTTGAAGGAAACAAAGTCTTTGCAAACTTTTCCTTTGCAAATAATAGAATTTGTGACTTCTCACCCTTGAAAAATAGAATCAGAGGCTATACCTATGCCAGGGCCACAAACGATCAAAGAATAGAGCTCACCCCAGAAAAAAATCCCTTTACTCTAGTTTTAAAAGACTGCAGCGGCAAGAGCTATAACTTGGAAGCAGATTTCATAGAAAAAGTAGGAGAAAACACGTACAAGTACAAGGCTCAAACTAAAAACACAATAGGAGTAAAGGATGATTTTTATAGCAATATAGCAGGAAAATATGCCTGGATTGTGACAATTAATCCTGTAAAGTTAATACAAGCTGACAAGGAAAAACTTGAAAAGGCAATAGAAGATGGCGAAAATAAAATAAATCAACTGCAAAAATTGTTGCCAGAAGAAAAGAAAGACTTTATAGAAAAGATTAAAAAAGCCCAAGATCCAGCTCAAATTGAAAAAATAAATAAAGAAGCTGCTGACCTTGATAAGACTAGAAAAGAAGAAGCGGCAGCTGATGATGAAAGAAAAGCAATAGAAGTTAAAAAATTAGCAGATGCTAAAAAAGAAGCAAAATCTAAAGTTGCTGCACTTGATAACTTAACTGAAGAAGAAAAAGCTGATATTCTTAAGAAAATAGATGGTGCTACTTCAAAAGCAAATGTAATTGACATAATTACAGAAGCAGAAAAAGAAAATAACAATAAAGTTCCTGAAACTGGAAGAGACCAAAATCCATGGGGACCAACATATAATTACAACCCATTCTGGTCACTACAATTTTATTCACCAACAATAACTGCAAGCAAGCCAGCCACCGAAACAAAAGTTCCAGTAGAAATAAAGATGGATTCTAAACTTGTTATCGGTTCAAAGACTCTTGTAGTTACAGTAGATGGTGTTCAAAAAGAAGTGAAAATGGATGTAGAGCCATTTATTTCAAACAATAGAACCATGCTACCTATTAGATTTGTAGCAGAAGCATTAGGATTTAAGGTAGAATGGGATGATCCAACTAGAACAGTAATCTTAACAGATAAAGACACAGTAGTTAAAATACCAGTGGATACAAATCAAATAATCGTAAATGGTAAAGTATTTGAAAGTGATGTAAAACCAATTCTTAAGAGCAATAGAACAATGCTTCCAATCGCAAACGTTGCAAGAGCATTAGGACTAGTAGATGGCAAAGACATCATCTGGGACGGAACTACAAAAGAAGTAATAATTAAAAGAAATATTGCAAAATAATCCATTTCTATTTAAAAAGGGCACTTAGGTGTCCTTTTTCTACTTTATAAGATAAATTTTATGCTAATTGTCCACCTTGTTGACAAGACAAAAGTTTTAGGAACCTTAAAATAAGGGGATTTTATTAAAATTTTAGACTAAGTATTGAAATTAGCGGAAAGGAACATAAAAATGTCCGTATTTTGTGTTCTAAGCTCCTAAAATCAAAAAACAGGTAAAAGTCAAGATAAGGATAAAAAAACACATTAGGACAAATAAAGCTTTAAAACAGGCGACAAAACTAAGTCAAGTAAGAAAGACCATAATAAAGGTGTAGAAAGATAAATCGGCAGTTCGGGCTGCCTTTATTTTTCTGTTTTTCAAATTTATACACACCAATACAAATATTCTACATAAAAAAATGTATCAACCCTTATCCTTTTATCAGGATTTAGGTTGATACACAAAAATACCTATAGACCCGTCTCACACTGGGTCTTGCCATCTCGCCTTGCCTATTACTCCGTAGAGGGAGTCCTTAATAAGCCAGGCGGGCTATTTTATAATTGAAGAATGATAGTAATTCATAGTTTTACAAAAGTTAATTTTGCCTATTTAAGACTTGAATTAATAAACCAAATTTGTTTGTTGTAGTCCTCAATATGATCTTCCATAGCATTAGCTACAGGGAAATCATCAGTTTCATTTGCTTCTTTTCTAATCTGTAGGGCCAATTCTTTTTGAAGTTTTATGTCAGATAGGACTATTTCTAATGTTTCTTTAATAGATATTTCTTTAGAAGTTTCAATCTCTTTGATTGTAGAAATTTCTAAATATTCTTTTAAATTAGCAACTGGAAATTCCCCAGACATTCTGATGATTTCAGCAACTTCATCAAGTCTTTCGCCAGCCTTATCATATTCAGATTCAAGATACTCATGTACAGATACAAATTGAGAGCCTACTACATTCCAATGTAGATTATGGAATTTAATGTTTATTACTGCAAGATTTGCAAGATATGTGTTTAATTTTGTCATTTTCTTCCTCCTTTAAAATGGTTTTAATTATCATTATCATTATATGAAATAATAAAAAATAAGTCAAGTCCACAATATTGTGTAAAATTTACTAGCGCAATATTTATTATTTCATCCTAATATACATTTTAGAAGGTGTTGTCCAATTCTCATTGACATCAACGAAGATTATTTTCCAAAAGCTAAGGCGGAATCATGGAAATTAAATAATTGATAGGAAGAAAGATTTAAAGTCTTTGAATAGGAAAATTTATTTTAGAGGATTTATGCCTAGTAGCATAAGTCCTCATTTTTTAAGTTCAAGCTAATCAATAAAACAAAAAAATACTATAGTAAATTATTTTAATAACAGTACCAGACGAGCCGCTTATATTAAAGCGGATCAAGTTGGTTCTTTTGATTTTAAAAAAACCACTACCCATGGCAAGAATCTGTTCATTAAGAATTATATCCTAAATAAACATAGAGTAAACGACCGAACCCTTGAATTAAAACAGGACAATTACTTGAATGGACTACGGATAATTACGTGAATTAAAACTGGTCAAATACTTGAATGGAAAAGCTAGAAAACTGATTTTAAAATAAGTAAGATATGGGGTTATTTCTAAATATGACTTACTATTATAGGGCATCTTATAATTTTAAAATGAGTTTAACTAATACCATAATTATATTTGGTATAATATTATCAAGAGTAATAGAAAATAATCATGAGAGAATCGCAAGAATATCAAAAAAGAGGTAAATTATGGAATATACTTTTGAAAAACTAAACAAAGATAATTTTAATAAGTATTATGATTATTTATCATTGGCTACTAGATTGGAACCAGAGCTTATGTGTTCATCTGACATTAACAAAGAAGAACTTTTAGAGAGATTAGACGATGAATTAACAAAAAGAAGCACTTCAATTCTTGCTATGTGCGAAAATAAAGTGGTCGGAAGAATAGAATATCATTTTTATTCTTGTTTCCAAGATGGATATAGAATATGCTACGTTGACTGGGTTTATGTACTGCCGGAGAGTAGAAATAAAGGTATAGCAAAAAAGCTTTTTGATGAAATGTCTAAAGATTGTGTTAAAAATAATATTGATGAGTTTAGATTAATAAGAGCTACAAATAAAGATGCTAATGACTTTTACAAAAGTTTTAAATCTGCCCAAATTTGTGAAATGCCATTTTTTATACAAAATTTATCTTAAATTATTTAGATGTAGTGGTAAAGGGTAAAGTTTTGGGACGCTCTAACCTACCAATAATATTTAAAGCTTAATACAGTAATTTATTTAAAGGGAGTGCTTAAAATGAATGATAAAAGTAATAAAAAATTTTGGGATAAATTTGCAAAACTATATGCCCCTTTTATGAAAAAAGATAAAGGAGCTTACGATAGAGTTTGCGAATACATAAGTCCTCATTTGAATAAAGATATGGATGTGCTTGAACTTGCCTGTGGATCTGGGCAACTTTCCTTTAGTCTAGCGCAACATACTAAAACTTGGATAGGGACAGACTTTTCCGAACAAATGATTCTGGAAGCGAAAAAGCACGGAGAATATGAAAACCTCACATTTGAAGTAGCTGATGCAACATCGCTATCTTTTACGGATGAAAAGTTTGATAGTGTGCTAATCGCTAATGCACTTCATATTATGCCAAATCCAGACCTTGCAATGAAAGAAATACATAGAGTCTTAAAACCTAACGGGACTTTGTTTGCGCCTACCTTTCTATGGAAAGAGGGAAAACAAAGAAATATTATAAAGAGTTTGATGTCCATTTCAGGATTTAAAATGTATCAAGAATGGAATAAAAAACAATTTGAAGATTTCATTGAGGAATATGGATTTTCAGTAGTTGAAATGAAATTGGTGTATGCCGGTATTGCACCGATTGGTGTGCTGATTGCGAAAAAAGTATCTTAATAGATTATTTTTGCGAATAAAAATTTCGACAAAATGTACAAGATGCAATAAAAAATAGAAAAAACGAAAGGTATTATAAGTTAATAGATAATTATGATAATAGACAGTTTCGATAAAGACACAGAGCCACTTATAAGTCTGAAAGACTTTTACGGAGAAAAGAAATATTTGACAGAGAAATGCTTGATAATATTTTCGAAAAGTATCCTGGAATATTTACTCGATAATTTTAATTGCGAAGAAATTGGAAATATAGGATCTGTAAATGGATCAATGCCAGTATATAAAAGTAGCTTTGAAGGTCAAGAATTTGCCTTCTATCTTAGTATGATGGGTTCAGCCCTTGCTTCAGGAGGTTGTGTAGAAGTTAATTGGATTACAGGTGCAAATAAATTTATTATGTTTGGATCTTGTGGCAGTCTTGACAAGGAAAAGACTTTTGGAAAGTACATTATACCAACAGAGGCTTATAGAGGTGAGGGGGCATCTTATTATTATGCACCTCCTTCAGATTATCTGGATATTAAAAACCATGAAAAAGTTGAAAAATTTTTTATCAGAGAAAGAGCTCCATATACTAAGGGAAAAGTCTGGACCACAGACGTGATGCTTCGTGAGACTCGCGGACTCGTTTCAAAGAGAAAGTCGGAAGGATGCATAGCAGTAGAAATGGAACTTGCAGGAGTTCAAGCAGCATGTGATTTTTACGGATTTGAACTGTATAACTTCCTTGAAGCAGGAGATGTATTAAATGAGAGTTCTTATGAAGTAGAAGGACTCCATAGCGCAAACCATGATCTTGGAAAATTGTACTTGGCTTTAAAATTTTTAAAAGAAATATAATCAAACTTTAAAATAAAAATATAAGACGATAATAATTATAGAAATTTTACATAATAATAAAGAAGATTTACTTAGGAGCAAAAGATAATGAAAACTTTGACTACAAAAGAAGAGCTCGGACAAGTTGCCAAAGATGTTTTCTATAAAGCGGGCGATAACGAAGCATATAAGCCGATAACTATAAACATCAATGAAGAATTAAAAACATTTTTAGAACAAACTAAAGGAAGACATGGTGTAGACAAAGAGTTTTTAATACCAGATAGTGCAACATTAAACAATCTTCTAGTAGTAAGACTCGAAGACATGAAACCTAAAACAGATTACTATGAATGCGAACTATTGGTTCAATTCTTCGCAGAAAAAAGATATTTTAAAGATTTGATGGATCTAGAAGAAAAGATAAAAAAGCAAGCAGAAGGCTTAACCGATTTAGAAAAGATTGAATTTCTAAACAAATATATTACAGAGAATATAGCTTACGACAAAGAACACAGATTCAGATCCGCCCTTGCCGCAGCTATTACCCAAAAAGGCACCTGTGCTGCATTTGCTCAGCTTTTTCTTATTTTAGGAGAAGCAATTGGCTTAAAAGTCGGTTGTATAAGCAGCGAGATAATGAAACACAGATGGAACTACGTAAAAATCGGTGACAAAACCTACTACATCGACACAACCTTTAACGCAACAAATCCCATATCAAACAAACTTTTCTTCCAAACAAGCCCTATACATTTGGCAAAGGCGCCCGATCAAAGGATAGCGATAAAACATATGAAGTAAGCTTTAGATAAAACTCTAAGGCTTTTTATAAAT
>QWCB01004542.1_pt1 | contig 12708 bp, 10 predicted proteins | sample 1972511 | NCBI WGS metagenome assembly QWCB01 (sample SAMN09866719, study PRJNA288562) | Human gut metagenome isolate term5_stool, whole genome shotgun sequencing... | isolation source: gut | host: Homo sapiens | place: USA: California
GGCTCACAATACCAAGGCCTATCTCGTCAATACGGGATGGAATGGTACCGGTAAGCGTATCTCTCTGAAGCAGACCCGTGCAATGGTAGACGCTATCCTTGATGGCTCTATCGAGAATGCACCCACGAAGAAGATCCCTTACTTCAATCTCACGATCCCCACAGAGCTGCCCAACGTAGACTCTAATATCCTCGATCCTCGCAGCACCTACGATAGTGAGGCTGCATGGGAGGAGAAGGCTAAGGACCTCGCTGCTCGCTTCATCAAGAACTTCAAGAAGTTTGAGACCAACGACCACGGTAAGTCTCTCGTACCTGCCGGTCCTCAGCTCTAAGCAGCATGCATCAATAGCCTGAGACGCTACATTGTTCCGTCTCTCGCCTAAGTACTGAGATCCCAGCACCATATATCGGTGCCGGGATCTCTTTTTTTTACCCTTGTGTCCTGTGTATACGCAGTGTCATTACGATCTCATGCTGTGCCATTATCGTGGAGAGAGAGGGTGGGGAGCAGGTGAGTGAAATCGGGAGGTCTCGAGTAAAATAGACTGCTTGGGGCTTGAAGTGTGAGGAAAAAAGTGTACCTTTGCCACCACTTAAGAGTACGGGATGTAGCACAGTTGGTAGCGCGCCACGTTCGGGACGTGGAGGAGAGAAATCTAATACCGATATTAGGTTTCTCTAATATCGGTATTAGACTTCTCTAATATCGGTATTAGTGATGAGGGTAAGCTTGGATAGGTGAGACAGGTGCTCCGCTAACCTTCTCCTTATTGACGGTCAGTTGATTAGTGCTGTAAATGCCAGGCTGCTATTCGGAGACTATATCACCGGGGTCGGACTTCGTAAGAATGCTGCGATTACGTTTGACAGCTGATCCGTTAAGTCGTTTAATTGGGCTATCTTTGTAAGGTCATAGAGGGTGTAATCCTTCTCTCATAAGCAACTATCACTCATGGAGACAATTAAATCAATATATAAGATAGGTAAAGGCCCCTCGAGCAGCCATACAATGGGACCGAGACGGGCTGCGCTGATGTTCCTTGATCGTCTGAGTGGAGGTACGCCGGCGAGGTTTAGGGTCACTCTATACGGCTCCCTTGCAGCCACCGGTAAGGGGCATATGACAGATGTAGCCATCCTCGAGGTGCTGGAGCCCGTTGCCCCCACGGAGATCGTATGGGAGCCCCAGACGGTCAAGCGCTTCCATACGAATGGTATGTACTATGAGGCGCTCGATAAGGAGGATAAGCTCATCGACTCGTGGACGGTATACAGTGTCGGCGGTGGGGACCTGGCTAACGAGGAGTTTGATGAGAGTAGGGCGAGTGAGGTCTATCCTCACAACCGTATGACAGATATCCTGGCTTACTGCTTTGATGAGCACCTGTCGCTTTGGGAGTATGTTGAGCGCTTTGAGGACTCGTCGATATGGGATCACCTGGGGGAGGCTTGGCAGGTGATGCGATCCGCAGTAGAGCGAGGCCTTGACAACGACAGCATACTCCCCGGAGGACTCAATCTCCGCCGTAAGGCGGGCGAGTACTACGTACAGGCCAATAACTACAGCTACTCCACCAAGTCTCGCGGGCTGGTGTATGCCTACGCCTTGGCGGCAAGTGAGGAGAATGCGGGTGGTGGTCAGGTCTGCACCGGTCCCACCTGCGGCTCATCGGGGGTGATGCCGGGAGTACTCTATCACCTCAAGGTATCCAAGGAGATACCGGACAAGATGATTCTGAGGGCTATGGCTACAGCGGGGCTCTTCGGCGCTATCTGTCGCACAAATGCCTCTATCTCCGGAGCGGAGGTGGGCTGCCAGGGTGAGGTGGGCGTTGCCTGCTCGATGGCTGCTGCCGCTGCCAATCAGCTCTTTGGAGGAAGTCTTAATCAGGTGGAGTATGCAGCTGAGATGGGGCTTGAGCACCACTTGGGACTGACTTGTGATCCCATCTGTGGTCTCGTGCAGATCCCCTGTATTGAGCGCAACGCCTTTGCAGCCGCAAGGGCGTTGGATGCCAATGTTTACGCTTCGTTCTCCAATGGATTTCACCGAGTCTCTTTTGACCAAGTGGTCGAGGTGATGCGACAGACGGGTCACGACCTCCCGAGCCTCTATAAGGAGACCTCCACCGGTGGTCTGGCTACCAGCTACAGAACCCCCATCGCTCGGCTCGGCAAGGAAATATCGTACAATAGAGAGGAGGCAGAGAAGTCCGAGGAGGGCCCAAAGTTATCCTTTTTTATGTAAGTTTGTCTGCTTCTGAGAAAGAATAATCACTATCCACATATGACGAGATCAGCAGAGAGTCGCAAGCCTATCCGCAGAGCGCTTGTATCGGTATACCATAAAGAGGGGCTGGAGAAGCTCCTGAGACAACTAGGGCAGAGTGGAGTGGAGATCCTCTCCACGGGTGGCACCTATGACTATGTCACCAGCCTTGACCTTCCCTGTACTAAGGTGGAGGATCGTACCGGTCTTCCCTCCATCCTGGGGGGGAGAGTCAAGACCCTCCATCCGGTGGTCTTTGGCGGGATCCTTACTCGCCGAGGTAACGAGCAGGATGATAAGGACTGCCGTCGCTTTGACATTGATCCGATAGACCTTGTGATCGTCGATCTCTACCCCTTTGAGGCTACTGTTGCCTCCGGTGCTTCCCATGAGGATATCATAGAGAAGATTGATATCGGCGGTATCTCTCTGATCCGTGCAGCCGCCAAGAATTACTCCGACGTGGTGATCATCCCCTCTGCTAAGTATTACGATGAACTCACTGCCATACTCGATGAGCAGGCCGGTGAGACGACGCTGGAGCAGAGGCGACACTTTGCACGCGCTGCCTTTGAGGTGTCCTCCTCCTACGACACTGCGATCCATAATTACTTCCTCTCTATAGACGATCCGGCAGACGAGTCGGAGGATCTGTTCCCTGCGGAGCGTTTCGCTCTCTCTATGGAGGGATGTCAGCCTATGAGGTATGGTGAAAACCCTCATCAGCGGGCTGCTTACTATGGTAAGGGCTTTGAGGAGCGCTTTGACTACCTCCACGGCAAGCAGATTAGCTACAATAACCTGCTGGATGTGGATGCTGCAGTGCATATGATCGAGGAGATGGACGAGCCTGCGTGCGGTATTGTCAAGCACAATACTCCCTGTGGGCTGGCAGTCCGTGAGACCATACGCGATGCCTATATGGCTGCTCTTGCGTGTGACACGGAATCGGCCTTTGGCGGCATCGTAGTACTCAACAGACCGGTCGATATGGAGACTGCGGAGGAGCTGCATAAGCTCTTCATCGAAGTCCTAATAGCTCCCGAGTATAGCAAGGAGGCACTGGAGCTGCTGACACAAAAGAAAAACAGGATCATCCTGAGAGACAAGATCGGCAAGGATAAGTATCCTCTCCAGTACCGATCTGCCTTCGGTGGTGTGCTGGTGCAGGAGCGTGATACACTTGTGGATCAGGCTAAGGATCTCACGGTGGTCACTCACTTGACTCCCACGGAGCGTGAGACGAGTGATCTACTCTTTGCGATACAGGCGGTAAAGTACTGCAAGAGTAACGCTATTGTCCTCGCCAAGGATCGTCAGATCTTGGGTGCCGGCTATGGTCAGACCTCTCGGGTGGAGGCGCTGAGACAGGCGATCAGCAAGGCAGCTGCGATGGGCTTCTCTCTCGAGGGATCCGTTATGGCTTCTGATGCATTCTTCCCCTTCCCTGACTGCGTAGAGATAGCTCATAAAGCGGGCGTGGTGTCCGTCATCCAGCCGGGCGGGTCTATACGCGATCAGGAGAGCATAAGCTATTGCGATGAGCATGGTATGTCCATGGTGACCACCGGTCATCGCCACTTTAGACACTAACTTTTTTACTAGATACAGGATGGGCTTTTTCTCACTGACAAGGAAATTAGCCGTAGACTTAGGTACTGCTAACACGGTCATCATAGAGGATGGCAAGATCATCATCGATCAGCCAAGCTATGTGACACTCAATAAGAAGACTGATAAGGTCGAGTGGGTCGGCGCTGAGGCGTATCGTCGCTTCGAGAAGGAGAATAATGATCTCTCCACCGTCCGTCCACTTAAGGATGGCGTGGTCGCTGACCTGGACGCCTGCGAGTATATGATCCGCGGGATGATCCGGATGGCTACGACGAAGAAACACTTCTTCCCCACCTCACTTAAGGTCGTCGTCTGCGTCCCCTCGGGCAGTACGGATGTAGAGATACGTGCCGTGCGCGATGCGGCTGAGAAGGCCGGGGCCAACGAGGTGTACCTCATCCATGAGCCGATGGCTGCAGCGATCGGTATTGGTATTGATGTGATGGAGCCTACCGGCAACGTGATCGTAGATATCGGTGGTGGCACGACGGAGATCGCTGTGATCTCTCTTGGTGGCATTGTCAATAATAAGTCGATCAAGGTGGCGGGAGACGAATTCACCAACGATATCGTCGACTATATGAAGGTCGAGCACAGTATCCGCATCGGTGAGCGTACCGCTGAGGAGATCAAGAAAAATGTTGGCTCTGCTCTTGATCAACTGGACAATGAGCCTGAACCCTATACGGTCGTGGGACAGGACTTGGCAAGTATCCTGCCTAAGACGGTGGATGTCAATTACCATGAGATCTCTACCTGTCTCGATAAGTCGATCACCAAGATAGAGACCGCTATAGGAAACGCTTTGGACGACACTGCCCCCGAGCTGTATGCCGATATTTTCAATAACGGCATCTACCTTGCGGGGGGAGGTGCTCAGCTGAAGGGACTTGATAAGAGGCTTCAGGCTAAGTTTCAGATCCCCTTTAAGATCGCTGATGACCCCTTATACTCCGTCGCCAACGGCACTTTCATTGCTCTTCAGAACTCCGATAAGTACACTCTGCTCTTTAAGTAACTCATCCGCCACCCCTTGACTACCGACTTAGGAAGGGGGTGGCTCACTCGCTGTGCATCGTCTTTATGGATCGCCTCATCGAATTTCTCCGGTCCAAGAGACATCTCCTGATCTTCCTGCTCCTTGAGGTGGTTGCCTTGGCACTCCTCTTTAGTGGCAGTAGGTACCGATCCAGTGTCATGCTGAGCTCTGCCAACGACCTTACCGGCAGGGTGATGGAGACGGCTCAGACTGTCCGTGCATACACAGGACTGGAGGAGGCAAATGTGGAGCTGCTTCATAGGAATGCGATGCTGGAGCGTGAGGTGCTCCGTCTACACAACCAGCTGGAGCGACTCTCTGTTGACTCCCTCTCTTGGCAGCGCCTGGGGCGAGACACACTGGAGAGACCCTTCCCCTACCACTACATAGTGGGAAGGGTCGTGGGGATGGTGCTCTTTGACAAGAGTAATTATCTGACCTTGGACATCGGCAAGCAAGATGGTGTGGCTGTAGATATGGGGGTCGTGAGCACAGATGGAGTGGTCGGTATCGTACAAGCGGTGAGCGATCATTACTCGAGAGTCGTACCGGTGATCAATAGTACCTTCGGGATCAGCTGCAAAGTGGAAGGCTCTGACCTCGTGAGTATACTGAAGTGGGATGGCCAGGATATCAATCACTCCCTGCTGACTAATATCCCCAAGCACCAGTCGCTGGAGCCGGGGCGATCGGTCTTTACGAGCGGATACTCGGCCTCTTTCCCCTCCGGCCTATCTGTAGGGACAGTAGTTGGCCCGGGGAAGTCACCTGACGATAGTTTCTTTGCTTACCGAGTGGAGCTATCCACGCACTTTGCCTCTCTGAAGTACGTCTATGTGCTGCAGTATGAGAGTCGCCAGGAGAGAAATGTGATCGAAGAGCCTGTCACAGATAGACGATCCCTATGAGTAAGTACACCCTCCGACTTGGCATCTTGTTGCTTGTGCTACTACTCTTGCAGGTGGTACTCTTCAACCACCTGCTGCTCTTTCGGTACTTCTTGCCGATCATCTACCTCTACCCGCTTATTAAGATGCCATACCGGTCGGAGCCGTGGGTGCTGACCCTCGTCGCCGCTTGTATAGGACTCTTTATTGATCTGATGATGAATACGCCGGGACTCAATATGGCCTCCTCCGCACTGACGCTCTACCTACGCCCTAAGCTGCTGGGGGCGCTGGTGGATAAGGACGATCTCGACAATGCGGACGAGGAGAATCCTCTGATCACTCCCCGACTGATGGGAGCCGGAGCTTACTTGCTCTATATCTTGACCCTCACACTGGTACAGATCAGCTCGATATTCCTCCTTGAGTTTTTCTCCACCGGACTCTTGGTACACACATTACCCTACATTGGCGGATCCGTTGTGATAACGGTGTTGCTTTTCTTGATCTTTGATGCACTCTTGATGCCGCGCAGGAGGGGATGAGACCATCACATAGTAGGTATAGTGAGCGTAGCTTTATCATCGTAGGGGTGATGACGCTGGTGGTTATTGTCTACGTGGCGAGACTCTTCTATGTCCAGGTGCTCTCTCCGGAGTATAAGCTGGCAGCGGAGAATATTGCCTTTTACCACCGGACCCTCTATCCATCGCGCGGTCTGATACGTGATCGCAACGACAGTCTCGTTGTCTATAATACCGCTACGGCAGATGCAAAGGTCATCATGCGACAGATGGAGGGCTTTGATAGTCTTGCCTTTTGTCATATCCTGGACATTGACCTCCGGGACTTACGTGAGCGTCTGGAGCAAGTGAAGGATCGGGAGTCTAATAGGGGGTACTCGCCCTTTGTGCCGCAGACAATCTTCTCCCAGATAACCCCAGTGGAGGCAGGGCTATTAGAGGAGCAGCTATACAAGTTTCCCGGTCTACTCATAGAGCACCATACATCTCGGGCATATACCTACTCTGCAGGGGCTCTTCTGCTTGGCAGTATCGGCGAGGTCGGTCCGGGTGACATCAAGCGGGATCCCTATTACACACCCGGAGACTATGCCGGCACGACGGGTCTGGAGAAGAGCTACGAGCGATTCTTGCGAGGAAATAAAGGGACCTCTATACTCCTCAGAGATGTACACGGCCGGGTGCAGGGCCAGTATGAGGAGGGTAAGTATGATCAGGAGCTCACCTCGGGACATGATCTCAAGCTTAGCATTGACATCAAGCTGCAGGCCTATGGTGAGCGTCTGATGCAAGGCAAGAGTGGAGCGATCGTCATGATAGAGCCGAGTACGGGCGAAGTGTTGGCTCTGGTCTCGTCTCCCACCTTTGATCCCTCTCGCTTAGTGGGTAAGGAGCGGGGAAAGAACTACCAGTCACTCGCCACTGATCCTCTCAAGCCTCTTTACAATAGAGCTATTCAGGCTGCCTATCCGCCCGGATCGACCTTCAAGACTGTGCAGTCAGCAGCCTTTCTGCAGGAGGGCTGCATCACGCCGGGTACTATGTACTCCTGTCATGGTGGTTACCCACTGCTCGGGGGGCGTCCCCGATGCCATGGTCACGGATCCCCATTAGATCTCAGGCATGCCATTGCCACCTCCTGCAATGCCTATTTTTGCTGGGGTCTGAGGGCTTTCTTAGACGATAGATCCCGCTACGCTACCATGGAGGAGGCTTTCGATCACTGGCGAGACTATATTGTCAAGATGGGCTTCGGACATAAGACCGGTGTGGACCTGCCGGGAGAGAGCCGTGGCTATATCCCCAGCTCTGCCGTATACGACAAGCTCCATAATGGGCGCTGGACATCAAGCTCAATAGTCTCCATATCAATCGGTCAGGGTGAGATCCTTGCTACACCATTGCAGATAGCCAATTTTGGTGCTGTGGTAGCTAATAGGGGTCACTACTTTACCCCTCACTTGGTGAAGGAGATCGACGGCATGCCTCAGGACTCACTCTATATTGAGCGTATGGAGACAGGGATCCGGCCAGAGTATTTCCAAGTGATTGCCGAGGGGATGCGTATGGCGGTGATAGGCGGTACCTGTCGTAAGGCAAACCTATCTGACTTTGCCATCTGTGGAAAAACCGGTACTGCAGAGAATCCTCACGGCAAAGATCACTCCCTCTTCCTCGGCTTTGGTCCGATGGAGGAACCCAAGGTCTCCATCGCTGTTATGGTGGAGAATGGAGGCTTCGGTGCCACCTATGCAGTCCCTATCGGTAGACTTATGCTTGACTACTACCTCCATGGTGACTCTATTACTCCCTCGTCAATTAGCTACGAGAGTGCGATGTTATCCTCAGTAATTAGATAGGCGTATGACTAATAGACTATCCTCCGGGACCTCTATGGGACTGAGGCATCGGGCTGACTGGCTAGCCATACTGCTTTACCTAATCTTGGTGGTGATTGGGTGGCTCGCCATCTATGCAGCTGATGGCACCTATACCATCACCGATACTTCCTTCAGTATTGAGGGTAGGGCACTGTCACAACTGGTATGGATCGGGATCTCCGCCGGTGCAGCGATTGCCATACTGCTTATAGACACCTTCTTCCTGAAGCAGTCTGCTCCGGTGCTCTACTTCGCCATGATCGGTCTCTTGATCGTGACAATCTTCATCGCTCCGGACATCAAGGGATCGCGGTCGTGGTTGGTGATCACGGACTCTGTGCGGCTACAGCCGGCGGAGTTCTCCAAGCTCACCACCGCCCTGATGCTGGCATGGTGGATGTCAAAGTATAACTTTAGCCTCGAGCGGACCCGTGACCTGGCGATCGCTTTTGCCATCATCATTGCCCCGATGCTGATCATCGTCCTGCAGTCAGAGACAGGATCCGCTTTGGTCTACGCTGCATTCATCATCATCCTCTATAGGGAGGGGCTGAGTAGTGCTGTCCCACTCTTTGGCGTCTTCTGCGCTCTGCTTTTTGTGCTGGAGCTCAAGTTTGCCGAGCCGGTCTGGGGCGTTACCCCTGCCGGACGATTGGTTGTCCCGCTACTGATCTACCTCGGTGTGGTGCTCTCGGCACAGGCTTACTGCGAGCTTGACCGGGCTTGGTTGGTCGGCTTGGTGATTGCCCCCTCGCTGATGATTATGGCTGCAATCCTCTCCCTGTGGGTGAGTGTTGACTTCTCGATCTTTGCCATCCTTGCGCTGGTGCTACTGCTGGTATGGGTGGTCTTACAGGCTTATGGTCACAGAGGGCGACATATCGGTCGGCTGATCACCTTTGCCGGGGTGAGTGTGGCCATGTATGCCGGGGTGGGTTACTTTTTTGACAATATCCTCCAGCCCCACCAGCAGACCCGTATCCTCGTCTCTCTGGGACTTAAGGACGATCCTGCCGGTGCCGGCTACAATGTGCATCAGAGTCTCATCGCGATCGGCTCCGGAGGCCTGCTCGGCAAGGGGTATTTACAGGGGACTCAGACAAAGCTCTCTTACGTGCCTGAGCAGACAACGGATTTCATATTCTGTACCATCGGTGAGGAGGAGGGCTTCATCGGCTGCTTAGTCGTGCTGCTCCTCTTCCTCGCCCTGATCTGCCGTATCATTTACATTGCAGAGCGCCAGCCGGAGACCTTTGCTCGTGTGTACGGCTACGCGGTGGCATCCATACTCTTCTTCCACCTCTTGGTGAATGTGGGGATGGTGATCGGTCTCGTCCCAGTGATCGGCATCCCGCTCCCCTACATCAGCTATGGCGGATCATCGTTGCTAAGCTTTACCCTGCTCTTATTTGTACTCTTGAGACTGGATGCTTCGCGTATGCCGGTCTCCACTCTCCGATAATATGAAGAAAACCGACACCAAACTCAATCCTATCTCGTGGGTCTCCACAGTCTACTTCGCCATGGGGCTCCCGATGGTCATGCTCTCGGACGTCTCTCTGCTACTCTTCAAGGATATGGGCATACCGGATAAGGAAATCACCTTCTGGGCTTCCCTCCTGATCCTACCGTGGAGCCTAAAGCCTTTCTTCAGCCCGGTGATGGAGCTCTTTGGGAGTAAGAGGCAGTACGTCTTTATCTCTGAGATTATCTCCGCTCTTATGCTCGGGCTGATTGCGGCTTCGCTTGGCTTGGAGGAGTCTTTTCCGCTACTGCTCCTCCTGATGGCTGTGATGGCACTCTCAGGGTCGGTGCATGACATTGCCGGGGATGGGATCTATATGGAAGCACTCACGCCTACGCTTCAGAGCAAGTTTGTCGGGTGGCAGGGTGCCTTCTACAACATCGCCAAGGTGCTGGCCAAGGGCGGACTGGTCTATCTCGTGGGCTACCTCACTACCTCTATTGGGATTGTCCGCTCGGCAGTATTACCCCATAGTGAGGCCCCTGTAACGGATGAGAAGCGGTCTGTGAAGTCGACTCTACAAGGGGTGTGGGAGATCTTTGTTAGTTTCTTTGAGAAGAAGCACATCTGGTTTTACCTGCTATTTATTTTCCTCTACCGCTTCACAGAGGGGCTCGCCATTAAGGTGGCGCCTCTCTTCCTGAAGGCCGGCACCGATCTCGGAGGACTGGGACTGACAAATAAGGACTTTGGTCTCATCTACGGAACCCTGGGGACGGTAGCCTTTATAGGAGGAAGCATATTGGCCGGGTACTACATAGGTCACTATGGCCTACGGAAGGTGCTTTTCACTCTGGCTGTGATCTTCAATCTCCCTTTTATCATCTTTTTTCTCCTCGCCTTCTTACAGCCAACCAATCTGATGTGGCCGGCGGTAGGGATTGTCGTGGAGCAATTTGGCTACGGTTTCGGATTTGTCGGCCTGACGCTTTTCATGATGCAGCAGGTGGCACCCGGTCCTCATCGCATGGCACACTATGCCATTGCCAATAGTCTGATGAACCTCAGCTATATGATCCCCGGCCTGGTCAGTGGCACCATCAGCGATGCGGTAGGGTACAGCTCCTTCTTCCTCATTGCGGTCTTGGTGTCCATACCCGGGTTGATATGCGCAAAAGTTGTACCTTTCTCCTACGATGGAGATGGTAATAAACTCACTAAATAAATGAATATGGATAATATAAAAATCGCCGGGAGGTCTCTCCCCAATATGCCTTGGGAGGATCGCCCTCAAGGATGTCATGCTCCACTCTGGAGATACAGCAAAAACCCCATCATCGGTCGGCATGAGACACCGACAAGTAACAGCATATTCAATAGTGCAGTCGTCCCATTCAAGGACGGGTATGCCGGGGTCTTCCGCTGCGACGACACCAATCGAAGGATGCGTCTTCATGTTGGATTTAGTCAGGATGGTCTCTCCTGGGATATCTCCCCGGATAAGATTGTCTTCGACTGTGATATCCCTGAGGTGGGGGAGTGGGTCTATGGATATGACCCTCGGGTGACAGAGATCGATGGTCGCTACTTTGTCTCCTGGTGCAATGGCTATCATGGACCCACCATCGGCGTGGCTTGGACAGACGACTTCCGGACCTTCCATCAGCTGGAGAACGCATTTCTGCCATTCAATCGCAATGGCGTCTTCTTCCCACGCAAGATCAACGGTCGCTATGCTATGCTCAGCCGGCCGAGCGACAATGGTCATACCGCCTTCGGAGACATATTCTACAGCGAGTCTCCGGATCTGGAGTTTTGGGGGCACCATAGACATGTGATGTCGCCGGCAGACTTTGAGGTAAGCGCTTGGCAGTGTCTCAAGATCGGAGCGGGACCTATCCCTATTGAGACTTCGGAGGGTTGGTTGCTCATCTACCATGGTGTGCTCAGGAGCGCCAATGGATATGTGTACGCCTTTGGCTCTGCTCTCCTTGATAAGGATCAGCCCTGGAAGGTGACTGCACGGAGCGGGGCATACCTTATCTCACCGCAGGAGCTTTATGAGTGTGTTGGGGATGTGCCCAACGTCTGCTTCCCCTGTGCCGCACTTCATGATCCGGACAGCGGACGTATAGCTGTCTACTACGGGTGTGCAGACTCCGTCACCGGTCTCGCCTTTGGCTACATACCGGAGATCATCGACTTTACTCGGAGGACAAACATTCTGTAGGAAAAAGTTTGGAGGTCCCTGATCAGTGAGAGTGCCTCTGTCCACCAGCGTTGATTCTAATACCGGTATTAGTGACTAATATCGGTATTAGGTCGGAGGCTCTTCATGATCCTCAATAGCAGCGTTTTTTACATCAGGGGAATAGTGTTGGGAAACCCGATTAAATAGGTTACCTTTGCAGGCGAAGCGGGGACATATGGATCCCTGTGGACATTGAAAATATTACTATATGATCATTGTACCGGTAAGCCAGGGCGAAAATATCGAGCGTGCCCTGAAGAGATTCAAGAGGAAGTTTGACCGCACAGGCACTATGCGTCGTCTGCGCGATAATCGTAACTTCCGTAAGCCCTCCGACATTCGCCGTCGTAAGATGGAGAAGGCTCGCTACGTAGAGAATATGCGTAGGGAGATGATGGAGTGATACTCTCTGTCAACAGACAAGGAGAGTAGACCATGTAGAATACATATAACACTGAGGAGGTGTAAATACATAGAGAGGCAACGGTCATTTTCCGTTGTCTCTCTTTTTTTTTGCATCTTCTTTCAGAAAGCACATTTGAAACAACCTGCGATACCGGGCATTCATCTCTCTCTTGACCTTTGAAAAATGGAGAAAAACAGGAATTCTGTGCAAAGTCGCATCAATAATGTAAAACGAGGGTAGCTATCATCGGAATTATTGGTAGGTTTGCTGACATTATGCGTGAAGTCGTTCACGTGTAGTCATAAAGTAGGATAATAAGATTAGCAACTATATCGAGTGAGTTCGTATGGACGACAAAGTACAAGAACTGG
>QWCB01003715.1_pt1 | contig 12691 bp, 8 predicted proteins | sample 1972511 | NCBI WGS metagenome assembly QWCB01 (sample SAMN09866719, study PRJNA288562) | Human gut metagenome isolate term5_stool, whole genome shotgun sequencing... | isolation source: gut | host: Homo sapiens | place: USA: California
ACCAACCGCATGCTCCGTATGTTTACCAAAAACAAGAAAGGAGGCAAGGCATGAATACACTCATAGAGATCTCTAATCCCGTCTACTACGTCATCTGCGGGATCCTCAGCATACTCGTGCTCGCTGGCATCGCCATGATGAGCAAGGTCAAAAGCGCCGCTCGTGGCAACGCGCTCAGTGCTGCCGCCATGGGGCTAGGCGTCATCGTCACGCTACTCAAGCTACAGGTCGTCACCTTCCCCTGGCTCATCGCAGGCATCCTCATCGGTGGTATCATCGGTGTCCTACTCTACACACGAGTCAAGATGATCCAGATGCCGCAGATGGTGGCTCTGCTCAACGGTATCGGCGGTGGTGCCTCAGCGCTCGTCGGTGCCTTGACACTCTTCCAGCTTGAGAGCAACGTCCACTTCACGCTGGTCACCGCTTTCCTCGCGATCATCATCGGTATGCTCACCCTCGTCGGGAGCCTCGTCGCAGCGGGCAAGCTACATAGAGTACTGCCTCAGAAGTCGGTCGTCTGGCCGTTTCACAACGTAGCCACCTCGCTCACACTCATCGTCGCCGTCTTCTTCCTACTCATCGGCACGCTCAACTACCAGATGCCTACTGCCCTCCTCTATGCGATGATCGGCACGATGCTCTTCAGCGCGCTCTTCGGGCTTTACTTCTCCATACGTGTGGGTGGTGCCGACATGCCGATCACCATCAGCCTGCTCAACTCCCTGAGCGGTGTGGCTGGCGCTATCGCTGGTATGGCCATTGGCGACATCTTCCTCGTCGCTGTCGGTGGTGTCGTTGGTGCTTCGGGCCTCCTTCTCACGCAGATCATGTGCCGTGCGATGAACCGCTCGCTCATCAATATCCTCATCCCTCACGGCAAGGCAAAAGCTCCCGCCAAGCCTACCACAACTACCCCCAAAGCTCCAGTTGCGCCTCAGCCTAAGCAGGAAAGCTCTCCTATCGACCAAGCTGTTGCGATGCTCCGTGGCGCTAAGCGCGTCATCATCGTGCCGGGCTACGGTATGGCTCTAGCACAAGCGCAGCAGGAGGTCAAGCAGTTGGCCGACAAGCTCGTCAAGAGCGGTGCCGAGGTCAAGTACGCCATCCACCCCGTGGCTGGTCGTATGCCGGGACACATGAACGTGCTCCTCGCTGAGGCTAATGTAGACTACGACAGCCTCTACGAGATGGAGGCGATCAACGATCAATTTGCCAATGCCGATGCAGTCATCGTCATCGGAGCCAACGACGTCCTCAACCCCGCTGCGCGCAATGCTGAGGGAACGCCCATCTACGGTATGCCCGTCCTCAACGTAGATCAGGCGAAGCAGGTCATCATCTGCAACTTTGACCTCAAACCTGGCTACGCGGGTGTCGAGAACCCGCTCTACAGCCGTGGCGAGGGCGTAGCCCTTTGTCTAGGCGATGCTAAGGCTACGATCGATCAGATCCTCTCTGGGCTGGACAGCTCCCGTGGCGCTAAGCGCGTCATCATCGTGCCGGGCTACGGTATGGCTCTAGCACAAGCGCAGCAGGAGGTCAAGCAGTTGGCCGACAAGCTCGCTCGAAACGGTGCCGAGGTCAAGTACGCTATCCACCCTGTCGCTGGTCGTATGCCAGGACACATGAACGTGCTCCTCGCCGAGGCTAATGTAGACTACGATAGCCTTTACGAGATGGAGGCGATCAACGATCAGTTTGCCAATACCGATGCGGTTATCGTCATCGGGGCCAACGACGTCCTCAACCCCGCTGCGCGCAATGCTGAGGGAACGCCTATCTATGGTATGCCAGTCCTCAATGTGGATCAAGCGAAGCAGGTCATCATCTGCAACTTTGACCTCAAGCCTGGCTATGCTGGCGTTGAGAACCCGCTCTACAGCCGTGGCGAAGGCGTAGCCCTTTGTCTAGGCGATGCTAAGGCAACGCTCTCCAACCTGATGGATCGTTTGGATCATGCGGAGAGTGCTCCCGCAGCCCCCGCCGCTTCGTCAGCGACTAGCACAGCCACACCGCTACAGTCTGCTACCGAGGTGCTACACAACGCTAAGAGCGTCATCATCGTGCCGGGCTACGGTATGGCTCTAGCACAAGCGCAGCAGGAGGTCAAGCAGCTCGCCGACAAGCTCGCTCGAAACGGTGCTGAGGTCAAGTACGCCATCCACCCTGTCGCTGGTCGTATGCCAGGACATATGAACGTACTCCTCGCTGAGGCTAATGTAGACTACGACAGCCTCTACGAGATGGAGGCGATCAACGATCAGTTTGCCAATACCGATGCGGTTATCGTCATCGGAGCCAACGACGTCCTCAACCCCGCTGCGCGCAATGCTGAGGGAACGCCCATCTATGGTATGCCAGTCCTCAACGTGGATCAGGCGAAGCAGGTCATTATCTGCAACTACGACCTCAAGCCTGGCTACGCTGGTGTCGAGAACCCGCTCTACAGCCGTAGCGAGGGTGTGACACTACTCATCGGCGACGCCAAGAAAACTCTCAGCGACCTGATCGACACGCTCTAATCGGCGACTTTCGTCGAGCCAACTAACTGGCTCCTAAACACTCTCCACGGAGGCAATCGCACATTCCTCCGTGGAGAGTTTTCATTTCCTACCGAGGCAAGAAAAAACTCTTCCGAACTTTGATTCCTTTCTTCCGAAGTTTCATTTCATTCTTCCGAACTTTTATTTCGGCCCTCCGTGGGGAAATTTCGTTTGCGTCCTGGATCTTTCCGATTTCCTTGGGAGACGTATAACTGCTGTAGGGACGCACGATCGGTGCGTCCGTTCTGTCAAAGCTTACTGCATCATGATTTTAACGGGGACGGACGCACCGATCGTGCGTCCCTACAGCGGTTACTCGTCTCTCCTCTAACCTCTAATTTCGTACCTTTGACACACCGCTCTATAGTTGATACACCATGAAAGTCGTACTCATAGGTTCAGGAGGCGTAGCCACCTCCATAGCAGCTGCGCTGGCGAGCCACGCCGCCACATCGCTTTGCGGCATTTACAGCCGTCAGCTAGCCCATGCCGAGGCGCTCCGTAAGCGCTTCGCACTCACCTGCCCCGTCACCGATAGCCTGCGACAGCTTCCCCTAGCCGACCTCTACATCATCGCCGTCAGCGACCAAGCCATCGCAGAGGTCGCCACAGCACTGCCACCGCTGGACGGCTTGGTCGTCCACACCTCCGCGGTGACCCCGATCGACTGCCTCAGCGGACAACGCGCCTACGGCGTCTGGTACCCGTTCAATAGCTTTGCCAAGGAAGTTGTCGTTCCCTTCAAGGGGCAAAAGGTCCTTTACCAGCTCGCCTCTGACGAGGGTTTGACCACCCTACAGCAGTGGAACGAACTTCTTCAGGTTGAGGCGATCCCCTCCACACTGGACCAACGGCTCTGGCTACACCTCGCGGGCGTGCTCGCCTCCAACTGTACCAACCGCCTCTACACCCTCTCGTACCGTCTGCTGACTCAGGCGGGTCTCCCCACCGACCTGCTCAATGGGCTCATCCTGCGCACCGCCTTGAAGGCGACTACGATAGACCCTTACGTAGCGCAGACGGGACCCGCCCGCCGGCACGACCTAGAAACCATTGCTCGCCACCGTGCACTACTCGAGCAATTGCCCGAATCGCAGCAAGAGGTATCGCAACTTTACAACCTATTCACCGAAGCCATCCTAGACGACTACCCTCTATGAAAACTTACCGCTGGATCCTTGGCTCCCAATCGCCACGGCGCAAAGAGCTCCTCGCCACCCTCGGGCACCCCTTTGAGATACGCACCATCGAGGGACACAGCGAGGCCTACCCTGACACGCTGCCTCTTGAAGAGGTGCCACGCTATCTCTCCCAGCTCAAAGCGGAGCAGCTACTACCCACACTACAAACCGACGAACTGCTCATCACGGCCGACACAGTCGTCCTCCTCGACGGGCAAATCCTCGGCAAGCCTTACGACCTGGACGACGCACGACGTATGCTACGCCTCCTGAGCGGTCGCCAGCATGAGGTCGTCTCGGGCGTTTCGCTCACCACGACCGAGTGGCAGCGCTCCTTCGCGAGCCACACGCTGGTCACCTTCGCACAGCTCACGAACAGCGAGATAGACCACTACGTAGCGCACTACCAGCCACTCGACAAAGCGGGCGCTTACGGCATACAAGAGTGGATCGGCTACATCGGGGTCTCGCACATCGAGGGCTCCTTCTACAACGTCATGGGCCTCCCCGTGCAGCGCCTCTACCGCGAGCTACGAGACGCTGACCTCCTCCAGTAGTCCACATAACTCAAGTTCAAAGAGTTTGATTAGGTCGTTAGCGCATAAACAGCTAAATTTGTACGACAGGCGGATTAAAGCTAAAGAAACAGAGCGGTGCTGAGTAAGAGATCTCATAAGGAGCCAAGCGGGAGGAGCTGTCGTTGTGACGAACTGGTCACGCTGGTGGCGGAGCGGATGAATCGTTGCGCGCCCTTTGCTTGCTCTCGCCTACCTGGCGAGGGTCGTGCGGTGCATGAGATCGGGCTACGGAACGAGGCTCGGGCTGTGGCGACTACGGCTGAGGAGCTGAGAGAGCGGAAGCATTTGACGGGCTTTCTGATGACACCCTTTGCGGTGACGGCTGAGACGCCGATGCTCTGGATCGAAGAGGAGCAGAAGGAGCAAGGGGCAAGCGTGCTACAGCTTGCGGCATGTAACGAGGCGCAGCTAGAAAGCTTTCCACCTGTGGCACCGATACCCCAGGCTTTGCCCGATAGTTACCGTGTCACTTTCGCTCGCTTTATGGAGCATCTAGAGGAAGGGATGGCGGAGAAGCTTGTCTTGGCGCACCTTGTCGAACTGCCCAGCATCGCTACGGCACAAGTGGTTGGCGCCTTTGACAAAGCCTTGACACACTACCCGAATGCCTTCGTGTCGCTCTGCTATACGCCTCAGTCGGGACTGTGGCTCTGCGCCACACCAGAGATGCTCCTCCGAGGGGATGGCACCGACTGGCAGACGGTGGCACTGGCTGGGACGATGCCTCGTCAGGCGGATGGCGAGCCGTCCGTCTGGAGTGAGAAGAATCGGCGGGAGCATCGCTACGTGCAGCGCTTCATCGGAGAGCTACTGGAGCAGGAGGGGATCCCCTACCGTGCGCTTGATGTGGAGACGACAACGACGGGGCAATTGCAACATTTGCAGGCTCGCTTCTCTTTGCAGCTCCCCGAGGGGTACACGCCGATTACCTTGGCGGAGCGCCTTCACCCCACGCCAGCCGTTTGTGGTACGCCTCAGCGAGTGGCGCAGCATCTGATCCTCGAGGAGGAGTCTGCAGCGCGCTCTTACTATGCAGGCTTTCTGGGGTGGTACGAGCCTGAGCGACGGGTCGATCTCTTTGTCCAGATACGCTGTCTGCAGTTGCTTCCCAAGCAAGCTCTGCGACTCTATGCGGGAGGCGGCATCGTGCGTGGATCAAGCCTCGAGAGCGAGTGGCAGGAGGTCCTGCACAAGCTCTCGGCAATACATAGTCTTATAAGGTAAAGGAGGAAGGAGCGCAATGATACCGATGGACGATCCTGTGATCAGCGAACTAATCGCTCTGCTTCAAGCACACGGCGTGTGTGACGTGGTGCTCTGCCCCGGCAGTCGCAACGCGCCACTCGTGCATGCGCTCAGCCACCAGCTTGCGAGAGCGACCTGTCACTCGGTCATCGATGAGCGCAGCGCAGGCTTCTACGCCCTTGGCTTGGCACTCGCCACGCATAGGACGGTCGTGGTCTGCTGCACCTCTGGCACGGCGGTGGCAAACCTTCACCCAGCGGTCGCTGAGGCTTACTATCAGGGTGTCCCACTGGTTGTCCTATCGGCCGATAGACCCGAGCGATGGATCGGGCAGTGGGCTGGGCAAACGCTTCCTCAGCCAGGACTCTTCGGCTCACTGGTACGCAAAGCGGTACAGCTCCCCGAGCCACACACCGTTGAGGAGCGATGGTACTGCAACCGTCTGATCAACGAAGCGCTCCTCGCAGCGCTGGCTCCGCTCCCAGGACCCGTGCAGATCAATGTCCCGATCAGCGACCCGAGCGTATCTTTGCTCCCGCCAACTCCAGCAGAGCAACAGTCTGAGCCAAGCGACAGACGACCCATCGGAATGCAGCCAGGACGCCACATCAAGCAACTCTGTCCGTGTGGTGTGGATGCGCAGGCGATCAAGCCTCTGCTAGCGAGGCTCGCCGCGTTTGAGCGTAAGATGATATTGGTAGGACAGGAGACTTGGACAGCGACGACTAGCGCAGGGACGGCCTTTCCACAAAGCTTGCGGGAGCAGTTTCTCTGCATCGGCGAGTCGCTCTCCAATAGGTCCGTGACGATCTGTTCGCTCGATGCGCTCCTAGCCTCTCTCAGCGAGGCAGATCGACGAGCCCTGCAGCCCGACCTGCTGATCACCCTCGGAGGGCATATCGTCTCCAACAAGATGAAGCAGTACCTGCGCAACTATCCGCCACGCGAGACGTGGCACCTGTCGCCTGATCCCAGTGTGGTGGATCTCTTTTGCAGTCTCACCGAGCTGATCACCGCCCCCGTGGAGCCATTCCTCGAGACGCTGGCACAGGGCTTGGCTGGTCACGCTAGCTCTCCCTACGCCCTTCAGTGGCGGGAGCGAATTGATCGACTGCCGTCACCGACGCCACGCTACAGTTCTCTGGCCGTGGTGGGAAACCTTCTGAATCAGCTCCCCGAAGAGCCCTGCGTGCTACACCTTGCGAACAGTTCGTCGGTGCGCTATGCGGAGCTTTTTCACAAGCCTCGTCGGCTTCTCACGCTTTGCAATCGAGGCACCAGTGGCATAGAGGGCTCGCTCTCAACCGCCTTAGGCTTTGCCCGCCAGAGAGCCGAGAAGCGCCACTTCATCGTCGTCGGAGACCTGAGCTTCTTCTACGATCTCAATGCTCTGGGGCTCCCCGAGGTGGGGAGCAACGTGCGGGTGCTCCTGCTCAACAACCAGCGAGGGAGCATCTTCCAGAGCCTGCCGACCTTAGAGATGGACCCACTGTCGCGACGCTACATCACCGCCGAGCATCAGCTGCGAGCGCAGGGCTGGGCCGAGAGCTGTGGCTGGGAGTACCTATCGGTGCACGAGGCAGGCGAGCTGGAGGAGACGATGGCTTACTTCGTCGGCGTCGCCGAGCGTCCTCGCCTCCTCGAGGCTTTCGTCTCCTCAGAGGACGAGATCGCCGAACTACAGACCTATTTCAAGCAATTACAACCAAGAGAAGAGTTATGAGTGAAAAGAACCAAAGGGTGTGGAAGCCCCTCAAAGCGTACGAAGATATCCTCTTTGACTACTACAACGGCATCGCTCGTATCACGATCAATCGTGAGCGTTACCGCAACGCTTTTACGCCGACCACGACGGCCGAGATGAGCGATGCTCTGCGCATCTGCCGTGAGGATCAGAGCATCAACGTGGTGGTCCTGACGGGTGCTGGCGACAAAGCGTTTTGCTCTGGCGGAGATCAAAACGTCAAGGGTCGGGGTGGCTACATTGGCAAGGACGGCGTGCCTCGCCTGAGCGTCCTAGACGTGCAGAAGCAGATCCGCAGTATTCCCAAGCCAGTCATCGCTGCGGTCAATGGTTACGCCATCGGTGGCGGACATGTCCTCCACGTGGTGTGCGACCTCTCGATCGCCTCGGAGAATGCTATCTTCGGGCAAACGGGACCTCGTGTAGGCAGCTTTGACGCGGGCTTTGGCTCCTCTTATCTGGCTCGTGTCGTGGGACAAAAGAAGGCGCGTGAGATATGGTTCCTCTGTCGCCAATACTCCGCTCAGGAGGCTCTCGACATGGGGCTGGTAAACAAGGTGGTGCCTCTCGACCAACTGGAAGATGAGTATGTACAGTGGGCAGAAGAGATGATGCTGTTGAGTCCGCTCGCCCTCCGCATGATCAAGGCGGGGCTCAATGCCGAGCTAGACGGTCAGGCAGGTATCCAAGAGCTGGCGGGCGATGCGACGCTCCTTTACTACCTCACGGACGAAGCGCAGGAGGGCAAGAACGCTTTCCTCGAGAAGCGCAAGCCCAACTTCGAGCAGTACCCTAAGTTTCCCTAGCCACCAATGTCACCACACGAGAGCATCCTTCACCTCCCCGCACTGCTGCCACAGATAGCTGAGCGGGTGACCATTAGCGTGGAGCCGTACACCCTGCGCTTCCGTCGCCCCGCCAAGACCTCCCGTGGCGAATACAAGACGAAGCAGGTCTACTACCTACGCCTCCAGAGCCTCGAGCAGGCAGGTCATGTGGGCTATGGCGAGTGCGCCCCGATGCCTCAGCTCAGCTGCGACGACCTGCCCAACTATCAGGCTGTACTGGAGCAGCTGGCGGGTCAGATGGCGCAGGCTCCCGATCAGTTTGACGTGGCTTCGCTACGCCCCTACCCTTCCATCGCTTTTGGCTTAGCCACAGCGATCAACAGCTTCATCGCTGCCGGCCACAGTAGTGAGGAGGGGTCGGTAAAGCCCTTTTGCGATACCCCTTTCACCCGTGGCGAGCTGGGCATTCCGATCAATGGGTTGATCTGGATGGGCGACAAAGCCTATATGTACGAGCAGATCAAAGCTAAGCTGGCGCAAGGCTTCCAATGCCTGAAGCTTAAGATCGGCGGAATAGACTTTACCGAAGAGCTAGAGCTACTCCGCTACGTGCGGCAGCACTTCTCGCCTGAGGAGATGGAGCTGAGGGTGGATGCCAACGGAGCGTTTGCCCCAGAGGTGGCTCTGGAGCGGCTGAAAAGGCTGAGCGACTTTCGCCTACACTCCATCGAGCAGCCGATCCCTGCAAGCGATCAATGGGACGAGCTGGCCAAGCTCACGGCAGCGTCGCCACTCCCCATAGCACTTGACGAGGAGCTCATCGGGATCCACAGTCGAGAGCGCAAGACGCAACTACTAGACGAAGGCAAGCCGCACTACATCATCCTCAAGCCATCGCTTCATAGCGGGGTCGATGAGTGGATCGAGCTCGCCGAGGAGCGAGGCATCGGCTGGTGGGCAACCTCAGCGCTGGAGTCAAACGTGGGACTTAGCGCCATCGCTCAGTGGGTCAGCCAGTACCCGATCGTCCGCCCGCAAGGGCTTGGCACAGGCGCTCTCTATCTCAACAACACGCCCTCCACGCTGCAGCTCGTAGGCGACCAGATGTTTTTCAGAAGTCAAGGTTAACGCATTATAATCTGCTCTTCTAGGGACATCTCTCCCGAGGAAATCGAGATTCTTCAGGGAGCAAACGAAAAATCCCCACGGAGAGCCGAAATAAAAGTTCGGAAGAATGAAATCAAACTTCGGAAGAAAGAAACCAAACTTCGGAAGAGTTTTTTTCGTTCCTCGCTGGATATTCAAAGATCCCCACGGAGGAATCTTGTGATTTCCTTGATAGTAACGTAGATGAGTTCATCCCGATAATGCGTCAGCCCTGAAGTTAGAAATGAGAAACTAGAGGCACTAGCCTATCACCCGCCCATGTCCGAGCACCTATATATAGACAGCGCACGAGTAGATGCAGAGAGCTTAGAGCCGTTCGCCCGAGGGCTAGCACCCGAGCGGAGAGCGGTACTAGAGCCACTACTCACCTTCCTCAGGGAGTGGTGGAGCGAAGAGGAGTGTGTGACCGTCCAAACCTCCGGCTCGACTGGCACGCCCAAACGGCTTCAGCTGGCGAAGCTTGCCATGCGACGTAGCGGACTCAGGAGCAACCGCTACTTCCAGATCCAAGCGGGCGAACGTCTCCTCCTAGCGATGGACCTCCGCTACATAGGCGCTAAGATGATGGTGGTGCGTGCCTTACTCGCAGGAGCCGAGCTGGTCGTAGTGCCACCCTCGAGCCATCCGCTAGCAACGCTCAATGAGGCACCGCAGTTCGTCTCCCTCGTACCCCTACAGCTACACCACACCCTGGAGGTGCCAGCGGAGCGTCAACTGCTCAGTCGGGCAGAGCAACTGATCATCGGGGGCGGAGCCATTCATCCCGCTGTGGAGGCGCAGCTCAGCGCGCTACCCGTGGCAGCTTTCGCCACTTATGGCATGACCGAGACCATCTCGCACATCGCACTGAGACGGCTCAACGGTCCTCACGCCTCGCCTCTCTTCTATCCCCTCGAGGGGGTGCACCTCACCCAGGGTGCCGAAGGCGAACTCATCATTGAGGATCGCCGGCTTTACCCCGATGGTCCGAGCCTCACGACCCATGACCTCGTTGAGCTACACCCCGATGGCGGCTTTACCATCGTAGGGCGAGCCGACAACATCATCAATAGTGGCGGAATCAAGATAAGCCCCGAGCCGATCGAGCGAAAGCTCTCCGAGGCCCTAGATAGACCGCTCGCAATCAGCTGGATAGCCGATGCAGCTCTAGGGCAAAAGCTGGTACTCGTACTAGAAGGCGACAGCCTCCCCGAAGGCTTTACAGAAACTCTAACTGAAGCCTGCCAACAGCTCCTACCACCCTACCACCGCCCCAAAGAGATCCGTCTCGTGTCGCACTTGCCACACAATGACAACGGCAAGCTCGATCGCCGAGCTCTCCAAAGGATGCTCCTCACTCCTCAAACTAAAGAAGAGTAGGAACGCACTAGCCTATGTGTTCCTACTCTTCTTTATTTATTCAGCGGTGATGCTGCGCCGTGGAGCTAACTGCGGGGACAGCCAGCGCACTGTCTGATTTGCTGGAAGAAGTCGTTGCCCTTGTCATCAACCAAGATGAACGCAGGGAAGTTTTCCACCTCTATACGCCAGATCGCCTCCATCCCTAGCTCGGGATACTCAAGGCACTCGACACGCTTGATGCTCTCCTGCGCTAGGATCGCTGCGGGACCACCGATGCTACCGAGGTAAAAGCCACCATGTGCCTTGCAAGCGTCCGTAACCTGCTGACTACGATTGCCCTTGGCTATCATAATGAGGCTACCTCCATGGCTTTGGAAGAGATCCACATAAGGATCCATACGGCCCGCAGTGGTGGGTCCGAAAGAGCCGCTCGGCATCCCCTCAGGCGTCTTGGCAGGACCAGCGTAGTAGATCGGGTGATCCTTGATGTACTGAGGTAACTCCTCGCCACGATCCAAGCGCTCCTTGAGCTTCGCGTGAGCTATGTCTCGACCCACGACGATGGTGCCAGATAGCGAGAGACGGGTAGAAACAGGATACTGGCTCAGTTGCTTGCGTATCTCGTCCATCGGGCGGTTGAGGTCCACCTTCACGACCTCGCCCTCGGTGCCGTGGCGCATAGCCTCGGGGATGAGTCGTGCAGGATGCTTCTCCAGTCGCTCGATCCACAGACCATCCTTATTGATCTTAGCCCGCACGTTGCGATCGGCAGAGCAGCTCACGCCCAGTCCGACAGGACAGGAAGCTCCGTGGCGTGGCATGCGGATCACACGTATGTCATGGGCGAAATACTTACCGCCAAACTGCGCTCCGAGGCCAATCTCGTGGGTCGCCTCCAGGAGTCGCTGCTCCATCTCTAGATCACGGAAAGCGTGTCCCAGCTCGTTGCCCTTGGTCGGTAGCTCGTCGTAGTACTTAGCACTGGCGAGCTTGACCGTCTTGAGGTTGGCCTCTGCCGAGGTGCCTCCGATGACGAAGGCGATGTGATAAGGCGGGCAGGCGGCGGTGCCTAGCGAACGCATCTTCTCAACTAAGAAGGGGAAGAGCCGCTCCTCCGTGAGGAGTGCTTTGGTCTCCTGATAGAGGTAAGTCTTATTGGCAGAGCCACCTCCCTTAGCGATAAAGAGGAACTTATACTCGTCACCCTCGGTCGCCATCAGGTCGATCTGCGCGGGGAGGTTGCACCCCGTATTGACCTCACGGTACATATCGAGGGGCGCATTTTGAGAGTAGCGGAGGTTGTAGCGCGTGTAGGTGTCGTAGACGCCGTGCGAGAGGTACTCCTCGTCGCAAGCGCCAGTCCAGACGTTTTGACCTTTCTTACCCAAGATGATGGCGGTACCCGTGTCTTGGCAGAAGGGGAGCTGCCCCAGAGCACTCACCTCAGCATTGCGCAGGAAGGTGAGAGCGACAAACTTATCATTGTCCGAAGCCTCTGGGTCGGACAGTATCGATGCGACCTGCTCCTGATGAGCGGGACGTAGGTAGAAAGCTACATCGTGCATAGCTCGCTCCGCAAGTATGCGTAGCGCCTCGGGGTCGACTTGGAGCATCTGGTGACCATGGCAGTCGACCGTGTGAACGTAGTCAGAGGTGATTAACTCGTACTCAGTCCGATCGGGTCCTACGGGATACATCGGCTGGTACTTAAACGGTGATGTGGGCATCTCTTGTGTGTCGGTTAAGTGTGTGTGCGGAGCCTGCCAACGGATTGGTCAGACTCAAATAGTGGGAAAAGTAAGAGACTGAGTGCTAGGGTCTGCTCCTTAGAAGTCTAAGCGTGCGTCCCCCTGCATTCAGTCTCTATCAGGTTAAGAGGCGTGGCCTCTGTGAAGGTTTATCTTACCAAGCGAAGATAGGTAGTGGAGACATCATCTCGTTGACCTCCTTACGTACCTTAGCTATCTCAGCCTCGTTCTCAGGATCGCGGAGTACGCGGTCGATGAGCTCGACGATGTATGGCATCTTGTCCTCCTTGACACCACGCGTCGTGATAGCGGGCGTACCCACACGGATACCAGAGGTCTGGAATGCAGAGCGT
>QWCB01004947.1_pt1 | contig 12643 bp, 10 predicted proteins | sample 1972511 | NCBI WGS metagenome assembly QWCB01 (sample SAMN09866719, study PRJNA288562) | Human gut metagenome isolate term5_stool, whole genome shotgun sequencing... | isolation source: gut | host: Homo sapiens | place: USA: California
ACCCGGATGCTTCCTGATTGGCTTTGGATGCGTTGCAGTTCCTTACGTTTCAATAGTGAAAGCTGTCCGTTGAGGTCGTTGGCACGACGGATTTCTTCTTCGAAGTCGTTGTACTCGTTGTTTTCCATTTTCTTACGACACTGCTGAATCAGATAGGTGATATCTTCGGAAACATCGCTGAATTCACCTTTCTGGATGGCGTCCAATGGGTTGAAGTTGTTGTCGATATGTTCGAGGCAAGGTTCGCAGAGGCGGGAAATACTGTAGACCAATTCGCTGGCGAAGTCGTTGCCTTGATAGTAATAAAGTCCTTTTTCGAGTACGGTGTTATTGTCGAGACGACACATGGCGACGGTGCCCGAACGTTTCATCTGTTTGATGAGCTGTTTCTCAAATTTAGTGGACCCCATGGCACGACGCAATCCTCGCAGATTTTCATGAAGGAATGAAGTGACAGTCAGTTCGAAATTTGTTTCTGCATATTCCAATACTTTGGAAAGTTCTTCGCGGGTGTGCTTACGCATCAGTTGCAGGGCTTCTGTGCTGTCTGTGGTTTGCATCAGTTGCTTCAGCGTTTCGTTACCTTGTTCTTTCGCTTTGCGTTTCTTGTACATCACCTGGCTACGGATCAAGATGAATACAGCTATACCGATGAGGGCGATGATAGAGATGTTACCTCCATAATGGAGTACGAGAGCTACGAAGAAACAGATGGTGAAGGCGGCTCCGGCGGTGATGAACCAGCCTCCGATGACGCTTAATACGCCGGTGATACGGTAAACGGCTGAATCACGTCCCCAGGCGCGGTCGGCCAAAGAAGTACCCATAGCTACCATGAAGGTTACGTAGGTGGTGGAAAGGGGAAGTTTCAGGGAGGTTCCCAAGGCGATGAGCAGACCGGCCAATACCAGGTTGACAGAAGCGCGGACAAGGTCGAAAGCAGCTCCGTCGGCAATGATTGCTTCGTCTTTGCGGAAGCGGGAGTCAAGCCATTTTTTGCTGCCGTCCGGCATTATTCGGGAGATTCCATTGGCAAGTGTCATGCTGATGCGGACTACTGTGCGGGCGATCGGAGTACTTCCGAATGCTTCTTCTCCTTCATCTTGGCGGGAAAGGTCGACAGATGTTTTAATTACAGCATGTGCTTTTTTAGAGGTGCAGAGGGCGTAGACCATGACGGCTCCGGCTCCGATAAGAAAATACCACGGTGTTTTAGCAGGTCCCAGCAAGGAGGTCATCAGGAAGCCGTTCGGATTTCCTTCTCCGTTGGCGGTGTAATCTAAAAAAGAGGAGAAACCTGCGAGGGGAACGCCAATAAAGTTGACAAGGTCGTTACCGGCAAAAGCGAGAGCCAGAGCGAAGGTTCCCATCAGTACGACGACTTTGAAAACATTGATTTTCATCCAGTGAAGGATTTGCATCAGTACGGTGAAGAATACAAAGAAAACGGTGATTAGCATCAGTGTGTTGTCTTGTATCCAGTGTTTGTTTTCAGAGGTCATGAAGGAAGAAGGCGATAGCGACGGAGACGAAGATCGCCATGATGACGGAGAGGGCTTTGTCGGTGTTTATGAGGTCGCCCAGACCGAGGGTATCGCTATTATGTACTTTGATAAGTGAGAGGGCAAAGGTACCTCCGAGTAGTTCAAAGACTAGTGAAACGGTGGTAGAGGTAGGCATCCCCATGGAGTTGAATACGTCCAGCAGTACTACGTCGGTCAACATGACGGCCAGCAGAATGCACATGATTTCGGCAAAGTAGAAGTGCTCGGGCTGGTAGATGCCGTGCCGGGCAATGTCCATCATACCGTTGGACAGGGAAGCGCCAATGAATATACCAATACCGGCTATGAAAAGAATGGTTTTAAACGAAGCGGCCTTGGCGCCTACCGCAGAGTTCAAAAAGTTAACTGCATCATTACTGACTCCGACTATCAGATCGAAAACAGCTAGTACAAAGAGGAAGATGATAATGCATAAATAAATAGTCTCCATAATAAATATATGTGTATGTTGTTTCCGGCTGCAAAGGACGGGATTTGACGTTGCAGGGAGGTGTCATACATGTTACATTTATGTTACAATCGTCTTTCTTTTGTCTGCTCAAACAGTCTGCCCTTTTTGACGCTCCGTTACGGGGGCTCGCTTGACGGAGAAAAAAGTAGGCCGGAGGGGCGTGCGGGGTGGGCGTTGTGGGGGAGGTTGCATGAGATGTCGGTGTGGTTGTTGCGAGGGAAGCCATATAGTAAGGGCGTATAACGGGGATGTGCAGCGGGAACGTTGCGGGAAGGCCGTGTGGGGCGTTGTAAGTTGCAGGACACGGGTATGGGATTCTTATGTTAGTTAATTAGTTGGTTGTTTTTTAGTTATTTGTTTTGTTTAACCAGTCATAGAAGGTGTATTGGGCTCGTACAGCGGGGGTGCCGGGCGCTCTTTTTTTGAATATATTTCGCAGGTTGTCGTCTACCCAGCAGGCTTTTTGGTTGTCGGCGAGCTGGATATTAAGCATTTCGATGAGGCTGTCACGCAGGTCGGGGGCGAGAATGGGGGTGATGGCTTCGATGCGGCGGTAGAGGTTACGACGCATCCAGTCGGGGGAGCCCATGAAGACTTTGGGTTTGCCGTCGTTGCCGAAGTACCAGATACGGGCGTGTTCGAGGAAACTGTCTACAATACGGGTGACACGAATGTTACGACTGTATGACTGTCCGGGGATAAGACAACAGATTCCACGGACGATGAGGTCTATTTGTACGCCGTGTTCGGAGGCTTCGTAGAGACGGTCAATCATGGCGGGGTCTTGGAGGGCGTTCATTTTTAGGATGATACGGCCTTGTTTGCCTTCGTCGGCGAGGGCGATTTCCCGATCAATCAGGCGGTTCAATTCGGGGATGAGGTTGAAACGGGCGACAAGAAGGGTGGTGAACTTCGGGTCTTCTTTTCCTTGCAGGGTGCGGAAGAGGTTATAGAGGTCGGCCACTATCTTCGGGCGGCAGGTGAAAAGGCCACAGTCGGCGTAGAGGGTGGCGGTCTTTTCATTAAAGTTACCGGTGCTGATATAGGCGTAGCTGGGTATTTTTTCACCGTTCAGTCCGCGGCGGCGGATAAGGGCTACTTTGGCGTGTACTTTCAGACCGGGTATGCTGTATATTATTTTAATGCCGGCGGCTTGCATCATTTCGGCCGTGGCAAGGTTGTTTTCTTCGTCGAAACGGGCTTTCAGTTCCACGAATACGGTGACTTTCTTGCCGTTTTGGGCGGCGGCTATCAGGGTGTTGATGACGGCGGAGTTTTCAGCTACGCGGTATTGGGTTACCATGATTTCACGGGTTTCCGGGTTGTGCACGGCTTCATACAGGAAGTGGATGAAGTGCTCGAAAGAGTGATAAGGGTAATATAATAACAGGTCCTTCTTGGCAACGTAGTTGAAGATAGATTCTTTTTCGTCGAGGATGGTCAGCTTCATTGGCTTCGGCTTTTCGAGGCTGTGAAGAGATTTGTTCGGGTTGGGAAGATGACGCAGGTCTTCAAGATTCAGGTGCTTGTCGCCGGGGACAAGTTCATCACGCTGAATATGGAAGGCGTCTACCAGAAAGTCCAGAAAGTCATGAGGCATACCACGGTCGTAGACGAAACGGCAGACGTCACCGATCTTACGTTTCTTCACTTTCTTCTTGAGTTGAGCGACAAGGTCGGCACTGCTGGCGGTGTCGTCAATTAATATGTCAGCGTCACGGGAGATTTTGATGCAGTAGCTGGAATCAACATCGTAGCCGGGGAAAATAAGGTTGAGGTTTGCCTTGATTATATCTTCGGTAAACATCAGGTAATGGTTTTTCTCGCGGGATGGAAGTTCGATGAAGCGGGGCACTTTGGCGTAGGGTTGCTTCATCACGAAGTAAAGAGGTTGCCGGGATTCTGTTAGACTGGTAGTTCCTTCATTTCCTTCTTTCTTCGGATAGACTCGTATGGCCAGGTAAAGGCGGTTATCCCGCAGGAAGGAGACTATTTTATCTTTGGATACAGGCACAGGCTGCAGGTAGGGAAAAATTTCTTCCCGGAAAAAGTCTTTAATAAACTGCTGGTGGAACGGTTCTACATGTCTGTCCTGATAAAAGATGATGTGATTCTTGCGCAGGGCAGGTAGTAGTTTCTCTTCATAAATGCGTACACGGTCATCCAGCTGGCGGGTGACTTCTTTATTTATTTCTTCTACCAGTTCGCGGGCGGATTGTACGGTTTCTTCATCACTTTCCGTAGCGCCGGAGGCAACAGCTTTATGGTCGGCTACACGGATTTTGTAAAACTCTTCGAGGTTGGAAGAGTAGATAGAGATGAAGTTGATACGTTCGTAGAGCGGTAGACGCTCGTCCAGAGCCTCCAACAATACGCGGTAATTGAATGAGAGCCAACTAATATCTCGCTTGAAATAATTATATTTGCTTTCCATGTGCTTTAAGATTTTTCCAAATATAGTATCTTTGTGGGATTAAACAAAGAAATTTATGACAAGAATTGGATTATTATCTGATACTCACGCTTACTGGGACGAGAAATATCTGGAATATTTTGAACCGTGTGACGAAATCTGGCATGCCGGAGACATCGGTTCGCTGGAAGTAGCGGAAAAGTTAGCCGCCTTCCGTCCATTCCGGGCGGTATATGGAAATATTGACGGACAGGAAATCAGAAAGCTGTATCCGCAAATAAACCGTTTCACGGTGGATGGTGCAGAAGTGCTGATTAAACATATCGGCGGTTATCCGGGGAAATACGATCCTTCCATCATCGGCAGTCTGATGGCACGTCCGCCCAAACTTTTTATCAGCGGACATTCTCATATATTAAAGGTGAAATATGATAAAACACTGGATATGTTGCATATTAATCCGGGAGCTGCCGGCATGTCCGGTTTCCACAAGGTACGGACTTTGGTACGTTTTGTTATCAACCAGGGGGCCTTTCAGGACTTGGAAGTCATCGAATTGGCGGACAAATAAAATAAATGTTCCTGCCAGATTGAAAAATTATTTTAAAATTTTGCCACGTCGGAATTCTTTCCGACCTTTGCACGCAGTTAATGAATAACTCAGACGAACATGAAAGGAATTATTCTAGCCGGTGGTAGTGCCACCCGACTTTATCCGCTCTCTAAAGCGATTTCCAAACAAATCATGCCTGTGTATGACAAGCCGATGATTTATTATCCGTTGTCAACACTTATGTTGGCAGGAATACGCGAAGTGTTGATTATTTCGACTCCACGCGACTTGCCGATGTTCCGCGACTTGTTGGGAACGGGTGAGGAACTGGGTATGTCTTTCTCCTATAAAATTCAGGAACAACCTAACGGACTGGCACAAGCTTTCGTATTGGGAGCCGATTTCCTGAACGGCGAACCGGGCTGTCTGATTCTTGGGGATAATATGTTTTACGGACAGGGCTTCTCCGCCATGCTCCGCCGGGCTGCCAATATAGAAAAGGGCGCCTGCATCTTCGGTTACTACGTGAAAGACCCGCGCGCTTATGGTGTAGTGGAATTTGACGAACAGGGAAAAGTGATTTCACTGGAAGAAAAGCCGGAAGTGCCGAAAAGTAATTATGCCGTTCCGGGACTTTATTTCTACGATGCCAGTGTGACGGAAAAAGCAGCGGCTCTTCGTCCTTCAGCACGTGGAGAGTATGAGATAACAGACTTGAACCGTCTGTATCTGGAAGAAGGTACATTGAAAGTGGAACTCTTCGGACGCGGATTTGCATGGCTCGATACGGGTAACTGCGACAGTCTGCTGGAAGCTTCCAACTTCGTGGCCACTATTCAGAACCGCCAAGGTTTTTACGTCAGCTGTATTGAAGAAATCGCCTGGCGTCAGGGATGGATTCCGACGGAGCAGTTGCTTCTACTGGGTCAACAGCTCGAAAAAACCGAGTATGGAAAGTACCTTATCGAATTGGCTAAACAATCCTAAAATCAACATAAAGAATAAAATATGAAAACTTATCTAGTGACCGGTGCCGCAGGATTTATCGGGGCAAATTACATCAAGTACATCTTAGCCAAACATAACGACATCAAAGTCGTGATATTGGACGCTTTGACGTATGCAGGTAACTTAGGAACGATTGCCAAAGACATCGACAACGAACGCTGTGTCTTTATCAAAGGAGACATTTGTAGCCGCGATGTGGTAGACGGTCTTTTTGCTGAGTATCGTTTTGACTATGTGGTGAATTTCGCTGCCGAGAGCCATGTGGACCGCAGCATTGAAAATCCGCAACTGTTTCTGATTACCAACATTCTCGGAACACAGAACTTACTGGATTGTGCACGCCGTGCATGGGTAATGGGGAAAGACGAACAAGGATATCCGACCTGGAGAAAAGGTGTACGCTATCATCAGGTATCTACCGATGAGGTGTATGGTTCATTGGGAGCCGAAGGGTATTTCACTGAAGCAACTCCGCTTTGTCCTCACAGCCCATACAGTGCTTCTAAGACAAGTGCAGACATGGTGGTAATGGCTTACCACGACACTTATAAAATGCCGGTAACGATTACCCGTTGCTCCAACAACTACGGTCCGTACCACTTCCCGGAAAAATTGATTCCGTTGATTATCAAGAATATCCTCGAAGGAAAGCATCTCCCCGTCTACGGTGACGGTAGCAATGTGCGCGACTGGCTTTATGTGGAAGACCACTGCAAAGCAATCGACCTCGTTGTGCGTGAAGGTCAAGACGGAGAAGTGTACAACGTTGGTGGACACAACGAGAAAACAAACCTCGAAATCGTGAAACTGACAATTTCGACTATCCACCGTCTGATGGCAGAAAATCCCGAATATCGTCAGGTTCTCAAAAAGAAAGTGAAAGACGAAAACGGAGATATTTCGATCGAATGGATCAACGAAGATCTGATTACTTTCGTTAAGGACCGTCTGGGACACGACCAACGTTATGCTATCGACCCCACCAAGATAACAAATGCCTTAGGATGGTATCCCGAAACTAAATTCGAGGTAGGTATCGTAAAGACAATCGAATGGTATTTAGCCAACCAAGCTTGGGTGGAAGAAGTTACCAGCGGAGATTATCAGGGTTACTACGAAAAGATGTACGGGAAATGATTCTCAATTTATCAACATTCCTATTGCAATAAGAATACCCATAAGCAGCATATTACGCGAAGTCTCGCCTAATATGCTGTTTAATTTTTTACCGCTGTATATTTTCACCATCCGTTTCCAGGTAAGGAAATGAGGGATCAGATAAAGTTGCGGAAGAAAAGCGGCGTAGAAATGACCTTCACGAAGGAAACACAAGCAGAGAAGAGAAGCGGTAATCCCCAGCATCAAATAAAAATAGCGACCGAATTTCTCGCCAAAACGAACGATCACTGTCCTTTTTCCACTGCGTGCATCCGCTTCGCGGTCACGATAATTATTGACTACCAACAATGTATCGATAAGCAGTCCGCAGATTAAAGAGGCGATAGTGACATCCGGTGTCCAAGTTAGCGCCTGTACGTAATATGTTCCGCCTACGGGTACAAAACCGAAAAAGACAATCACCAATACATCGCCCCAACCGTTGTAAGAAAGAGGATAAGGACCGGTGGTATAAAGAAAGGCAAATAACACACAAAGCACTCCTACGATAATCAATTCCCACCCGGCAAAGAAGAGCAACGTACAGCCGATAAGGCAGGCAAGAGCAACCGTAATAATAATCCCGGTTTTCATCGCTTGCGGAGAAATCCATCCTTGCGCACAAGCACGTTCGGGGCCTAACCGGTCTTCCCGGTCTGTCCCTTTGAGGAAGTCGAAAAGGTCATTGATGAAATTAGCGGCAATTTGCATCAGACTTGCAAACAGACAGCAGATCAGTGCAGGCAACCAGTGAAAACGTCCGTCCATTGCAGCAAGAGCAGTACCTATCATAACCGGAGTTATGGCCCCTGTCAGCGTTTTGGGACGTGCAGCTAATATCCATGCTTGTAGCGAGTTACGCTTTACTTCTTCCATACTTTAATATATTATAAATAGTTTTGACGGACAAAGATACATGATTTTTCGTATCTTTGCACCCCGAAAAACTTCAAACTAAGAGAAGATGAAGAAAATAAAAACAATCTACCCTGTTATCCTGTTGACATTGCTTTTGCTGGCTTCCTGTAAGTCGAAAAAGAATATGGTGGCTACCTTGCCACGCCCTGTTTTAAATTCAGATTCTATTTATCCGGATACGGCTAATGCTATAGCCGGGTTATTCTCCCCCGACCACTCGCAACTCAAAGAGCTGAATGTTTCCAAAAACAAAAAGCAGAATACAAAGAAAAAGACTTCTACCGATACACACGAATCGTCGGATCTGGTACTGCGGGGAACAAAAATCACTTCTTCCAGCGTAGATGTATCTTCTGTCTATACCGGAGTGGACCGCGTAGTAAAATATGACTTTACCCACCGCGATGTTCCCGAAGCCTTTGAAGGTTTCCGTATCGCTTTCATTTCCGACTTACACTACAAAAGTCTGCTGAAAGAAAAAGGCCTGAACGACCTTGTCCGCCTACTGATTGCTCAAAAGGCTGATGTGCTTCTAATGGGTGGTGACTATCAGGAAGGTTGTGAATATGTGGAACCTTTGTTTTCCGCACTGGCACGCGTAAAAACACCGATGGGCACTTATGGGGTAATGGGCAATAACGACTACGAACGTTGCCACGACGATATTGTGAATACAATGAAACATTACGGCATGCGTCCGTTAGAACATGAAGTAGATACGCTTCGTAAAGACGGGCAGCAGATCATTATCGCTGGAGTGCGCAATCCTTTTGATCTGGGGCGCAACGGAGTATCGCCTACTCTGGCACTCTCTCCCAAAGATTTTGTCATCTTACTGGTTCACACCCCGGATTACATCGAAGATGTTTCAGTAGCTAACACCGACCTTGCCCTGGCAGGACACACCCACGGCGGACAAGTCCGTGTATTCGGAGTTGCCCCGGCACTTAACTCACACTATGGCAATCGTTTCATCACCGGACTGGCATATAATTCTGCAAAAATACCTTTGATTATAACAAACGGAATAGGAACCTCCAAATTACCAATCCGTGTTGGCGCTCCGGCGGAAATCATCGTTATTACTCTTCATCGATTAACGGAGTAAAGTATCGTAGCTTGGTATGAAAAAACAACCCGAATAGTAGCATCCTACATTTTAAGGTACGACTTTCTGTGATATACCACACTTTTAGGATACGACTTTTTGTTAAAGATCACATTTTTAATGTACTACTTTTTTGTTAATATCCCTTTTAATGCTTACATTTGCATCTATAAGTAGCTGATAATAAAAGAAAGAAGTATGAGAAGAGATGCAATGCAAGAATTGTATGACTGGAAAGAAAAGTCTACACGAAAGCCTTTGATTATTCGCGGAGCCCGTCAGGTAGGAAAGACATGGCTCATGAAAGAGTTTGCGGCTACTGCTTACAAACAGTTTGCTTACATCAACTTCGAAGACAATGAAGTGATGAAGGAGATTTTCCAAAAAGATTTTGATATCGAACGTATTTTAATGGCTATCCAATTAGTTACCGGAAAAGTAGTAAATACGGATACTTTAATTCTTTTTGACGAGCTTCAGGAAGCTCCACGCGGTTTGACAGCTATGAAGTATTTCCAAGAGAAAGCACCACAGTATCATGTCATTGCAGCTGGTTCTTTATTGGGGATCGCGATGCATCAAAATGATTCTTTCCCAGTAGGAAAAGTCGATTTTATAGACTTATATCCACTTTCTTTTTCCGAGTTTTTAGAAGCTATCGGACAAGAACCTTTTGCCAGCTTGCTCGCTAAACAAGATTGGAACCTGATTTCTACCTTCCGCTCTAAACTCACCGACTTCCTTAAACAGTATTATTTCGTAGGAGGAATGCCTGAAGTAGTCAATGCCTTTATTGAACACAAAGACTATACCGAAGTCCGCCAGTTACAACAAAATATACTGGATTCTTATGATCGTGATTTCTCCAAACATGCTCCTATTGCCGAAGTACCCAGAATTCGTATGGTATGGCGTTCGATTCCGGCACAGTTGGCAAAAGAAAATCGCAAATTCATTTATGGAGTTATAAAAGAAGGAGCAAGAGCCAAAGATTTTGAACTGGCTATGGAATGGTTGATAGATGCCGGCCTTATTTATAAAGTAAACCGGGTAAAGAAAGGTGGAATACCTTTATCGGCATACGAAGATTTTTCTGCATTCAAGCTATTTATGCTGGATACCGGATTAATGGGAGCAATGAGCGGACTCCCCCCACAGGCATTATTGGAAGGAAATATTTTATTTACCGATTATAAAGGAGCAATTACCGAACAATATGTGTTACAACAACTGAAATCGGTGAAAGGCTTGAATATTTATTACTGGTCTTCAGATACTTCCAAAGGAGAGTTGGATTTTCTATTGCAAAAAGAAATCTATATTATTCCGGTTGAAGTGAAAGCAGAAGAAAACTTACAGTCGAAAAGTCTGCGTTCTTTTGTTGAAAAAAATCCAGGACTACATGGCATTCGTTTTTCCATGTCAGATTACCGGCAACAGGAGTGGCTGACAAATTATCCGTTATATTCTGTCGGATATATATTTTAATATATTCAAAGACGTATATTATCTTTCTTTTATAGTCTCCCAGACCTTTGGATGCACAAAGTATCGAACATCTTTCCCTGCATCCAATGCTTCTCGAATAAAAGTAGAACTGATTTCAAATACAGGAGAATGAACAAGACGCACCGTTTCCGGCAATTCCTCCTCTTTGACGGGAAAGCCGGGACGGGGGTAAATAAGAATCTGATTCTCTTTAATGATACGTTCGGACTGATACCAATATCCAAAACGTTCCCAATTATCGGAACCGATAATGAAATAAAACTCGCGATCGGGAAATGCCTCACGCAGTTTCTCCAACGTATATACGCTATATGAGGGGCGAGGCAAATGAAACTCAAAATCTGAAGCCTGAAAACGAGGATAGTCACTGATGCTCAACTTTACCAGTTCGAGACGTAATTCATCATTCCATAACTTCTCCTGTGCTTTCAAAGGAATCACACAATCGAATTGCGAAGCAAAACTCAATTCATATTCCGCCTTAGCGATGCGACTTTCAATCACTTCCGGCGCATCCGTTCCACGTCCTTCCAACCGGCAGCGTAATTCTTCCACCGAAGGCGGCTGGATAAACACCGACAACGCACGATCGCCATAAAACTTCTTGATATTGCATCCGCCAACCACATCTACGTCAAACACCACATTCTGACCCGCTTCCAATTGCTTTTCTACCTGCGCTTTCAGCGTTCCGTAATAACGGTCCTTATACACCTCCTCATACTCCAGAAATTCGTTGTTCTCAATGCGTTGGCGAAATTCTTCCGGCGTAAGGAAGAAATATTCAACCCCATGCTGCTCCGTTCCACGCGGAGGACGGCTGGTAGCAGAAATAGAAAACGCTAAATTCAAGTTCTGCGTCAGCAGATAATTGATTATAGTAGATTTGCCCGAACCCGACGGAGCAGAGAAAATAATTAGCTTACCGGTCATAAGTTTAATGAAGAATTAAGAATTAAAAATGATAGATACTGTTTTACATCACGTTCAGCACCTGTTCCTTAATCTGTTCCAGTTCATCCTTCATCTGAACTACGATCTTCTGCATTTCAGCATGATTGGACTTGCTGCCTAACGTATTGATCTCCCGACCCATTTCCTGGGCGATAAAACCAAGCTTCTTACCCTGTCCGCTACCACTTTCCATCGTGCTGATGAAATATTTCAGATGGTTGCTAAGACGTTGTTTTTCCTCGTTGACATCCAGTTTTTCGATGTAGTAAATCAGTTCCTGTTCCAGACGATTCTTGTCGTAGTCTACGCTTAACGTCTTTTCGAGAGCATCAGTGATGCGTTCCTTCACTTTCTCTACACGTTCTTTCTCGTAAGGAGTAATCTGTTCGAGCAAACTGTTGATGTTGGCAATCTTCTCACGGAATTTCTTTTCCAATGCAGCCCCCTCCTGTTTGCGGAAATCGACCAAATGACTGATGGCTTCAAGTATGGTAGCATGCACCATGCTCCATTCCTCTTCCGTCAGTTCCTGAATTTCCGTTTTCGTCATCACGTCCGGCATGCGGAGTAATAGTTGGAGCCAGTCTTCCGGTGCGGGACAAGGAATCCCCAGTTCGCGGCTTATCGAATCCAACTGGCTATAATAACTTTTCAGTACATCCTTATTGATGGGAGCAGCATCCGCACCCTCCTTCTTCTCTATCCACAGGCTGAAGTCAGCTTTTCCACGTTCCAGAACTTTAGAAATCTCATTACGGATTTCAATCTCTTTTTCACGATACGCCGGAGCGATGCGAGTGGACAAATCCATTGCCTTGCTGTTGAGCGACTTGATTTCTACATTTATTTTTTTATCAGGAAGTTCGGCCGTAGCTTTACCGTATCCTGTCATAGACTGTATCATAACCTTAAAGTTTTGTGCAAAAGTACACGAATATTTTAAGAATTGGAAATAATCATGTAAATTTGCGACAATTTAATAAGCTGATTTTTATGTCGTGTATAC
>QWCB01003550.1_pt1 | contig 12623 bp, 12 predicted proteins | sample 1972511 | NCBI WGS metagenome assembly QWCB01 (sample SAMN09866719, study PRJNA288562) | Human gut metagenome isolate term5_stool, whole genome shotgun sequencing... | isolation source: gut | host: Homo sapiens | place: USA: California
TCATAAGTTTTGGTGAAAATATGATGTCCGTCAGGCTGTGCCACATAGTACAGATACTCCCCCGGCTCCGCCGCAAGAACGGCACGAACCGCCTCTATCCCGGGGCTTCCCACAGGTCCGGGCGGAAGTCCTTTCCTGATATACGTATTATAAGGAGAATCAACCCTTGTATCCGCCACCGTAAGCTCCGGTTTATTTTCTCCCAAAGCATACTGCACCGTCGCATCAATCTGGAGCGGCATGTCTTTTTGCAGACGGGCGAGAATGACGGCGGCAATAGGTTCCTGGTCTTCCTTAAACTTTGCTTCCCGCTCCACCATGGACGCGATCGTAACAAGAGCATATACCGTCAGATTTTTTTCCTTTGCCTTTTCCCGCAAACCGGGAGAAATCATTTCATCCGTCCGTCTATACATAAGATCGCAGATTTGTTTCGCTGTATAATCCTTGGGAATTTCATACGTATCGGGAAATAAAAATCCCTCTCCCCGGAATTGTGGTGCTTCAGGGCCGTACATATAGTCAAAAGGTCCGTATGCCCCTGCGGTTTCGGCAAAATCTTTTCCGCCGGAAATCCCCGCCTTTTCCAAAAGCGCCGCCGTCTGGCGGACCGTATACCCTTCAGGAACCGTGACACACACCATTTCCCCGCGGCCGCTCTGCAATTCCTCTATAGCCTCTTTAACGGTAAGTCCCTGATGAATCCGGTAGTGGCCGCTTTGCAATTTTTGCGACTTTCCCGACAAGAAAAGAAACCACCTGAAAACGGAAGAGCTTCGTATCACTCCTTTTTCCGCCAGCATGTCGCCGATATCCCGTCCCGTTGCTTTTTTCGGAATATCGACAATCACGTTTTCTTTCGCCGGTCCATGATCAAACGCATACAGATAAGCAAGCCCGGCTATCACCAAAAGTACCGCTCCGAAGAAAAAAATAATCATCCGTTTTCCTGTTGTTATTTTTTTCCGGTCAGACCGTTCTGTCCGTATTTCACTCATAAAAACCTCATTTTCACGGAAAAGGGAAAATGCTTTCTAACATACCGTGCCGTCATTTCTTTTTCCCGTTTCATAACTGAATTATTATACCACAGTTGATCCCTTTCCATTTCCGTCACTCTTATCCTGTTGCTTTTCATGATACAATAGGTGAAACATATAATAAGAAGGAGAATTTCTATGGAAATCAAAACAGGGCTGACCGGCACGGCATCGAGATACGTCACAGAAGATGATACGGCTTTGCACGTAAAAAGCGGTTCTCTCAAAGTTCTTGCCACGCCCGTTCTCTCGGCGCTCATGGAAGAAGCCGCCGTCAATGCATTGAAAGCGCTGCTTCCGAAAGAACAGACCACCGTCGGCGGCTATATCGCCGTCCGCCACAATGCCGCCACTCTCCCCGGCCACCGGATCGAAGCGGAAGCTAAAATCACCCATGTGGAAAACAAAAAAATCAGTTTCCACATCACAGCCAGTGATGACAAAGGTCCCGTCGGAGAAGCGGAACACACCCGTTTCATCGTGGACACAGAATCATTCATGGATTGTGTCAAAAATAAATAGTCTTACAAAAACAAAATAACAAGAAAAAACTGAGCTGTTTGCAAGAATTCCATTCCCGACCAAACAGCTCAGTTTTCAATTTCCACCCAATTCTTTCCTTTCATATATCGGATAAGTATTGAATGCTATATACCAAAACGTAATTCACCCCTGCCGTCATTCTTGAGCGGCGGGCAGAATCGGAATGATGATGGAAGAAAAACATGATCTGACTCTTAGCGAAGAATCCGGCATAGGTTATCGGAAAATGCATTTAACACCCGTATTCTTTGCCCAGATTCTTCACTCTACCTCGTATTTTTTATTATTCTATTCCCGACCGCTTTTTACGACCGTTCAAGAATGACGGGCAGGTATTTAATACTGGTCCGTAAAAGCTATTCTTTCGTTTCTGCTCACACTTGCCCCTTTCGTCAACCTATCGGTTGACACTTTCCCCGACAAGCGGGGACAGCTTACGATTGTTCTTCTTTTCTTTTGTGACAACTTTCATTTAATTTCATTTGCAAAACGCATTTCACTTCTGCCACCATTCGAGAATGACAGGCAAGCATTTAGTTCCTTTTATAAAAAATTATGATTTCTTTCTTCCTTAGTGTCAGCTTCCCCCGCACGCGGAGGGAAGTGCCGAGCCTTGCGAGGCGATAGGGGCATGCGTGCGTACACAGGTTAGAATATGTAATACCTGTATCCTTTGCCAGATTCTTCACTTCGTTCAAGAATGACAGGCAGGTATTTATTGCAGTTCCGTAAGAAATCTTCTTTCGTTTCTGTTCACGCCTATTCCATTTCTTTGGCAGGATATCATCTCTTAATGACCCCCGTCCCGTCAAAAGCGGGGACAAACCTTTCTTTGGCCGACTCTCCCTGCTGGACGTACCCGTCTTCGATGCCCAATTCTTCCATATATGCCTTGGCTTCTTCATACTCTTCTTCTGTCAGACGACGGTTGATTTCAGGAAACTCCGCCGCTCTTCCGCAAGGAATATATTGGCGCATCAAGCTGAAAAGCACCTGTCCGGGAGAAAACGTTTCCGCCAGATAGTCCAAAACGCCTTTTGTATTTTTCCACTGCCCCGGCAGTACGAGATGGCGGATCAGCACCCCTTTTTTCAAAATCCCGTCACTTCCTATTTCATAAGGCCCGGTCTGCCGGTACATCTGCTCAATCGCCGCTATCGCTCTTTCAAAATAATCGGACGCCCGGCTGTATTTTTTCGCCGCCGCGGCATCGCTGTATTTCAAATCGGGAAGCCAACACTGCACTTTGTTCCGCAAAAAAGAAATGGTGTGAACGCTTTCATAACCGCCGCAATTATACACAACAGGTACGGGCAACGGCTCTTTTAAGCTTTGAAAAATAGCGTGGGTGTAGTGGGTCGGCGTCACCAGATCAATATTGTGCGCTCCTGCGGCAATCAGTTCTCCATAAATTTCACAAAGCCGCTCTACGGAAATTTCTATCCCTTTCCGCCGTTCCGATATGTCATAATTCTGACAATACACGCAGGATAAATTGCAGCCTGCAAAAAAGACTGTTCCCGCCCCGCAGTTTCCACTGATGCACGGTTCTTCCCAATGATGAAGCGCCGCTCTTGATACGACGGGAAGCATGCCTGACCGGCAATACCCGCTCATATTTCCTTCGTCCCTGGATACCGGCCGTTCCACCTTGCACCGGCGGGGACAAATATTGCAAATGCTCATTCCTTGTAAAAGCCTCCCTGACAATTTTCCGATTTATTTCTTATACTATCACAGAATATGCATTGCCCTGATGAAATAAAACTTTTATAATAATTACATCAATATATCGAATCGTGAAAGGAGTTCTTTATGGAACAAAATCCCGGTCTTTTTGAAAAACTTTTCCACCTGAGCGAAAACAAAACCACGGTACGGACGGAAATCATGGCAGGCGTCACCACATTTATGACGATGGCGTATATTCTCGCCGTCAATCCCGGCATTATGAGCGCCGCCGGCATGGATAAAGGCGCCGTGCTGACCGCTACAGCCATTGCGGGTTTCATCGGCACGCTTCTTATGGCGCTTTTTTCCAACTATCCCTTTGCCCTCGCTCCCGGTATGGGGCTCAATGCATTTTTTGCTTTCACCGTCGTGGGACAAATGGGCTACTCCTGGCAGACCGCACTTGCCGCCGTTTGTATCGAAGGATTGATTTTTATCATTCTCTCCCTCACCAACGTCCGCGAAGCCATTTTCAACGCCATTCCGATGAATCTGAAACGCTCCGTTTCCGCCGGAATCGGTCTTTTCATCGCTTTTATCGGTCTCACCGGCGCACAAATCATCGTATCCAATCCGGCGACCAAAGTTTCTCTTTTCTCTTTTAAATCGGCTATCCTCTCCGGAACGTTCCCTACCACGGGCATCACCGTCGTCCTCGCTATTCTCGGCGTTCTTTTTACAGGCATCCTTATGGTCAAGAAAGTCAAAGGAAATATTTTGTGGGGCATTCTCTTTACCTGGGTTCTCGGTATTCTTTGCGAACTCTCGGGACTCTACATTCCCGACCCCGCCAAAGGTGCTTTCAGTACGCTCCCCGACTTATCGGCAGGCATTTCCTCTTTCACTCCCGCCAGCCTCTCTCCGATTTTCATGCAGCTTGATTTCTCAAAAATGCTCAGCGTCGACTTCATTGTCGTTCTCTTTGCATTTCTCTTCGTTGATATATTTGATACACTCGGCACACTCGTCGGCGTTTCCTCCAAAGCAAATATGCTCGACAAAGACGGAAAACTTCCGCGCATCAAAGGCGCTCTCATGGCGGACGCTCTCGCCACCACATTCGGTGCCTGCATCGGCGTTTCCACCACAACCACCTATGTCGAAAGCGCCGCCGGCGTTTCAGAAGGCGGACGGACAGGCCTTACCGCCGTCACCGTAGCTGTTTTATTCGCCCTCGCTCTTTTCCTTTCCCCCTTCGTTATGGCGATTCCCGCCTTTGCTACCGCTCCCGCCCTCATCATCGTGGGATTCCTGATGTTCACATCCGTAGCGGGCATAGACTTCAATGATCCCACAGAAGCCGTTCCGTCCTACATTGCCATCCTCGCCATGCCCTTCACCTACAGCATTGCCGAAGGCATTTCTTTCGGCATCATTTCTTACACAATCATCAATATGCTGACGGGACATACAAAAAAAGTCAGTCTGCTTATGTACATACTGACCGCCCTATTCATCGGGAAATATATTTTCTTATAACAAGAAATCCAATAAAGAAGCTCTCCAAAAGGGCTTCTTTTTTAGTGCCGTCTTTCTGTAAAACAACAAATGAAATACCGCCTATGCGGCGCACTTACTCACGTCAATCAACCGGCATTCTTCTTTTTATCCTTGCCGTTATTCTTACGCAGTGGATAGAATGTAAATAAAACTAAAAACAGCGTGTGAGCAGGGATATCGGGAAAAGCATATACAAAATAATAAAACTTGATTACTTTTTCCTTAGTATCAGCTTCCCCCGCACGCGGAGGGAAGTGCCGAGCTTGCGAGGCGATAGAGGCAAGAGTGCGTACAGAAGTCAGAATCGTTTTTGAGTACTTTACTCACACTCATTTTCGTTCTCCCGTTTCTACTCACACTTATTTGCATTCTTTCATTTCTACTCCAACTTGCCCCTTTCGTCAACCTATCGGTTGACACTTTAGCCAAAGGCAAAGCGTCTCACTCACTTTTACAGCGTCGCTTTGCTCCTCGAAAAGCGGTTCGCTTGCTTCCCGTGTCCGGGATAGCTTACGATTGATATTCTTTCCTTTCATATATTGACCAAGTATTTCATTCTGTCTGCCAAATTCTTTTATTTCTGCAAGTTCCGCTTGGATTGTCCATTTCGTTTTATTTCTTTTTTTGCCATTGTGCTATCATAGAAGAGAAGAAGGAGGTTTTTATGTTTCAGGATATACATCGGACGGATTTGCAGAAATGGATTTTTGCGGCGCTTTTGGCGGCGGCGGGGGGTTTGCTTTCTCCTGTATTTTCTTTTCCTTTGGGGGTCAGCCGTGCTTTTCCGCTCCAGCATATGATTAATATTTTTCTTGCCGTTCTTTGTGGCACACGGTATGGCGTGTCCGCTGCTTTTACAACTTCGCTGGTGAGAAATATCATCGGCTCCGGTTCTCTTCTGGCATTTCCCGGTTCTATGATCGGTGCTTTTCTTTCGGGATATTTGTACAAACATACTCGTAAGCTTTGGGCGGCGGTGCTGGGAGAATTTGTAGGCACGTCCCTTCTCGGCGGGCTTGTGTCTTATCCTGTGGCTTCTCTTTTTATGGGTTCGACAAAAGGTGCTTTTTTCTATGTGTCTCTCTTTGCCGTTTCCTGCGGCGCCGGCTGTGTCATTGCTTTTGCGGTACTCAAAGGGATTCATCTTTTTCAAACGGAATTGGTAAAAAATAAATAATTTCATACATTTATTTGTTTTTATTTTCATGAGGCGGTTGCCTCTTTTTTATTTCATCAACCACGGACATCTCTTTATTTTCCGCTTATTTTATTGTCCTTTCGTCTATTGACAAAGGGAAACGGCATACGGTATAATGGCACAGTTTTAAAATTTATTTTTCAATCATTTATCGTTTTATGTTTTATTTTGAACTGTCATTTTATTTTCAGTTGACAGTCGGCAAACAAGGAGATTTTTGAAGATGAATCGTTTTGTATTGAAAGCGGCCGTTATTTCTTTTTTTGCAGGCGCGGCTCTCTCCGTTTCGGCGGCGAATCCTTTTTCCGATGTGGACAGTGATTCCTGGGCGTATCAGGCGGTCAGCACGTTGTCTGATGAAAACATCGTGGACGGCTATCCGGACGGGACGTTCCGCGGGAACAAGCATCTCACCCGGTATGAACTGGCTCAGGTGATCGCCAAATTGATGGTTAAAAGTGACCGTCTGTCAGCAGAGCAGCAGGCGGTAGTGGGCAAACTCGCCGGCGAGTATAAGGATGAGCTTACCCAGCTGGGTGTCCGCGTTTCCGAGCTGGAAAAAAAGACGGGGCGGACGTCATTGCTTACGGAGCTTCGCACGCAGGGCGTCAACAGGTATGATAATGTTTTCAAGGATACAAAAGAAAAGCATTTTGAACTGGGATTACGGGTTCGTTTGAATACAATCACCCGCGTGAACGACAGAAATTATTTGTACGGCCAGCTCCAGACGCATATTTCCATGAACGGCACCGGTTTATACGATGTGAATCAGTACAATTACCATAAGGACGGTTCTTCGGATGTGCGGAGCGGTCACGAAGACGGCGGTATTCATCTGAACAGACTGCTTGCGGTTCATCAGTTCGGCCAAAAGCAGGATACGGAAAAGCTTCCTTTCGGTCCGACAAGAAATCTGATCGGTATCGGCCAGTTCCCTGTTAAAATGGGGGTCACGGGCTATACGTATGAGGGTGAATTTAAAGGCGCTTTTCTTCAATTCGGTGATTATACAAAAGGCGGGCATCTGACGCTCGCTTACGGCAGGGCTACAAATATCAATTACGATTATACGGGTCCGATGATGCACGGCGTGAAAGTCATGCCTATCGCGAAAAGCCGTCTGATGAATGAACTTTCCACGAATAAAGTGGTTGCCGATGCGGTGGCTAAAAATCCTGCCTTGGGCGGTTTATTGAATCAGGCGAAAGGAATGATCAACGGCAGCAAAAATATTCCTGAGTTGCAGGACAATTTAAAAACCATTGTCGGACTGATTTCCCAGAAAAATCCGGAACTGGGAAAAGCGGTCGGCGCTAAATTAGGCACGATGGATTTGGGGAAACTGGTTTCCGGGGGAACGATGTATTACAATCCTGCCACCGATATTCTGTACCCGATGGGCAAAGATGTGGTGATGGATTGGGGCGATGATGAAGATGTGCCGGCGGTTTACGCTTCTTATATTTACAAAGTGCCCGAAAAATGGGAAATCCATATGTACGGCATGAAAGCATTGGGACCGGTCGGTCATATCACGAAAGCGTATGGATTTGCAGCTTCTTACGATATCACCCCCAAGTGGAATGTCCATGGTGAATTTGTAAAAAATCTCCGCAAGCTGCCTTTAAACAATGAACGTCCTTATGCGTTCAATTACGGTATTTCTTTCGGCAAGGCAAATGTTTTGAAAGAAAAATCCTATTCCTTCGGCATTGATTATGTATACAGCCAGGCAGGCACTTATTTCGGCGGTTCAGGAAATGACATTGCCGACCAGTATATGGGGCATGTATACAAAAATTGGCACGGTCTGGGAAAAATGCCCGCATACTTTGCCGATAAGATGGACGCTCTGACGGATGGTGACAAGTCAAATGATCACAATAAATTCGGCGGTGCGAAATTCTTCCTCGCCAAGGCGCAGTATGTTCCGATGAAAGGTCTTATTATCGAAGCCGATTACGGATTTAATGCCAAAGATATGGGCGGCAAAAAGATGGACAATATGTTCTTACTGAAAGCGACCGCTTATATAAAATAAAATTCTGAAACACAAAAAGCCTTCACATTCCGGTGTGCAGGCTTTTTTCTTTGCGGTGATTCCAAATTTTCGTGATTTTCAAGAAAGATTTCTATCCGCTTTTGTTTTTGCAGCGGCGGTAAACCAAAGAGGTCGGTCTTTTTTTATTTCTTCCGCTATGTACATCTGTTCCTCTTCACTCTTCCCTACAAGAAAAAACGCAGACCCCGACCCGGTCATGAGCACAGGGCCGTGAAAGGATTTCAAATAGCGTGAGGTTTCTTCCAATGCGGGATATACAGGAAACAGTCCTTTTTCAAAATCGTTGGAAAGCGCCGCCGCCAGTTTATTCAGCTTTCTTTCTTCTAAAGCACGGCGGCAGGCTTCTGTCGTATTTTCCGTTTTTTCGCCAAGTTTGTCCAAAATTTCATAGGCTTTTTTCGTTTCTATCGGCACATCGGGACGGACAATGACAAGAAATAATCCGTCCGCGCCGGGTAATGGGGTCAGTTTTTCTCCGATACCCTGACAGCGGCAACAACCGCCAACCATACAAAAAGGAACATCCGCGCCGATTTGTTTTCCCATATCCAAAAGTTGTTCCGCCGGAAGATTCGTTTCCATCAATTTATCCAATCCGCGGAGCACCGCCGCCGCATCAGACGAACCGCCGCCCAGTCCCGCCTCTGCGGGAATATATTTTTCCAGCTCCATGCGGACGCCGCCGGAAATCCCGGTTTCCCGGAAAAATAATTCCGCCGCTTTCCACATGAGGTTTTCTTTTCCGAGAGGCGCACGCCCTTTTGTAACGGCAAGGGAAATTTTGCCGCTCTTTGCCAATGTAATTTTGTCATGCAGAGAAATACTGTGCATGACACTGTCTATATCATGATAGCCGTCTTTCCGTTTTTTTCCGACGGAAAGGGTCAAATTGATTTTCGCAAATGCTTTTTCTGTAATCATTTTTATCCTCAAATTTCTATTTCTTCCATTATATCATTCCGTCTCTCCGGATCGGGAAACGGGTCGGTTTCTTTTATATCGAATATTTTAGTTGTCATTTTGTACCGGTTACAGTATACTTTAGTTGAACGAATATTTTCGATGTGAAAAATAAGGAAAGAAGGAATTCTTATGTACGGCATGTTTTTTGATGATTATGACACCCCTGTTTTCCGTCCCCCCAGTGAAGCGGAAAGTTTTATTCTCCGTGTCACCCGCGGGTGCGCGCACAACAGCTGCACTTATTGCAATATGTACAGAGGCGTGAAATTTGAAAAGCTTTCAGACGAACAAATCATGCGGCAGATTGCCATGGCGTATTCCACGGATGCCGAAAGTGTGCGCCGTGTGTTTCTCGCCGACGGGGACGCTCTCGTTCTTCCCACAGAACGGCTGCTCAAGATTTTATCCGTTTTGAAGAAATATTTCCCCCATCTGGAGCGTGTGTCGTCTTACTCCGCCCCGAGAGATATTCTCGGAAAATCCGTGGAAGAATTGACGGAGCTGCGTGAAGCGGGGTTGACGCTTTTATATTACGGTATGGAAAGCGGAGATGCCCGGACGCTCAAAGATATACGGAAAGGCGTCAATGACAAACAGTCTATCGAAGCGGGAAAGCGGGTCATCGCCTCCGGCATGCAGCTTTCCATCATGATCATTCTCGGCATTGCGGGAAAAGAGGGAAGCACCCGTCACGCTTTGGCTACGGCGCATGCCATCAATGAAATCAAGCCGACCATGCTGTCCGCGCTCTCACTCATGCTCTACCGGGGCAGTGAATTGAAAGAGCAGTTTGAACGGGGCGAGTTCCATCCGCTTACACCGGCCCAGCTGATGGAAGAATTAAAGCTCATCATGGAGCATGTGGATTTACCGGAAAGCGAGCATATGATTTTCCGGAGCAATCACGTTTCCAATTATATCCGACTTGCGGCCACCCTTCCCCGCGATAAAGAGCAGCTGATGAGCGATATCGACAGAAGCATTCATCATCTGAAACAGATGAAAAACTGGGATATTTACAATCACGATTTCACGAAATAAGAAAACGCTCCGCTTTGAACGGCGGAGTCTTTTCTTTTCACCGGAAAATCTCCCTGTCTTTCCGCTCCCATACCTGCTATAATGGGCAAAAGAAATCAAATCGGTTTACGGAACCGTCATCATGGACAAGGAGGCCATTTCGTTGGACTATATCATCAACCGCTGCAAAGATCCTCTCTTTCTGCGGCGTTTTCTTTTTACTCTGGCAATCACCGTTGCCGGATCTTTCATTTATGCGGTGGGGCTCAATTTATTTCTCGTGCCTCACCATTTTCTCGCCGGCGGTCTGACCGGCATAGCGATGATTTTGCATTACCTGCTTAATCTTCCTATCGGTATCACCAATATCGTTATGAATCTTCCCATTTTATTTCTCGCTTTGAAATATATGGGACGGTTTTATACGGTCATCAGCATTTTCGGCACATTTATTCTCTCCGTTTTCATCGACCTCACCGCTTTCATGTCGGAATGGACAGTGGTCAAGGATCCGCTCACGTCCGCTTTATCCGCCGGTGTCATTATCGGCGTCGCCATGGGAATTTTGTACCGCTACAATTCCAGCACGGGCGGTCTTGACGTGATCGGCGCCATCATCAAAAAGTGCTGGAATCTGGAAATCGGCTATGTCGTTTTCGCTCTCAATTTCATTATCATCATGTCCAGCGCCTGGATTTTCACCCTTGAACCCGCTATTTGCACCTTAATCTGCATGTACATCAACGCCACCGTTTCTTCCCGCATTGTTATCGGTTTTGCCCAGAGAAAAGCGGCGTTTATCGTATCGGATAAACCGCTGGAAGTGGCGGATACGATTCTCAGAAATATCCACCACGGAGCAACTCTTTTATACGGACAAGGCGCGTTCAGCGGACAGGATAAAAAAATTGTTTTTGCCATCGTCAATTTACGGGAAATCACAAAACTCCGTCGTTACATAGAGCTTATCGATCCCCATGCCTTTCTTTTCATTATGAATACGACGGACGTTATCGGCCGGGGATTCACAAGCCCCTTGATGACGAAACTCCCGAGTTCCACCCGTTATGCGTTGGACGAAAACGGGGAAATGATTCCTACCCGTTCCTGGACTTGGGAAATGGAACAGGAATCGGCCCATTGCAGAAACAAATAGGTTTTATATGCAGACAACGAAAAGGCTCCTCTCTCTTTGACAGAGAAAAGGAGCCTTTTCGTTTTGTATCGGTATCGTATTTTATTTTTTATTTCTTGCCGCTTCCGCAGTCATGCCCTTGGCAGCCGGAGCAGTGACACGCTCCCTGCCGGCAGGATGAACAGGAATCACCGCCGTGACAGCCGCAGCCGGCGCTTCCAAACATCGTCTTCCAAGCATACCGGAGCGCCAGTACAAACAGAACTCCCACTACGACAGCGACCAGATAAGATATGGTATTCATTAAATTTCCTTTCTTATTGCACCCGTTTTTTTATCTTTCCGTTTCCATATGTCCCGGAAGTTCTATCTCTTTTTCTTTCGGAGCCGGACGGAGAATGAAATAGGCGGCCATCAGACACAGCGCTATCGCCACGCCCTGTCCCGCCCCGAAAGGCGCTCCGTAAATCAGCCAGTTCCCTAAATTATACGCAACGAGTGCCATGGAGTATCCGAGAATAATCTGGAATGTGATGGCAAAAACGGCCCATTTTCTGCTTCCCATTTCACGCCAAATGGTGGGAAACCATATGTCCGAAAGCGGCAAGGAATGAATCTTCCACATCTTCCACCATTTCAAGACCTGCACCGAAGCTGGAAAAGAACCAGATAATAACGCAGATGACGAAAATAATGGTACCCGCTTTGATAATGAAGGCTCTTGCCCGTTCCCACATGTGGAGCAGCACGCCCTTCATGGAAGGAATGTGGTATGCCGGAAGTTCCATGATGAACGGTGCGGGATCACCGGCAAAGAAATTCGTTTTCTTTAACGCAATACCACCGAATACGATGACGGCAATACCGAGGAAGTACATGGACGGTGCCATAAGTACGGAGTCGGGGAAGAAGGTGGCAGTCACCATAGAAATAATGACAGCCTTCGCGGAGCAGGGAATGAACGAACAGAGCGCTATCGTCATCCGCCGGTCCCGTATATTTTCTATCGTCCGTGTCGCCATAATGGCAGGAACGCTGCAACCCATACCGATAATTATAGGAATGAAAGATTTTCCCGACAGAGAAAACATCATTTGTCCAGTCCGTCATCCAACCGCCCAGGGTGGTGACGGAAATATAATACATGAGTGTGATAATGGCAAAGAAAATAGGAAGGGCAAGAATACGGTTTGTCACGACCCGGTCAATCTTATCGGACAAAGTATTTTTCTGCTTGTCTTTGACTTGGATACCTCTTTCTGCCATGAGGCTCGCAATATAAGCATATCTCTGGTTGATAATGACCGATTCCGCATCATCATCCATTTCTTTTTCCGCTTCTTTGATATGCTCTTCTATCTGCCGTTTTACTTCATCTCCGAGAGTAAGAAAGGCCGTGGCATCATTGTCCCGTTCAAAGAGTTTAAT
>QWCB01005212.1_pt1 | contig 12608 bp, 15 predicted proteins | sample 1972511 | NCBI WGS metagenome assembly QWCB01 (sample SAMN09866719, study PRJNA288562) | Human gut metagenome isolate term5_stool, whole genome shotgun sequencing... | isolation source: gut | host: Homo sapiens | place: USA: California
GCCCGACACCTTCTCTTGGAAGATAGTCTGGCATCCCTTATCCCTCAATGCCGTGAGCTGCATATCAAGATGCTGCTCTCTGCTTGATACCCTTGCATATCCAATATTCGCCATAGAGAGTTTTCGATTATTATTTGTTTGCAAAGATAATGCAAATCGAACTCAAAAACAACTCTAAAGCGGTATTTCTGCATCTAATTTTAGAGTTCGATTATCTTTTAACTTTTTGGTACTCTGTTTTGCGCTCTATTATCGTGGACGGAAGCCCTATGTTCCTTATCTCATTCTGCCTAAGCCGATGGCACAGGCTCCATTCTGCCCATGCAAAACACACTGCGTAAGTTTTGTTGTTCATCCATAGCCCTGCATGCACTCCTGCGGAGCTTTGTGTTCGGTAGGCGTTGCCTACTTCTTATCGGGTAGCTGCCTGTATTGATTTTTATTGTGCAAAGGTAGTGTAGCCTCCATTTCTGCGAAAGTACCGCTAAAGCTATTTTCAGAAAAGTTTGGACAGACCCTCCGCAATTTCTCTTGCTGACAAATTGGGTTTCCATCCAAACTTTTCTGAAAATTCCTTGCGCATCCATTCCTCCTCCACTGTTACCATGCACATAAAAATTCAATCCCGGACAGCTCCCACTGACAAGCAGTGGGAAACTAAAGGGAAAAGTATCACATCAATAAAACTTTAAAAAACATGGTTACAATTCAAATTCCTGCCAGTGTCGATGAAACAATGTCGATGATTGGCTACGAGCCGAAAACCACCTTTTGGACGGATTTTTCGATTGCTGACAAATTTGGTATCGAGGCTATCGTTGACACCTTCAATTGTGCTTTCGATGAGTGGCACACAAACCACGTCTATCTCACCGAGCTTGTTATGGTACTCAACCACAAGATTTGGCAGTGGTATGAGAAGAACGACACTATTGCAAGAGTGTACGACAAACTTTGGCGCAAGGCTGATGAGTGGGCGCATGAGAACTTACACGGCGAGGAGTTGAACTACTTCTACGACGTAACGGACTAACAAGGTAACGGAGGGGATTAACCACCCCTCCACAATTCAGAACAATATGAAGAATTTTATTTTATTTTTATTCTTATTGGGAAGTGGCATCAACCTTATCGTTGCAGACCAGGCAAGCGATCTTGCCAAGTGTGTGTACCTTTTCTTCTTCCTTGTTGCTATTGTCCTTTGGGTAGTATTTAGCAAACAAGGTAAGAACTTTGTTAAGCTCATGGAAGATTATAACTAAAGAGCACCTGACATGAATAAGGTATATCTCACTGCTTCATGCCCTGTATGTGGAAAGCGAATTTTCCTCAATAGCCACGGCTATCAGTGCGAGGATTGTACTTTTCACATATCCAGCTTTATATGCAATCGACGGATGACCGCTCTGGAAGTCGAGAAAATCCTAAGAGGTGAGAAAATTATCTTGGACGGATTTTCCACAAACGCAGGAAGGATATTTTCATCAATCCCTGTTATTGACGGCAATGAAGTAAGGCTTGATAACACTGTTAGCTATAGCCCTGGTATCGGACGTGTAGTCGTTGGCACACGGACTTTCGTCTGTGCCAACTTAGAAGGTCAACCACGCAGCAAGTTGAAAATTCAACGAATCTACAATGGGCACATGGTTACTCCAGACGAGGTAAAGGTTTTGCTGCATCAAGGCAGTGTTATCTTAGATACTTTGGATGAAGAAGGAAATCCTCTACAACAGAGGCTTTCTTTTGATAAAAGAACACAGAAGGTCTCATTCCGTCTGTAAAGGCAAAGGAGTCCCTGTCTCACGACAGAGGCTCCTTTTAAAGGGTTTGTTTCAATAAATGTATCACCTTCTTTAAAACTTATCATTTTGGCGAATATGGCGGTATAGACCAACCGTATTCTTTCAGGTTTTGTGCAAACACAAAATCTATCAAACACTTCTGCTTATATTTTTTTGTTCCTTGTTGGAATTTTGCTTGCTTTTGCTTTTCGTAGACAACCTGAATAACCTGCGAATAAGTATCGTTGCTTTGACGTTGCTCTTCGTCGATCTTGGCCATATAGTAGTCTGCTGCATCATTATCCAAATAGCTGTTCAGCAACTGGCGTACCGTGTCTCTTTGGAAATCTCCATCGAGGCTAAGCCAGTCAGTCTGCTTAAATGTCTTTTCCTTAGGAGCATTCTTTAAGGCTTTTGCCTCGTATGGAAATAATTGAGCATCGCCTTTCTGCCAGGGACGATCCTTTTCGGCATCATTCGACTTGGGAAACTCTCTTGAATAGATATAGAAGCGTAGATTCTTGGGAGATCCGTTCCTGCCACGCCCATAACGGTCTGCCACTTCAAAATCGAACCACACATCACATTGATTATTTTGATAAAGCTCATACAATTCTCGTTGTGCTGGCAGGATAACTTTCTCTACCATCGTTTTGAAACGCTGGTATTTCTCTTTTTCCAGCAGCTCTCCAGTCTTAGGATCATGGAGTTCTGATAGTCCGAAGGTAAAGCGGAAGGTTTCGACCGACATTTTCAAGACTCTCTTCTTGTAAGTCTCGTTGGGCATTGCAGGATCGATATAGCGGTAATCGCCCGAATAGAGGCAACATATCTCATAGAATTTTTGCGAGTATTTCGATTCCAACAAGATTGCCGTATGTAAATTGAGGACTGTAAACGACTTGGTAAGATTGATGACGTAGTCATACAGTTCTGGAGAGACACGCACCGTATAGTCGTTCGTTGAGGTGTTCCATCTGAAAGCGTCTATCCAGTGAAAGTAATCCACCACCAGCTGTTTGTCTTCATTCTCATGAAACTGGACGATGGCTTTCTGTGCAAGCGTCCGCACCGTCTTGTAAGTTCTCATAACGTTGGTATTTCCACCGACCGAAGCTAAATCTCGATCTGTCATGTTGAATACAAGATTCTGCCAGTTATCACGCATTGTTAATCCCATTTCTTCATATCGCATCTTGATTGCCTCTGACAGCTTGTAGAGAAAACGGCGTTCCATCATCGTATAGCGAAGAGGAGAACGGAGAAGAAAGTTGTTGAAGCTGAATGAGCATTTGCCCACGTCGCCATTTTCTATGAGGGTGATTCGTCTTGTTGTCATTACTAAACCCTTTAATTAAACTTCCAGAATTGATAATCTCTGATGTCGTAGCGAAAATTTTATTAAAGGGTACCGAGAAGACAACTGTCAGCTGTTTCGGTAAATGTATTAAAGTGCATCGAAACGACAATGCAAATATAGGGAGATTATAAGATAAAACAAAGAAAAGATGACAAAACTTTGAAAAGTCGGATTGGCACATCAAACAATCAAGGGAGAAGAAGGAGGCTTTTCCCAAAAGGTTACTTAATCGTTCTCAAAAGGTTACTTAATCGTTCTCAAAAGGTTACTTAATCGTTCTCAAAAGGTTACTTAATCGTTCTCAAAAGGTTACAGAGAAACTTTGAACTAAAGGGAAAAAAACAAGGTCGACGTCGTACAAAAAACAAGTCTTCAATTTTACCGAAAGGTTACTTAATCGTTCTCAAAAGGTTACAGTGGAGTATATCATATCGGGCATCCATACATCAATATTGGGTCCAAAAATCAAGGCTGTTTTATTTTTATCCCGATAAAACAACAATAACATTACGACCTTTTTCAATAATAGCCAATATGAAAATAGGCAGTACAGAAATCAACGACCACTTTCCCCTCCTGTCTGCCATGCTGAATATTGGTATCACCGATGATTTTTTGCCCTTTTTGTTTTTGTTTGCTGTTTTGCCTTTATGATAGGCAAAGTTTATGATTGTTTGGATAACATATTTTTTGCATTTTTGTTTAGCAACGTTTATATTCAGTTGTAAAGCATACATTTTGTTTTATTGTTTGTTTGTTATTTTGCTTTTATGATAGGCAAAGTTTATGATTGTTTGGATAACATATTTTTTGCATTTTTGTTTAGCAACGTTTATGGAATGGCGAAAATGACTTGTAAATATCATGCACAAAGGGATTGAATAATGGCGCAGAAAATGTGTAGCAAGTTGTACCTTTAGGCGCCTATTTTTCAAATCGGCACATAAAGGTTACTTGCCCACAGAAGTGGGAGAAATATCGTCGCAACTCCGATATTAGGACAAAAAATGATGCCTTTTTTAGATTTCAAGCAATCTTTTGAAGATGTCAGATTGCTGCTTTTTTATGTTGTTCATCATTTTTTTTAGGTCAGAAACATGAGGGAGAATAATCTCCTCGTAGTATTCCTTGTCTAATTCTCCTTTGTAAATTAGCTCATTTGCACGTTTGGTAATTTGATTAAGATTTACACCTTGCTTAGATATTTCGTGATTAAATTCGGTTATCAAATCAGCTAATTTGTTCAGAGATTCAATACGTTTTACCGTGCCTTTATCATTAAATTGAGCTACCGCATCACGAATCATAGCTGCCATTTGGTTGTAATTTTTTGCTTTATTCTTGAATAATTCCAACTCTTTATTGTTTAGGTGGAGATTGATACGATTTGTTCTTTTGTCTTCTTTCATGCGATGTTTTTTGAAATTCCTAACCAAAGATACAAATTTTAGGCGAGCCTATCGAACTAAAATTCAACTAAAAATGCTATATTTGCAGCATAGTTTCGATGCACTTTAATTTATTGACCAGTGCAGTGTGGCAGAAAGTCTCCTTGGTTATTTTTAGCGAAGCTATCTTTACATCAATTAAAGTGCAATGATAGCAACCATTCTCTATTCAAGCAGCACATTTAATGCTGTCAATTATAACGAAAGAAAGGTGTCTAAGGGTACGGCGGAACTCTTGGAAATCTCTAATTTTGACTATCTTCAGAAGACTGGAAACGTAACCGCAGCCAATTTACAGGAGTATCTTATGAAATATTCATCGGTCAATCAGAATATCAAGAATACCCAATTTCACGTTTCTATCTCATGTAAGAAACAGGAATATACGCATGATCAACTACTGGATATTGCACATCAGTATTTGAAAGAAATGGGTTATGCCGACAAGGGACAACCTGTCTTAATCTATGCACACCATGATACAGGTAATAACCATATCCATATTGTTACAAGTAGAGTGAATCCACAAGGTAAGAAGATAGAGCATGACAACGAGCGGTTACGCTCACAGGTTATCATCAATAAAATTATGGGAATTGAACCAAAACGTGAAGTGAAGGGTGTCATTCAAAAGGCTATGGAATACTCATTTGCTACGTTGGGGCAATTTCAGGCTATTTTGGAGAGTAATGGATATGAGAGCTATGCGGAAGATGACAAACTCAATGTTAAAAAAGGAGGTACTGTCCTGGATAATATTTCCATCAAGGATATAGAGTTGGCTATGACGAAGAAAACAAAAGAAGAAAGTAGTAAGCAGCGCAAAAGACTAAAGGCTATTTTATTAAAATACAAGGAACTTACTTCTGACAAAGAAGATCTCAATAAGATGCTGAAAAAGAAATTGGGTATATCGCTTGTCTTTGTAGGGAAAAAAGATGCTCCCTATGGATATATGGTGGTAGATCACAAAAACAAGGCTGTATATAAAGGTAGTGAAGTCTTAGATATTAAGACTTTGCTTGAGTTTAAGCAGCAGGAGAATATATCAGTCGGAGAACGTGAAAAGGCAATTTTAGGGTTTGTACATAAGTTGATTGAGGAAAACGATAAACTTACTATCGGCGTAGCAAATAAGTCGCTATGGTGGAAATATAGAGTGAATATCTATCATGATGGGTATATTAGAGATAAGCAGCGCAAAATTTCGATTGCCGTTGAAGAGAAAGATTTTTCTATTTTACGCAAGAATTTTAGGAGGCAATGGATTCAAGAATTCAATCCAGCGACTGAAGAAGAGAGGACTATCCTATGCAAATTTGGGCATATCGAAGATGAAAGTGTTATTCAGATAAATCCTGATAAAAATAAAGAAAAGATAGATGGTACCGTTAATCAAATCCTGGAGATTTTGGGTACGGCGGAAAGAGGACACTTATATGATGACTTGCATAATGCCAAGATCCTTATATTCAGAAAAGAGGAATCGGTTTATGCTGTTGATATGGGTAACTCCACAATCGTTAATCTACGAGATACGGATATAGATTTATCTCCATTGATGAAGCATGAGAGATGGACGGTTGCGAAGGTACATCCGACAAACCCACAACAAACAAATTCCCAACATATCAATGCAGGGAAACTGTTACGTCCGACTGGCTCAGATCATCATTCTAACCGTGAGTGGGAAGTTGGAGGAGGAAGCAACTGGGATGATATAGATGATGAAAGAAGATTTAAGCGATAAACTGGAACTACCATTCGACTTTAGGTCTTGGTTGGTCTGCTGGTGCAAAAATTCTGTCAAGGTTTTGATGAGATAACAGCGTTTCGTCTAAGAAAGATATGAAGATGGTGGCAAAATTGGTTATTCCCATTATAACCTTCATATTCCCTGTTTGCCATTCTGCTTTTGGCAGAACTGCACCTGATTTGCATAAGCTAAACCAGTGAGCAGAGAATTGGCGGAACTGCTCACCTTTGTCTAAAGGTTGCAGTTTGGCAATGGGATATTCTTTATTTGGTTTACCGTACTTTTGGGCGAGATAGCCTTCTAACTCATCTGTTAGACTAACCAATTGGTTATGGCGTTCAACATTATAAACATTAAACATACATCGATTCTTGGGCAAATGCTCCTGCTCGTATAAGCCGTTAGGAATATAACAAAAGCCATTCTCCATTTCATGTTCAGGTGTTTTAACTGTAACAGAAACCAATTTATTTTCAAGAAAATAGTTGCTATCTGTAAAGTAAAGTGGTAACGTTCCCTTTGTGTAGTCTTTATATTCTAAATACCCAATATCACCAGCAGTACTACTTATTTCGTCTACGTTAAAGGCAAGACCATTGATGGATATAAGATATTTTGACATTGATGTAATTGTATCTGTTACCTCTGTAGCCTCTTTCATTTTTTGTACTTGCCCCCAATACTCGTCAAAGTTCATTCCCAAATGATAGTAACCAAGGATAGGCTCTTGTGGATTATTGACAGTATTTTCTTGTGCAAAGGCTGTACATGAAAACAGGACTGATAGGATTAGCAGGCAGTACCGATAGAACATAATTTATAACTTTTGATTAATGACTACAAAGATAACGCTATGATATGGATTTTTATTATTATTTATCAACTATTTCATTCACTGGAGTCAAAAACTGATGAAATCAGGGTATCGTAGGTGCGATGAGCGAGTGATGATAGTATTGCACTGCGTTCTTTACAAGATGGTAGAGTACAGAAATATCCTCCAATGGTATTGTGAATTGGAGATTCGGGTAGTGGATAACTATTATAGCTTGCTGAAATGACGTATTCGCCACTTTTCTGCTTGCGAATAACTACATCTGAATAAGAAAGCTCATAATTAAATTTCATGTTAAGAAAACTTTCTTGCAACCCTAACTTATATAGTGGAATATCTTTCGAACTATTCACTACTAATAGAGAATGGGTATCTCTCAATATTTCGAGTTGGAGACGAGACAATAATGCAACGGTTCGACCACGCAAGCCAAATAAGCTACACTCATATAACATCACCTCCTTCTGAAAGGTAACAACGTCAATGGCATCATCGTCAAAAGTTAGGTAAGAATCTTCGACTTGAATAAAAACAATGGTGTCTGACGAAACAATACTTTTCTTATCAAGAAAAAGCTTATACAATACCGTATTATGTAGTCTTTGATTTCTAAGGGTTTGCGGCTGGGCTTGTATAAGGTTTACCATATAAGGAAGCTGGGGCTCTACTACTCCTGATAAATTGTCTAACAGAGTAAGCCCTGTATGACTGAAATTCCATTCATGCTCTTTGACTAATTCTATCAGCTCAGTATTGTCGATGCGCACAGAAACAGATTGTGTATCAATGATAAGTGAAGTAATACGTATCTCTCTGATAAATCCGACTTCCTCTATTGTAATAGGGGCTGTTATAATGGGATAGGTCAGACTTTCCTGACCGACAACCATTCGTAGATAGTCCAGTATCTGTTGGATAGTTACTATAGGTTGAGCACTGATTTGCGGAAGATTTCCTGCATTGTAATATTCTACATTGAGTCGTAAGTCCTGCAATATCTTTGCTCCGTAGGGAGAAATAATCATATACGAATAGATGCTATCTCCATCAGAGAAATCGGTAATTTCCCATCCAAGCGTAAGGTATAGCTTATCGGCATCGTTACCAATGACAACAAAAGAAGTGCCTACATCAAAAAGCACAAGTGCCTTCTCTGTTTCATACAGAGAGTGGCACTTGTATAATTCTTTTACGAGGTTTTGTTGCCTCTTAGGGTATTCGTTCACGGCAATGGTATTTCAAAAGTCTTTACTACATCCTTACCTTCCCGATCGAAGAAAACCCAGCGTTCAGCACGATACTTCATACCGTCCTTATCGACACATTCGTAGTCCAGTTTCACTTTCCACCCCGACCATTCCCCTTTGGGAGTGTTCTTGAAGATCATTGTCTGTACTTCTGTGGCAGCATTCATCTGACGGCGCATCAGGTTCACCGTATATACATCCGCATTAGAAATATCTGCTACTCCCTGTGTCTTTGCCATGAGGTTCTTGGTGACAACATCCATAACCTTTAGCATACCAGTGATCTCTTTACGAGTAAAATAGTTCACGCCGAAGGCAGAGTCAGGCTCTGTATGGGCTGTCAGTTTTAACTGCTTGGGATAATCAAGAGATGCTTCGAGGTTTTGTTTGGCTTTATGAACCATTCCTGACTTCGAAGGACTACAGGAGCCCCAAACGATACAAGATATTACTGTAGCTATTATAGATAATTTCTTCATCTTCATCAATATTTGATATGATAACAGAGGATATTCTTATAGGGTTTGAATCGAACAACCTGATGTTCTGGAACTACTATTGGTTTGTTGTTGGGAGGGGGAGGTGTAACTGTGTGTTCTTTTACGGTTCTCAAATCAAAACTACCGAAGTTATCCAGCACGATACACTTGCCATCGTCCAGAGCTTCACTGATTACCCCTAATAAGGAGTGAAGGCTTTGTCTCAATACTTCTTTAGACAAGCCTGAGCGTTCTTTTGCTTTCTGCAAAAGTTCGTTAGAAGAAAGTTGTTTCTCTTTCATGTTCATTTTATTTATATGGTGTTACTTGTATTTCGTTATGGAATCCGACTTGCAACGTAAGGGCATGTACATGACCGAGTTTATCGAAGGCTTCGAAAGGCCTCCTTAGCTTACCATGAGTCAGCAATTCCTTTGCATCATGGAGATTGACCTTGTGGCCGTAGTAATGCCTCCATATTTTAAAATCACAGCCGTGTCTGAAATTGGAACAATTGAAGGCAGTCGGACCTATCAAAAAATCCTGTCCGCAAGCAGGACATTTACCAATGATAGAAGATAGCTCCACGTTTCCATTTTCGCCACTTGTAAGATAAGCAGAAAACCATTTGCCGTGACTATTGAGGAAACCATCAAGAATATCACCATTCCCATTGCAGAAGTCTTCTGCCTCTTTTACAGTGATATAACGATTACAGATGAAGTTGGGTATGATGAAGCTGCATAAAGAGTTGGGGGGTAGATGGTTGACACAAGCATACCCAAACCGTGTCTGAATAATCTTTCCTCCACAGTTAGGACAGACTGCATCAATAGATCGTGTCTCGGTTTCTATATTATAACCCTTGCCGGGGTTGATGATAAAACGTCCTTGATAAGGGAATCCTTTTTGATCGCACATTTCTATGTATTCTGTATTGCCAGTCGTTATCAGCTGCCGGATCATTTCATCGGTTATATCAACACCATGTGTATGGAGGGGTATTGAAAATCGACAACCACCATGTTCTGAGGATGGTCTTAAACGATTAGTACAAACATAATCTCTATTAGTCTTGATAATATGGCCGTGCCCACATACTGGACATAGACCAAACACTCTATCTGATTGTTTCATTAAAGTACCTAATTATAGTTATAGTCTAATTGTATCTCTCGCAGATTATAATACCAGTCGCTAATAACGCCTTCCACTATATTTTTACCTGACATTATAGCTGCCCATCCTTCGGGATCGAGTTTAATGAAAAGATCACGCCAGCGCATAGTTTGGATTTCCCATGCGAGAAGATAAAGCGAGGTGTTGATGCTTTCGAGTTTGTCAACCACAGTATTGCAGATGTAATAGCGTTCTGCTGAGTTAAGTAGATTAACCTTATGCTTCTTGTCTATTATATTACCTTCCTCATCAAACTCTTTAGTATTGTATGTACCACTGGTAACAAGCTGCTTTAAGAAAGGATAGAGACTCATCATATCCATGGTCATGCTGCTAAGCTCCGTACCAACCGTTGTTGCGAGGAATGTTCCTTGGAAGCCACCTACCTTGATGGCACGGCGCACATTGTTCATGTTGGCAGGAATTTCCTTCACAACTAATTCACCAGCACGCTTTATCTGATAAAGGTTTTTAAAGGCACCTTGCACGTTTGCCATATACCCCAGTACCTTGTCCTCCACCTTGTGCATTTGATCCAAAGCCACCGTTACGGCAGCCTCGGCAGCAATGATTTTATTCTGTGTCTTCTCACGTTTTGAATAGATATTCTTCAACGTATTCATCTGCAATGTGATGGCACCAGCCAGGACAGGATCTACTTGTACGACAGATGCATGGATATAGCTGTTGAAACAGCACAACAATGCGATGAAAAAAAGTCTTTTTTTATTGATTTGTGATTTCATATATTCTCTTTTCTTTTTTACAATTTTCTACTCTGTTTCTGATAACCTGGACTATATCATGTCTGGCATTCACGCCATACATCACCATCGTACTGTCAGTCTTGTCAGTGGAAATGATACTCACAGTCTTTACTTTCCATAGCTTTTGCAGAAAAGTCTGCGACTCGCTATAGTCCACCACACGATATAGTTCTATATAATCGGTGTGGCGTGAGAATACACCACGAATACGGCAGAGTGTATTATCGCTGATAATCCACACAATGGCCGTAAGTGTGATATACCTCACGATGCCCACGATAGCCAACAGTAGGGAAAGTGCTGATAAGCAGATTTGGATATATCCGTTGTCTAAGATGGAGGAAAAGGACATGGCAATGAGCGACATTATAAACAATAAGGTCAATCCAGTGTATTCAGCAAAAAACTGTCTGTAATTTGGTTTGATATATACGTCCATAACCCTATATCTTTAGCCCACCAATCCGCTTTTCCCTAAGATTATCCTCACGTTCGAACTTACTTTTGGAAAGGATTTGAGATGATGGTTTGTTCATCACAACATCATTCCAGTCTTTGAAAGCAGCTGGTGCTTTCTCTACGCCATATTTGCGTTTGAAGTGTATGAAATCATGCAGATTATTCAGTGTTGCTTTTTGAGTGTCCAGTTTATGCTCGACGCCATTAACACTTACTCTGATGGCATCATCGGTCTGCACAATGTTGAGTGGAATCTTTTCTACGACACCAACCATCCGCATTCCATAGATACGCCCCGGCACGTCATTGTCGAAACAATCAACGGCACGAGCATTAGAGTAATAGTCCATAATACCTCCGACCTGCTGAATGGAGAAAGTGCCTCCAATCGAAACAAAGACAGATTGTTCCAGTTCTCCCTTTAGTTTTGCCTTATTTGCCTGATAGAAAGCCATAATATCGTATGCACTTTCGGCGAAGTACACATGCTTGATGTCCTGTGGATTGTTATTCTTTGAGAAGTCCACAATCCATGCAGCAGTGGTGGAATTGGTACCGGTAGCTTTACGCTTGAAACTGCCATAACCACGTATCTCATAGCCTTCCACTTTATCCGAACCAGGTTTAACGTAAGGGAATCCAATATTGACAAACTCGCTGTTAAAGCGTGTGTCCTTTACTCTCTGAATCCATGGAGCAAAGTCTTCGATGGTCTCTTTCTTGATATTGCGCTGACGGAAGATATATTGAGCAGCGTCCATATTTTGCAGGATAGGTTCTGTCTGATAAAGCTTGGGATCATAAGGCTTGCTTTCCCTGTTGATTTGAGTATATGCTTTTTGTTGAGTGTCATCTATGGGTTGGTTAGCAAACTTGGCCATGACTTTGCTGATTAAATCCCATGTATTACGACCACTTACACCAAAAGAATTTGCATTCTCCTGAATAAAGTTGATTACATCACCACGCTGACCATTACGGCGGAAGAAAGTCTGTTGTGACTTGTCATGAATATGACTTACAATGATGGTGTCCTTTCTTCCTCCTGCTGAATCGGGAAGTACAAATTCAATGTACCGCCCCATTCCTGCTTTTCTGTCAACTTGATAACCGAGGCTAGATGCTATATCGTCAATACCAACCTTAGCCTTTAAAGCTTTGAAATCTACTTGATGTTCTCTCATAAGCCTATCAGAGTTTTAATCCTGTTGATACTTGCCGTTCTGCCTTGGGATGTTGCAATTCATCACCATACTTATCCTTCACAATGGAGGATAGCATTGTTGCTTTCTGC
>QWCB01005675.1_pt1 | contig 12601 bp, 14 predicted proteins | sample 1972511 | NCBI WGS metagenome assembly QWCB01 (sample SAMN09866719, study PRJNA288562) | Human gut metagenome isolate term5_stool, whole genome shotgun sequencing... | isolation source: gut | host: Homo sapiens | place: USA: California
CCTATGCTCAAAAGTTTTATTTGAAGGATAAATTTAAGAAAAATTTAACTGAAACAGTAAAATCTTACAAAGAATTTTTGCCAGAATATTTCCCAATAGCCCACCCAAGTCCACTAAACAACAGGTGGATATCAAAAAATCCTTTTTTTAGAGAGGAGGTTTTGCCTGACTTAAAGAAAATTGTAAAAAAGCTGAGATAAATTGTGTTTGTAAAAATTTATTGTATATCATTTTTTATGGTAATGGTCATCAACAAGGAGAGAAAATATGAAAAAAATAAGTGCGAATATTTTAAACGGCAAATTTGAGCATTTGGTGGATGAGGATAATTTACAAATAACCCATCTACAAATCAAAAAGGGCGAAGAAATACCAAGTCACAAGTCAGATAAAAGTGTAATAGTTGTAATTTATAACGGCAAGGTAGATTTTAAGGGAGAGAACGGAAACCAGATAATAATCCCAGGTGATATAATCACAATGGATCCTAATGAAATCCATGCTCTTAAGGCTCTTGAGGATAGCGATTTGATGGTTATAAAAGTAAAAATTTAAGAATATGTTTAGCTAATATAGGCAGGTGGTTATTTTATCAACCTGCCTTTAATTGTATATTTAAGTGTGTTGATCGAACGAAGTGAGAGAAACAAAAAAACCACCTGCTATGCAGGTGGAAGACATTAGCTTTAGCTTCAAGCAAAATATAATCTCCTATTATAAAATAGTTACGCCTGACAAGCTGCACATATTAACAAAGGAGGTTATCATCCTGATGGATAAGAATAGTTTATCACACACAATATGGAATTGTAAATATCATATAGTATTTGCTCCAAAATACAGAAGGCAAGTAATCTATGAGAGATTAAAACAAGATATAGGAAAAATATTAAGAGATTTGTTAACAAGAAAAGGCGTAAAAATAATAGAATTGAATTATGTCCAGTCCATATTCATCTGCTGGTTGAAATACCACCAAAATATAGCGTTTCAGAAATAATGGGATATTTGAAAGGAAAATTCAGTCTAATAATATTTGATAGACATGCAAATTTAAAATATAAATATAGAAGTAGAAATTTTTGATGCAGAGGATATTATGTAGATACAGCAGGAAAAAATGCAAAGAAAATTGAAGAATATATAAGAAATCAATTGAAAGAAGATTATATAGCGGACCAAATAAGTTTGAAAGAGTATATAAATCCATTTACTGGGAAAAAGAATAAAAAATAAAAAGAAGAAAGAGACGCTTCAGCTTAAATTGAGAAGGCAGTGCAGCTGTCGGACATTCAATATGCACAAGGTGCATTGCAGGAAACAGCCCCTTATAGGGGCAGAGCAAACTACCGGCTAAGCTGGTGGTTATGATTGCCATGAATTTCATATACATTTCATAAAACTGTTGTAAGATATACATATAACAAAATTAAGGAGAAATTTATGTTAAAAAATGCGATTTTTTATATAACAAGAAAACGAAATAGAACTTTGATAATACTGATAATTCTAACACTAGTATTATCATGTTTGTATGCTTGTTTAAGTATTTCGAAATCACAAAAAACACTAGAAAAATCATTATATGAAACGTCAAACTCGTCTATTTCAATAACTAAGAAAGAAAAAAATGGATACTTTAAAATAAAAGAGTTTGAAAAATTAAACAAAATTAAAGATATAAAAGAAATTTCATATCAATATGAAGGTTTAGCAACTTTGACTAATTCTGATGTCGTTGAAAGTGAACAAAAAGTAATGCGTGAAGATTTATCTCCAAATATGAAAAACCTAGTTTCTATTGACGCGATGACCGATCAAAAACGCAATCAATTATTTACAAGCAATGTTTTTACTTTAAAACAAGGCAAGAATTTAGATAAAAAAGATGATAATAGGATTCTTGTTCATGAAGAATTTGCAAAGAAAAACAAACTGAAACTTCACGACAAGATAGGCCTCAAACTTTTAAATATGAATGGTAATGGGGATGCAAACAAAGAATCTCAATATGAGATTGTTGGGATATTTTCAGGAAAGAAACAAGAAAAATATACAGGATTTTCATCAGATTATAGCGAAAACTCTATGTTTATAAATTATAATTCAGCACAAAATTCATTAAATATAAAAGAAAATGACCAAATTGCCAATAAAATCTTGCTGCATACACAAAATTCAGATTCAATGGATAATGCAATAAATCAAATAAAAAACAAAATTGCAAATTCTTCAAAATACATTATAGAAAAAAATGATAATGCATTCAAAGAAGTAATTGATTCGATAAATGGTGTAAAGCACATAATACAAATGATGACATATTCGATCATGGTAGCAGGACTTGTTGTCTTATCACTAATCTTAATATTATGGTTAAGAGAAAGAATCTATGAAATCGGAATACTTTTATCAATTGGGGTTAGTAAACTTAAAATAATAGGACAATTCATAATGGAGCTTGTTTTTGTATCTATTCCTGCGGCGCTACTCTCGTTAATTAATGGAGATTTTATCATCAAACAAATAGCATCAGGAATTACAAAATCAGAAAATGCATCATTTTCAGCAAGTTTATTTATAAATAAATTATCAGATAAATTAGAAGTATTTGCTAAAAGCTACGGATTACTTTTGATAATAATTGTTATTTCAGTAATTATAGCAGCGGGAATAATATTAATAAAAAAACCAAAACAAATTTTATCACAAATAAGTTAGGAGAAATAAAATGGATATTTTAGAAATTAAAAACGTATCATACAGTTATTCAAGTTCAAATGAAGAAGTTTTATCACTAATCAACAGAGGCTTTGAACAAGGGAAATTCTACGCGATAATAGGTAAATCAGGTACAGGTAAATCTACACTGCTATCATTATTGGCTGGATTAGATTCACCAGATACTGGTCAAATTCTATTTAAGAATAAAAACATTGAGGAAAAAGGACACAGTTATCACAGAAAAAACAATATCTCATTAGTTTTCCAAAACTATAACTTAATAGATTACCTTACTCCTCTTGAGAATATTAGATTAGTAAACAAAAATGCATCAGAAGATATTTTATTGGAATTGGGACTGGATAAAAGTCAAACTAGAAGAAATGTTATGAAACTTTCCGGTGGTCAACAACAAAGAGTTGCAATTGCAAGGGCTTTGGTTTCAGAAGCTCCAATAATATTAGCAGATGAGCCTACTGGAAATTTGGATGATATGACGGCTGGTGAAATAATAAATATTTTGAAAAAATTAGCAATGGAAAGAAATAAGTGCGTAATAGTTGTTACTCATAGTAAAGAAGTAGCAAAAGCTGCTGATATTGTTCTTGAATTAAAGGATAGAAAACTACAAGAAGTAGTTGACAATATTTAGGGAGGAAATTATGATAAAAAACGCATTTGCCTATGTAACCAGAAAAAGTCTCAAATCAATCATTATTTTAATCGTAATAATGTTGATGTCATCATTAAGTTTGATTAGTTTATCAATAAAAGATGCAACAGACAAAGCATCTGAAAAAACTTTTGGAAATATCACAAATAGTTTTTCAATGGAAATCAATCGACAAGTTAATCCTGGAACACCAAGAGGTGGTGGTAATGTCAAAGGTCAAGATATCAAAAAAATCACAGAATCACCTGATATTGAAAGCTATGTAAAAAGAATAAACAGCGTGGCCGATCTGGATGGATTAGATATAATTGAAACACAAGAAACTTTGGCTAATCAATCACCAGAGCGTGCGAAAAATTTTAAAAGCACTGTAATGTTAACCGGAGTCAACGAATCATCTAAGGAAACAAAATTTGTATCTGGAGCATACAAATTGGTAGAAGGTGAACATTTGAAAAATGACGATAAGAATAAGATTCTTATGCACAAAGATTTAGCTGCTAAAAACCATTTAAAAATAGGAGATAAGTTAAAATTAAAATCAAATTTATTTGATGCAGACAACGAAAAACAAGCCAATGAAACTGTAGAAGTTACAATTAAAGGTTTGTTTGATGGACACAATAATGGTGGGGTTAGCGCTGCACAAGAATTGTATGAAAACACATTAATTACTGATTTGAATACAGCGGCCAAAGTGTATGGCAATACAGAAGACACAGCTGTATATCAAGATGCGACATTCTTCGTAAAAGGAAACAAAAAACTAGAAGATGTAATGAAAAATCTTGGGAAACTTGATATTAATTGGCAAGAATATAATTTAATAAAAAGTTCATCCAATTATCCAGCATTGCAAGAATCAATCAGTGGAATATATGCAATAGCTGATAAATTATTTATAGGGTCTCTTGCATTTGCAGGTTTAGTAGTAGCTTTATTATTGTTCTTATGGATGAATGCAAGGAAGAAAGAAATCGCAGTATTGTTGTCGATAGGAATGTCAAAAGCAAAAATATTTGGACAATTTGTCACAGAATTATTGTTGGTTGCTATACCAGCATATATAGGATCATTTTTCTTGGCTAGATTTGCAGGAGATAAAATTGGAAACAATATACTACAAAAAGTCACAGGAAATATCGCTGATAAGATCGCCAAACAATCTGCATCAACTGGACTTGGTGGTGGAGCAGAAGTTGATGGTTTCAATAAAACATTGACAAGTCTAGATATCAATATATCAACAAAAGCATTAATGTATGTAGTAATATTTATGACAATTGTTTTGTTGATTTCATTAATTATCTCATCCACAAATATTCTTAGAAAAAATCCGAAAGATTTATTAATAGACACTAAATAGAATTATCGGGGCAAATGCTCCGATAATTTTGTAATTAAACCAAATATTGTATAATAAAATAAAAGAAAAGGAGAAATTATGAACTTACTTGTAGTAGAAGATGATAAAATGATACGCGAAGGGATTTGTGAATTTTTGTCTGAATTTGGATACAAAACTTATCAAGCAGAAGATGGAAAACAAGCCATATCCATATTTGAAAATAACGAAATCAACTTGGCAATATTAGACATTCAACTTCCATACATAAATGGACTTGATGTTCTCAAAAAAATCAGAGAAACAAGTGATATTCCAGCTATAATGTTGACTGCATTTAGTGATGAAGAATACAAAATCAATGCATTCACAAGCCTAGCAGATGGATACATTGAAAAACCTTTTTCGTTACCAGTGCTCAAAGTTAGAGTAGAGTCATTAATAAAAAAACATTATGGAAATAACGAAACTTTTAATTATAAAAACACCGAGGTTAATTTCACAAGTTACACTGCTAAGCTAAATGGCAAAAAAGTTGATGTAAATGCCAAAGAATTAGAAATACTCAAATACATGATAGAAAATGAAGGACAAGCACTTACTAGAATGCAAATAATTGATAGTGTTTGGAAAGAAACTGACGAAATACCATTTGACAGAGTCATTGATGTTTACATAAAAGAATTACGCAAAAAACTAGAATTAGATTGCATTGTAACCATCAGAAACGTCGGATATAAATTGGAGAGAAAATGAAAAATTTAAAAATATTTCCAAAAATGTTCCTACAAATATTCGCAGCACTAGGACTTACGGTGTTGTTTATACATTTTATGGTGTTTTTAATATTTCCAAAAACATATTTGGAAGATAGAAAACAAGAAATAAATAAAAAAGCAAATGAAATTTCCAAGACTTTGAATAATAAAGATTTTAGATATGTTACTCAGTCGCTAGATTTCTATTCTAATAACAATGACATAAAAGCTTACGTTAAAAACAAAAACAACGGTAACGAATTGCAAATTAAAGAAATAATTGGATTCGACAAAAAAAGTGACAACAATTCACTGATAATTGAGGAACGAGAAATTAATCTCAATACAGGAGAGAAAATTTCGCTTCAATTCGTATCAACAGCCGATATGAAGCAAGATGCGAAAAATTTGAGCTTAAGATTTCTTCCATTTTCGCTTATAATTTCCATAATTTTCTCAGCAATCGTTTCATTAATATACGCGAAACTAATCAATAATAATATACAAGAAATAAAACAAGTTACTGATAAAATGATGAACATGGACAAAAAAGCACTACTGGAAGTAGATTCTACAAATGAAATTGGGCAATTAAAAGTACAAATAAATGATTTGTACACTACATTATTGTATTCAATTGACGATTTGGAATCAAAAAACGAAGAAATCATCAAGTTAGAAAAATTAAAATACGATTTCTTTAGAGGGGCATCACATGAACTAAAAACTCCTGTTGCTAGTCTCAAAATAATTTTGGAAAATATGAAGTACAACATAGGGAAATACAAAAACAGAGATTTGTACATTGACGAATCTCTGAAAATTATTGATGGATTGTCACATAGTATATCACAAATACTTACATTATCATCCATTGAAAATTTAAAAAATGACGAAGAAAATGTAACGATTTTACCAATATTAAATGATATAATTAATAAGCAGGAAGTAATTGCAAATCAAAAACACATTACAATCGACAATCAGATTACAGATGAAAAGATTTTTATTGGTAAATCAGCCCTTAAAATCATACTTTCAAATGTAATCGGAAACGCCGTAAAATACACTGATGAATATGGAATAATAACTATAAAATCTGATGGTCAATGGTTTGAAGTTATTAATACTTGCGAAAAGGCAATTGAATTAGATACCACGAAAGTGTTTGATGTGAATTGTGATTTGAACAAAGAAAACAGCAACGGACTTGGATTGTATATCGTTGGCAACTTGCTCAACAATTACAAAATAGATGCCATTATCGAAACACAAGATGAAAAAGTAACATTCAAAATCAAGTTATAAAGGAGAACAAAATGTATATATTAGAATTGAATCAAAATGGCGAAGCAACTGAATTAGCATTGTTTGACACAATTGAAGAAGGAAGAGAATTTATCAAAAAATCAAACTGCTACGAAATCACAGAAGAAGATGGGTTTGTATATGAATATATCAATCCTGAAAAATTGGATGATTATTTGGAACTGGAATACAATGGAAATATAATTCCAATGACCAAATTCATGTTTACAGAACAAGGAAAAGTAGAAATTTTCTGGAAAGAAATTCCAAATCTTTCAGAAAAAGGAAATGGAATGGTAGATAATTCTACAAGAGTTGACGCTTATGTAATAGCTAACAAAGATGTGAAAACATATATCGAAAACAGAGAGAAATCCTATAATGAAGTAAAAAAATACTTGCAAGAAAAAGGATATGAAGCAGACAGATCATATTTTGGTTCAGAAGATGGAGAGGCAATATTGTACAGAAAAAATGATAAGGATGAATGGCATTTTCTAACACATATGGATCCATCATTTTTTGAAGATAAAACAGAGGAAGAAATCATCGAAGAAATAGACGAATATTTGAATTAAATAGAATAAATTAGTAGAGCCCTTCTTAAAGAAAATAAGAAGAGCTTTTTAATTTGCATAAAATCCTTGACAAAATAAAAAATACGCTCTAAAATGATAATGCAAATAACTTGCATTAGAAAATTATATGGAGGATTTATGAAAAAAATTTATAGAATATTATTATTAGCTCTTATGATAGGTGTGGCATCAGGATGTGCTAGACAAAATAATTATATTAACAATCAAAAAGTTCAAGAACAACAAGAAAAAAGTGATGACAAATCATCTGATAAGTCAGTTTCAAAAAAATTATATGTTAGTTTCTATCCAATTGAATACATGGCAAAAGAAATCGTTAAGGATAAAATTGATGTAGTAAATGTTATGCCAAAAGGTGCTTCAGTTCACGAGTGGGAACCAACAGCACAAGATATAAAAAATCTATCCGATTCAAAGATGCTAATTGTTAACGGTCTTGGATTGGAAGGTTGGTTAGAAGATGTTAAATCAAGTTTGAAAAACACAGAAATTGTCGATTCTTCTGCAAATATCGAAAAAATTAAAGCTGAAGAAGAACATGATCACGATCATGACCATGAAGAAAAGGAACATGATCATGACCACGAAGAAAAAGAACATGACCATGATCATGAACATCATCACCATGGAGAATTTGATCCACATATTTGGATGAGTCCAAAACAAGCTAGAATTCAAATGAAAAATGTGTATGAAGCTATTATTAAATTTGACTCTGAAAACAAAGATTTCTATGAAAAAAATTACAAAGAATTAGATAAAAAGTTTGAAGAATTAGAAAGAGATTATGAGATTAATCAAGTTCCAATTGAAGGTATTAATTCAGATTCGGAACCTGATTTGAATAAAATGAAAGAATTGACTAATTTCGCAAAATCACATAAGATAAATACAGTATTTTATGAAATGGGAGAAAGCGATAAGATTGCAAATTCCTTAGCTAAGGAAATCAACGCAAAGACTGCTGGTTTGTCTACTATAGAAGCTAAGACTCAAGATATTGAAGATGGAAAAGATAATTATTTTTCATTGTTAGAAAAAAACTTGGATGCAATCTCACAAGCAAAATAATATGAATAATATAATTAGTGTAGAAAATTTGAATTTTTCGTATAGAAACGAGAAACTATTAAGGGATATAAATTTTAATATTGAAAAGGGAGATTTCGTAGGTATAACCGGAGCTAATGGCTCCGGTAAATCTACGTTATTAAAGCTTATTCTGGGATTTTTAAAAGCGGATAGTGGAGAAATTAAATTTGCTGGAGGAAGGGACAATTTTAGTTTTGGATATGTTCCGCAAAACAATCACGAAAAGAGCATTGCTTTTCCAATAACTGCATGGGAAATAGTAGCGATGAATGTCACTGATGATAAAAATATTAAATCTCATGAAAAAATCGAAAATGCACTGTCCATTGTAGAAATGAAAGATAAGAAAAATTACAACTACAATAATATGAGTGGTGGTGAACAAGAAAGAGTTATGATTGCAAAGGCATTGGCGAATGACCCACAAATTTTAATTTTTGATGAACCTACAGCAGGCCTGGATCAACGTAGTAAGGAAAATTTATTTGATTTGTTGAAGCATTTGAATAGTCATCACAACATAACTATTTTGGTAGTTACGCACGAGCTGGATTTTACTAAAGATTATTTTAATAGAATTTTCAGATTAGATAATGAATTTGTTGAGGTGAAACATGTTTGAGATGTTCTCTTATGATTTTATGAGAAGAGCTTTTATAGTGGGGATTCTAGTTTCAATTATTGTTCCTCTGATAGGAACTTTTGTCGTTAACAAGAAAAACTCCATGGTAGGAGATGCTTTGAGTCACAGTTCCTTAGCTGGTGTTGCATTGGGACTTATTTTTGGAATAAATCCTGTTATAGCAGCGATTTTCGTATGCGTGATTGCAGCTTTTGGTATAGAAGTCATCAGGAAAAACTTTGCCAAAAGTTCTGATTTATCAACTGCGATTGTGATGAGTAGCGGTATTGGACTTGCTGCAATATTGTCTGATTTCGTTCCTGGAGCTGCGAACTTCCAATCTTTTATGTTTGGATCTATTGTAGCTATACCAGATATTGAATTGTACACAGTGATTGTTGTGAGCATGATAGTTATTGTGGCTTATGTTACGTTGTACAAGAAATTGGTGTATATTATTTTTGATGAAGATGGAGCGAGACTTTCTAATATAAATGTTGGACTAATAAATAAAATTTTCACTTTTTTGATAGCTATTACTGTTGCTATTGCATCTAGGACAGTTGGTGCGCTGATGGTTTCGAGCTTGATGGTTATTCCAGTATCTTGTGCAATTATGGTATCTCATTCTTTCAAAAAAACTGTGATTAATTCATCGCTTTTTGGGATTCTATTTACGATTATAGGAATTAATTTGTCTTATTATTTACAATTAAAACCAGGCGGATCAATTGTTTTAACAGGACTTGTAGTTCTGATAATTTTGATGGTAGTAAATAAATTTAGAAAAAATAATTAGGTATAAACACTGCATTATGAATTTTAGATTAATTTATTTTGTGGTGTTTTTTTAGTTTATAAAACGTTGTAATTTGCATTTTTTACAAGTATAATTAAAAGATAGGAGGCGATAGCATGAACAAAATGATTAAAAAATTAATAATATTAACAATAGGAACATTAATACTTACTTTTGGTTTTTTCTTTTTTATAATGCCTTTTAATTTAACAATAGGAGGAATTTCTGGGATAGCAATTAGTTTGAATGCATTTTTCCCACAAATTCCAACGGGTATTTTTGTGATGATTATGGATACAATTTTATATATCATTGCATTTATTATTTTAGGAAAAAGCTTTGGTGTTTTGTCGATATATTGTTCTTTTATTTTCGGAGGTTCAACGACATTATTGGAAATTTTACTACCAAACTTCAAACCTTTAACTGATGATATTTTAATTAATTTGATTTTTGGAATTATTATTTCTGCTATTGGAATGGCTTTAGTTATCAATCAAGGAGCATCAACTGGTGGTACGGATATTATAGCAATGATTATCAGAAAATATCTCTCAATAGATGTTGGTAAATGTATGCTTGTGGCTGACTTTTTTGTAGTGTTACTTGGTATGTATACTTTTGGAACAAAAAGTGGTATGTATGCTATGTTAGGTATTTGTATCAACTCAATTGTAATTGATAAGGCTATCGCTGGTTTAAATACTAGAGTAAATATGATGATAACAAGTGATAGATACAAAGAAATTAACACATATATAATTGATCAAATTTCCAGAGGATCTACTATTTTTAAAGCAGTTGGTGGTTTTTCTGATAATGAAAAATTTGTTATTAATACGATTGTTTCAAGAGGGGAGTATATCAAGATTAAAAATTATGTAAAATCAATTGATCCTAAAGCATTCGTATGTATTTCGTATGTCAGCGAAGTGCTTGGTGAAGGATTTACTTACGATCCAGTTGATAATCCAGAACTTGAAATACTTCCTGGTGGAATGAGTTAGAATGGAGAAAAAATGTATAAATTAGGACAAAGAGAAAATTTAAAAATTGATAAAATAAACACTGAAGTTTTATTGAAAAAAGACAACGAAAATAATTTCGTAAGAATGAATGTAGAAGAACTTACGGGAGAAAAAGTTGGAGATGTTGTAGATGTGTTTATTTACAACGACAATAAAAAACTTTTAGCTACTAAGAAACAATCTAAGATTGAACTTGGCAAGATGGCAAGACTTGAAGTCAAAGATATTACTCGAATAGGAGCATTCTTGGATTGCGGTTTAGATAAGGATATTTTGTTGCCTTTTAAGGAACAAACTTCAAAATTAGTAAAAGGTCAAAAATATTTGGTGTATTTGTATATAGACAAATCAAATAGATTGGCACTTACTATGAGGATCAAAAATTTATTAAAAAACGACAGTGGATATGTGAAAAACGACTGGGTAGAAGGTGTTATATACAACATAGTAGACGGTTTAGGAGCATTTGTAGCTGTAGACAATAAATACGAAGGGCTTATCCCTTCAAGCGAACTAACAGGCGTTGTGGACTTAGGAGAAGAGGTCAAATGTAGAGTTACAGATGTAAAATCTGATGGTAAATTGGATTTGTCGTTTTTTGAACCTGCATACAAACATATCTCATCAGATGCTGATGCAATAATGGAAGAGCTAAAAAATTCTGATGGTTTTATTAATTTTAACGATAAAACAGATGCAAATAAAATTAAATCGGTATTTAATATGTCAAAGTCAAGTTTCAAAAGAGCTGTCGGAAGACTATTAAAAGAAAATATGATACAATTTTATAAAGATGGAATAAAATTAACTAGTAAAGGAAGGGGTAATAATGGAAGATAACAAAGATAAAATATTAGCAGTAGTAAATGGTGAAGAAATTAAACAATCAGAAGTTGATAATTTTATTCAAGCTTTAGGTTATAGAGGAGCGCAATTTAATAGCGAAGAAGGAAGAAAAAGATTAACTGATGAATTGATTAATAGAAAACTTTTATTTTTTGACGCTAAAAAATCTGGCTTAGATAAAGATGAAATATATGTGAAAGAAGTTAAAAAACAATCCGAAGAATTATTGAAAGATTTTGCCATGGCAAACATAATCAATTCTGTTAGAGTATCAGATGACGAATTGAAAGAATATTATGAAAGTCACAAAGATAACTTCAAAGTTCAACCAACATTCACAGCTTCTCATATTTTAGTTGAATCAGAAGATTTGGCTAAAGAAATCAAAGAAAAAATTGATAATAATGGTGATTTTTCTGAATTGGCAAAAGAATATTCTACTTGCCCATCAAAGGAACAAGGCGGAGATTTGGGAACATTTCAACAAGGTCAAATGGTTAAAGAATTTGAAAATGCTTTGCTAGAAAATGAAATTGGGGATATCGTAGGACCTGTTAAAACACAATTTGGTTATCATATTATCAATATTAAAGATAAAACGGAAGGAAAAATAAAATCTTTTGAAGAAGCAAAGAATGAAGTTAAACAAACACTATTACAATTGAAACAACAACAAGCATATATTGATGCTACTGACAGATTGCAAAAAGAATACAAAATCGAAAAATTTTATTAATAATAAATGGAGAAGTTAAATGAATAATCTTAAGAAGAAGATAATAGCTCTATGTTTAACATTTAGTATGG
>QWCB01003240.1_pt1 | contig 12588 bp, 9 predicted proteins | sample 1972511 | NCBI WGS metagenome assembly QWCB01 (sample SAMN09866719, study PRJNA288562) | Human gut metagenome isolate term5_stool, whole genome shotgun sequencing... | isolation source: gut | host: Homo sapiens | place: USA: California
ATATATAATCGGCAAAACGAGATGCGACGAAGTTCAAAACGAGATGCGACTTTTGGAGGGTTGGAGTAGTCCAAAACGAAAAGCGACGAAAATTTCACACACTTATCAAACGTGGAGTAAATACGTTTCCCGTTTCCATATTAGGGAAGATTTATAAACGAATCCAGAAAAATACACAGTTCGAACGGCAATCAAAAGCTGTTCGAACTGTGTATTGTATTAAGTTATCAATATGATTTCGCCCATCGATTCAAGGTACATAAATTAGGATATCTCCAACAATGACATCAGATATTTAGTTTGTTCGTTCATAACAGTTACATTTACCTTTGCAACAGATAAATTGGTGAATATCTTTCCAAAGCATTGTATTTAACTGTCCGGTCAGATAGGCAACTTCTTCGCCTTGCATCGGCATTCCGGACGCTACGGCAATATCGTCGCACAGGTGCCGCAGTTCGTGTTCGAAAGAGTTCAGGAATTGTGCTTGGGATGACGCCAGTCCTACGACTACGACAGACCTTCGCCGGGTCTTGTTGGAATAGGTGAATCCCGAGTCCATATCGGCCTTTTCCAAATTTTCCCGCACTCGTTCCATGATCGGTCCGGGACACTTTATCTCTTCCAAAGAAAAGAGGATAGAGCGTGTGTGATAGCCATGTACGGCGAAGTAAAACCGCACATACCAATCATAGTTCTCTATCCTCAGATCCCGCAGCTTCATGTCGTCGAATACACTTTTTGAATCCTTACATAGGGTCTTTCGAGCCGCTTTCTGGATTTGATTCGGTTACAGGACATCTTCCCACGGCACATTTGTTCCCGACCCTATCAGGTCGGCGAAATATCGTGTGAAGGGCAGCCCGGGATAGGCATCTTCATCGTCGATGAAATCCTTGACGAACAGGGCCAGGTGTTGTTCATCGGCAATGGATGATCCCCAGTAATCGGCCCGGGCCATATTCGCTACATATACACAGTCGTAGCCGTTGTCGTGCTTGAGCTCGACACCGTTCGTCTTGAGCAATTTCTCGACCTGTTCTTTTGTGAGGGGTTCTATTTTCTTCCCGTCGCGGTCTTTCATGCGGCTGACGGCAAATTCACACATTTTCTTTGAAAAGGACCATCCGTTTTTCTCGAGATAGGCACGAATATCTGCCGGCATCGGGTCCCTTGCGTCCAATCTTTCTCTGTCCATAGGCTTCGTTATTAAAGAGAGGGGATTTCTCCCCTCTCCGGATTCGTTTTACCGGCGGTATCTGGAATAGGGTCCGGTTCCCCGGACACCTCTTCGTTCGCCATATCCGTCGCTGCCGTATTCTCCGCCACGTTCGCCGTAGCCGTCGGCCATGTAGCCTCCCATATGACGCTCTCCGTAGCCGTCACGCATTTCGCGTTTGGCATCCTCGTAGCCGCATTCGTAGGCTTCGCGCATCTTGCGTTCGATTTCTTCACGCTCGCCGTACCCGTCACCACGGTACCGGCCTTCGATTTCCCACATTCTCATGATTTGCTTGTTTTAGCAGACATTTGCGATTTAAGAAAGGCGTCCAGCGATGACTTCATGGAGGCGAACTCCGTTTGCATCTGGCGAAGTTGTCCCACCTCTGCCCGCAGCTCCTGGAGCTCCTTGTCGCGTTGCGCCTGACCAGCGTACGCGGGATTCACTTCGCGCATGATCTGGTCGAAAACTTCCAGATTGGCCTTGTGTTTTTCGTAGGAATCCACAACGGACTGGCTCTGCTGCTTTGCCGCATTGATGGCATCTATGAGCCGTTCGCGGGATGTCGTGACCGTGAGTCCGTCCTTTGTCACCATATCGGCATTTACCGGGACGACCCATTTCTGGTCCCCTACCGGGAAGCTGACGGAAGGCTGCGCCGGGGGAAAGTTCCCGGGAGCGGGGAAATAGGGTTGTGGCGCCTCTTCAAGCGTCGCCATGTAGTATTTCGGAGTTCCGCGCATATCGAGTACATATACCGGAGCGCCTTTGGTTAAATTCGCAAACATCTTCGGTTAATTGTTTTTTTGAAAGCTCCGAGAGGGGAAGTTTCCCCTCCCGTTGCCTTCGGTTTATTCTTGGTTAAACTGCCCCTGTCATCAGTTGCAGGGTGTCGGTCTGCTTGTCGTAGAAGAGCTGGAATACACCCGTCCCCGGAATGTCGGACACGGTGACATTGGCTCCGTTGTACGTGGTGACATTCTTGGTCACGCCGTTGGTTTCGAAGAGCACGGGAAGCGTGCCTGTCGTACCCGCAGGTATTGCCTGCGACAGCTCGACCAGGACCAGCCCCCTGTACCAGGAATTAGCAAAGGCGTGGTTTTGGAATGAGAACACGACATCGGCGGCATTGACCGTCACACCCGTAGTTTTGATGACCGGAATCCCTCTGCGATTGACATACTGAAATGGGAATACTGCCATAGCATACCTCCTTTCCGTATTAACCCCAGAATCCTCCGTTGCTGCCGAGGCCGAACGCGGCACCGAAGCCCAGCCCGTATTGGGCGGCTACGCAGGCGGGCATCGCGTACACCTGCGGATTGGGAACCACGGTCGTAGGCGGCAGACCGCACTCGATCTTGGCAAGCCGGTTGCTCAGATCGCCGATCGCAGCGTTGATAGGCGCCACAGCCTGGGCCTGCGACTGCATGATCGTTGCCGTCTGATGCTCTTGGGAGAGCTGTCCGGCCAGCGCAGCGCTCTTGGCGCGTTCCGCATCCAGTTTGTTCTGCATCTCGCGCATTTCGAGGGCACAGAAACGGTCGTTGATAACCTGCGTCTGGGCATCGATTTTCGAGCCGAGGGCATTGAACTGCGTGTTGGCGTTGCTCGTCAGGGTGTTGGTCTGATTGAGCGTTGCGAGCTGGCTTTCGTAGCCCTGGCGCTCGATGGCGGTGCGGACATCGCAGCAGCAGGAGGCCATCTGCGAAAGCACCTGCGAGTTGCCGGACTGTACGGCATTGATGATCTGCTGCGCCGAGAGGCCCGACTGCGCTTGAATGTTGCACAGAGCGGTCTGGATCTGCTGTACGGAACAGTTGAGCGACGATGCGAGCTGGTTGATGGCGGTGCCGTTTCCCTGAATGGCATTCATCAGCAGCTGACGTCCTGCGTCGCCGTTCAGTTCGGCCGGAAGGTTCTGAAGACCTCCGAAACCACCGCGACCTCCGAAGCCGCCCCAACCGTTGTTGCCCCACAGGGCGAACAGCAGGATCATCCACATCCACTCCCAGCCGTAGCCCATACCGTAGCCGTTATTGCGGTTGTTTCCGTTCATCAACGCGGCCACGAGGTTGCCGTCCATTGCGCCGCCGTTGTCGAACACTAAAGTTTTTTCGTTCATTGTTTTAGACTTTTACATTGTTGCGTCCGTTCGGTGGACGTTACCGTTGAGCTCACAATGCAAAATTCGACATGAACGACGGGAGAATCAAGCGGATCGGTCGCAGGCGGGACGGAGTTTGGACGCAATACGGACCAGGAGCATTTCGAACATTTTACCGCTTTGTTTGCGACGAATATCGAATTGGGAAATCATCTTCTCGATGGGCCGTCGTGAGAAGTTCATCAGCGAGGATATGACCGGGGCGTGAAATCCATGCCTCCAGAGGAAATAGACCAGCAGGTACCGGGCATCCACGATCTCGGCGTTTTTGGCTTTGGACAGTATGCGCTCTTCCGGGATCTCCGTTTCTTGCGATACCGTGCCGAGAATTTGTCGGTAAAGTTCAGATTTGCACATATTCAGGAAAGTTTGTAAATTTGTAATCCTCTTACTATAAAAAATAGGTGCAGCAACACCGTAGAAGCGATATGCTTCCGTCGTGGTGTTGCTGCACCTTTATCGTTTGCAGGAGGTAAGAGGACTACAAACGAAGGCGGGGGCTTTTTTATGTTTATCCCCGAATAGTATCGATAAAAATTATTTGTTTGCGGCTTTATTTATCCATAGTCTTTTTTTACGCCATCGGGTTGTTTTACCGTTGGCGTTTATTAAATCTTCGTCCAAGTCGTATTTGCGGCATCTTTCTTTTCGACATATCCGTTTTGAATACGTAACCCGGCTTTTCCGATCAGGACCTCGAAAATATCTCCCGTGAAGACCGCATAGTTGCTCGATCCTTTCACAACGGCTACTCCGTTGGGTGCAATCAAGTTATTGCGGATGTCTTTCACGAAGTTGAATTGGGTGGCATTCACCGTTGCAGCAGCGGCAAATGTTCCGGATGATGACGCTTCGACCGTAATTCGAATGCAGTAGTTCTGCTCTTCTCCAGTGAAACGATATGAAACTGTTGTGTCAATATTAAAACTCGGGTTTGGGGCATCTATCGTGCTGTTTCGATACAGGGTGTCGGTGTTCTCCGTCGCAACATTTACTATCTCGACTTTTACGGATCCGCCGCCCCCTGCGGCATTGCCTGTAATGCGGCCTGTAATCCGGGCCGACATCTGAACGCCTTGTCCACAGGCAAACGGGTCCGATTCGTAAACATCCCAGACGAAAGGATTCTGCCCGCTTGTCAGCGCACTCACTTCTGTTGTATCTATGCCACCCGAGACACTCACAGCCCCCAGGACTTGCGATACGGACGTAATTTTGTCTGGGGTGAGTATGATTTTATCTCCGCTTGCGGTCGCATCGCTCACTTCTACGGAATCGTTTTTGACCTGCAGGATTCCGACGGTTCCTTTGGCGGCGTGTATATCTCCGTCGGCGTGTACTCTGAACACGGCTTTTCCCCGGTTCGTATAGTCGGCTCCCGACCAGAAAGGCACATTGTCCACCTGCAAGCCGCTTACGCCGGCCGTCACCTCGCCTTGCTGGTTCTTCATCAGCATCACGTTGGTCATTATCAGACCGCCTTTCACCTCGGTACTTCCGTCTTCCATAGCCTGCTTGAGGTACTCTGTCGATTTGATGGATTCGTCGATCGCGTCGTCGATCAAATCCGACATGTTGCTGCTTATTTCATAATAATCGGAGAATACCTTTCTGAACTCGGTGCCGGTTATCTCGGATGTCGTACTCTTATCGGCCAGCAGAGGCGTGAGATAATCTTCGAGTGCCTGGAAATAGACCGTAAAGGAATCCGTGGGTACGTCATACTTTTCGGCATTCGCCATGATGCTCCAGTATTCGCCTTGAATCCGCGCCCATTCGTTAGCCACCTGCTGCTTATCGGATGGCGTCAGGCTCGAATCCGAGGCGATGTAGTCCACATCCATCTTCACCTGCTCGATCTGCGCCTGCACATCCTCTTCTGCTATGATATACCCCGTGGGGGCCTTGTTGCCTTCCGTAAGCTGGATCTCGTAGAGATACATGGAAACACCTTTGCCGACATACAGGTATATCTTCTGCACCACACGCGAAGCATCGAGGGTGTGGACCACTTCATATACTCCTTCCGTTCCCGCCGGAGGAGCGGAAAGCACTTCTTTGGTGCCGTCTTCGTATGCGATGCGGAACGTAATTTCGGCACCCTGCTTGATCCGGGCTTTGAAGACGTACGGAGTATTCGGCTTGTATTTTATCTGGCCGCCGAAACAGTCGGGGACCGTCGAAACCTGGGAGGCGTTGGTTGCGGCAAGCCCGGCTTGTAGGAGTTTGCCCCAATTGACATACAAATATGTTCCGTCCGCGTCCGCCCCCGAAGTTACGACATCCGTAACGCCCTCTTTGGCACTGTTCCACTCCCGGATGAACTGTTTGGCGATATAGTTACGGGCACCGAACTGCAGGTTGTCCACCGCCTCGTCAGCCTGCTTCTGGGCCACGAGGTTCGAGAAGCGGCTCACCTCGGCGTAGTAGTCGGCGAATTTCTGGTTGAAGGTGTCGGGCGTGATCGCCGTGTCGGTGTCCGCAGTCAAAGCAATGCCGCTCAGGTAGGCTGCGAGAGCGTCGTAAGCTCCTTTCAGAGCCGCTATCGATACTCCGAAGGTCGTTGCATCCGTCTGGTATTTGGCATACTCTTTTTGTATCTGCGACCATTGCTGACGCACGGCGGGTTTTTCCTCTTTCGATAACGTGCCGTCTGAAGCCATGACTGCCAGTCGTTCTTTGGCTTCGTTGGCTGCCGTATCATCGGTGTATTTGGATGCTTTGTCCCAATCCGAGCTCTCGAAATTGCCCGTTGCACGGGATTCGATGCAGCGCATGATGTCGCCGCTTTCGCCCTGCGTCCAGATGTCACCCACATCGTATGGAGGCGTCGGTGTTACGACGAATACACGACGTTTGGCATCGGCCGTGTCTTGTGCCCGCGCCGCCTCTTGCAAGGCCTTTACCGCATCGCTGTCGGCGATCGGTGTCCATTTATAGCTTCCGTCCGCTTCTTTTACCCATCGCCACGATTTGCCCGCATCGGGGTTCGTCGTCTTGTCGCTCGATATGGTAAAGTGAATCTGCGGGTATTCCGCCGGAGTGATTTTGGCATTGTCGGCTTTGCGGATGACAAAAGCCATGTAGGAATTGTCGCTCCCGACGGTATAGCTTTGGCTCCATACATAACTTGTTATAACCGCTCCGGATGACGCTATCGGATAATAACCCATCGTATAGCCTTCAGCCACCGACAATACGGCGCCTTTGGGGATTCCTCCGACCGGAGTTTTGAGCCGGATGCGGGTGCTGTCGGCGATTTTGATCTGATCCCAAGTCTTAATGCCGTCGATGTAGGATGCACCGATGCTTCCCTGCTCCCAACAGCCGGCATCCGTCGGGTCGAAATTCGCAGGCAGCGTATTGGTGAACGTGTCGCCGATATGGTTTTCCTGCTCGCCGTCCGCTATCCACGTTTGGGCCGGTTCATTGTAAGGCGAGGGGGTATAGGGATAGAACCAGTTTTCCACGACACCGTCCAGCCGTTTGTTGATCTCAGACAATTCACCGGGTAGCGTGTTATCGATGTAATCCTTGGCTTGCTGAGCTTTGAGATCGGCGGAATGGGCTGCAGACTGGGCTTCGGTGGCCGTTTGATCGATCTGTTCGATGTCGAACTCCTTCTGGAACTGTCCCGTCGCGGGGTCGTAGAGCTTGCCTTGCTTCCAGCCCGCCTCCGGGGTGAAGGCCACGCCGACGCCGTCGTCGCCGACCATTCGGAACAGCTTGCTCCGGGTATCCAGCAATACCTTCTTGTCCAGGCTGCTGATCATACCTTGCAGGTAGATATTATCCAGATAGGCCGAATAGCCCGACATCTGGATCCCGAAGACGGAGAGGTTCGAAAGGTCGCCGAACTGCGCGGCGATATTCCCGGCCGTGAACTCCCAGTCGCTGACATTGCGAAGATAGCGCTGGTAGGTACGCGTCGAGTAGCGCGAACTCTGCCTGTCGGGATTCGTGAACGAGCCGTAGGCCACGAAGGTCATAGACTCCATCGGGTCGATCTGCCTGGTAAAGGTGGCCGACAGGGGGCGCAGCTCGTAGCGGAACCGCTCGTTGCGGTCGCCCAGGACCTCCGTGATGCGGAAATAGACCGTGGCGAAGCCCGCGAAGGAGAAGTTGCCCCGGCCGTCGTCGGAATCTGCCGTCGCATTGTTCGACGGGTCGAAGTCGTGGAAGATACCCATACAGATATCCCCGACCGCTACGGCGCCGATCTCGCCCTCTTCGAGTTTGAGCGTTACGAGCTTCTGATCCTTGTCCACGCTCTCGATCACTCCGGCGCCCGGAGCGCTCCAGTCATCCCCGACGCTGATGCCCACGCGGTTGTAACGAAGTTCCGGAACCTCCAGAAAACGGCGGATGAAGAGGCTTTCCAACTCGCCGGCGCCTCGTCCGTCGATCTGTGCACCGAAGCCGGTGATGCCGCTGGCGAAGTCGCTTGTCCGGAATCCCTCGTCGAGCTGCTGCCGCTTAAGGAATCGGGTGATTCCTTCGACCGTACCTCCCCGGCGCTTGTTGAGAAATTCCCGTTCGCTCTTACGCGACGAATAGAGCGTCGTGTCGCTCGCCGGCGTTTCCTCCCACGATTTAATGATGTCAGGAAATTCCGATGAAACCTGCCGGGTTATCTGCGTCACTTCCGAAATCTGATTTTCGATGCGGGAAATACGGCCGGTAGAGAGGACATCGCTCATTTTAAGAGTCATGCTTCCGGGCTGAACGACGGAGCGACTGATTCCGACGATACGGATATCGCGGTATCCGGTATCGGGAAAAAACTTGTCGCTTCCGAGCCGAACCCGTTGTCCCGGCTTCAAATCGAGGTTTCTTTTATCGACAACCGTAAAATCCGTCGATGCCTGGAACACGGATATATCTTTACGGCTGTCGGCCATAAAGGTATCTACCGCAGTTTTGAATTCCTGTTCGGCCGCAGGATAATAACTGTCCGGCATACTGATATTCCAGAGCACGTATTCGTTCCCGGGAGCCGGGACCAACGGTTCCGACGGCAACTGTATATCGTTGTCATAGGGCCATTGGGTGATGATTTCGAACTCCTTCTTTTCCGAGTCGTAATTCACTTCGAACTCCCGGCCGCGAAGCTCTCCGGTCTGAAAGGTCACCCGTTTGACGAGACCGCCTATTTCGTATTGATTGGGATCGAACGGAATGTCGGGATCGGTGAAATACCAGATCGTAAACGGCGAACCGTCATCGCTCGTATGCTCTTCGGACCGTACGGCACCGACCGTCCCGATCCGACGGGGATATATCGCATCGAACGCTTCCTGCTCGAAATATTCGATGATACCGAGGTGAGTATCCTGTTCGACGTACTTCGCCCCGTCGGGCAATTGCAGCCGGGTATGTCCGTACCGATCCGGATCGATGTTGCGAGAGGAGCCTACCGGAAAGAGCCGAGTGAAAAATTTCACGCCATCGGCCATGCTCCGTTCGATTCCTCCGATCAATCCGTTGCCGTAAGACAACGGGACAGGCTCGCCGAACTCACAGCGGGATATGTTGAGCGTCATCCCGTCGAACCACCACTCCGTCCCGGCGGCAGCCGACAGCTCCGAAAGGGCATCGGAGGCGTACTTTCCCGTATATTCGATATCGAGGTACTCCGATACGACCACTTCGCCGACCTTCCATTCGGTCGTTCCCATTTTGCGGTTCATGTTAGCGATAATCAGTGCCGCATGTTCGCGTGCCGGTGCCGTGAGTGTCAGAATCGGGTTGTCGTCATCATCCGGATTGACCATCAGGACCTGCGTGGCGAGTCCTTCGACCCCCGACAGTTGCACCGAGTAGCTCCACTCGCTGTCGCAGTTCATCTTCGGCTGATAACGTTCGAGAATCCAATAACGCCGTCCGAGGAAGTCCGCATAATCGTAAACTTCGAGCGTGACGCATTCGAAGGCCGTGAAGGAGAGCGAGAGGGCACTCTCCTCCTGTATGCCGCAGGTTGCAGCGCTGTTACTATCGGGAGAGGCCGTCAGCTTCAGATTCCCCTCTTTCGAATATATTTTGAGTTCCATTTTTTGAAGATTTGAACGTGACCTTTAGATCGACGCAGCGAGTTCGAATGTCGGCTTCGGCTCCCGGAATTTCACCGAGAAGGTCGCCGCAACCTCTCCCTTTCCGAATGGCGCCAGTTGTGAATAATCCGAAAATCCGGTCATATAAACCCGGAATTTCAGCCCTACGTCCGTCAGATGGAGCGCCAGCCACCCATCGTCGCCCTCCTTGAGAAATTTCACGAACGAGGCGTAGCGCGTGAAGAACGAAACATCGTTCGAGGCGACGATGGCGAATCGCAGCGTGATATCGCGGGCTTCGTAAGTCTGTGTCAGGGTATCGGGCATACGGACGCCGTCCTCCTCCCGAATGGAAACCTCCGCCTGCTGCTTGAGGGCCGGAGGTGCGAGCAGCGAATCGTAGTTGTCGTGCCTGTCTTCGGCGGTTTCCGCGAGGAAAGCCCCGAAGCGGGCATACACATCCGTTTGGTTGATCAGCAACAGTCCTTCGAGTATTTCAGCCATAATCAGATCGCTTTTAATCCGTCGCGTTTTATGGTTTGCAACAGTTCATAGATTTGGGGTATCGGTTCGGTATTTTCCCGGATGGCATTCATCGCTTCGAGCGATCCCTTGAGAACCGGAACAATACCTTCGGTGTTTTCATCGATATTCGCGGAATGGATCTGTACCGATGTGACCAGTCCTTCGACGCGGGAGAACGAATCCTGCGTTACGGTCTGAATGGCTCCGGCCTTACCGCTCTGCTGCGAAGTGCCGGCTTCCTCGTCGATCGAAAATCCGTTCTCTTTTGCAATGCGGCGGAACTCTTCCCACAGACGATTGAAATCGTCCTGTTGATCCATGACGCCTGAAACCAGCGATTTCATCGTTTCGCTCCATTGAGCGAACCGCTCTTCGTCGGAAAGGTCGCTCTGCATGACCTTTTCGATGCGCTTTTGGGCATCTTCGAATAATTTACCGAACACGATCGAGGAGGCCATACGCTTGCCCAGCGAGCGCAAAGCTTGTCCGACACTATCGACAAATGTATCCGCCGCATCGGTACCGTTTTCGAGAGCATCCACCAAAGCATCGGTAAGCGTGCTGCCCAGATCGCCGAAAATATCCTGCAAATAATCCCGGACCGCAGTCAATGCCTCTTCGTAGGTTTCCCAGTCGTCCACCATTTCGCGGAGCATCTCTTGATTCTCCCGTGCCAGGTGCTGGAAAGTTTCTCCGCCCTCTTCGACGAATTGCCGGAGTGCGTCCATATCGACTTCGCCATCCGTGAATAATTCGGGAAGCAGCGAACCGAGGGACTGGTATTTCGCCGAACGGAACCAAGTCGAGTGACGCGTCTGAACCTGCATGTTGGCAATCGAGTCGGCAATGTTCTCCCACGTTTTTTCGTACCTGAACAGCCCCGAAAGCCCTGTATCTGCTCCGCCTCGCCACTCTCCCGGCAACTGGTATTTTTCTTCCCCGCGTAAGAGGATTCTCTCCCGGACCTTTTCCAGCTCTTCGAGCGAGGTGCGCACCACATCGATATTTTGCTTGTAACGGTCGTACACCCGATCCCCGAAGATATTGTCGAACTCATCGGAATCGATGCGGCTGCGCTCTTTCATGATCCGAAGCTCTTCGTTGAACTCCCGGGCCAGACGCAGGTTGCGCTCCATAGAAGTTTCACCGCCCTTGAACAAATTGACAATAGCGGTCAGCGCACCGATACCGGCCGATATGCCTCCGAGAATTCCGGAGGCCATGCCGAGCGTGTTTGATGCGGCTTGAGCTTTCCGGTATGCCTGAACGGCATTGACGATTTGCAGGGTAGAGCCGGCGATATCTCCTGCGGCGGCGATGATGGCTCCTCCGGCACCCCCGACGGCATCGCCGACCTCATTGAAAGTGTCGATAACGTCGGTCAATACGCGGTGAAGCTCCGTCCAGGAGGTCGTATCGGTAGTTTCCTGCTTCGTTTGGTTCTGTTTTTTCGCCAGCTGCTGCTCGGCCTTGCGTAGTTTGGCCTGCGCAACGGCGATGGCATTGCCGTCGTCCGGCATCTCGCTTTGCAAGTTCTCCAGCTCTTCTGCGGCTTCGATCACCAGGCTTTCCAGCTTTTTGACCGAAGCAGCGACAACCCGGTCGGCCCAGGCTTCGAATTCCGGAAACTGGCTTGCGAATTGTTCCGTGAAGTCGTCGAGCGCTTTTTGTTTGGCACGTTTAGCTGCGTCGGCATAATGTTTTATAGAATCCGGAAGCTGGGCTTCCGATGCCAGTCCATAAAATATTTCCTGAAGTTCATGTAAAGTTTCTCCCGAGGAACCACCGGGATCCACATCGATTCCAATAACGATTTTTTTTGAATCTGCCGCGAGAATATCGTTAGCCCCTTCCAACTGGTCGAAAATATAATCTTCCAACTCTTGAGGCGATAAAACACTCCCATCGGGAAGTATCGGGGTTACAAGTATTTCCGTTTCTTTACCCGTAGCATCCAATATCCCATATTGGGAGCTAAATACTGTCGCAATACCTTCTCCGGCATCTTGCCATCCTTTTTGAACCAGTTTCGCAGCATCGATCATAGGACGAACCAGTAAATCCACATTTCCCCGGAACATTGATAGCATCATCTGCCCGGCAGCGTCTTTCGTGACTTTGTCGATCTCTGCATCGTACTTCCGGGCGATTCGCAGACGCCCCTGCTGGTAGGTTTCGTACTTCTCCAGCAGCTTGGTGTATGAAGCCTCCTCTTTCTTATCGACATCCGCAAGCTCTCTGTCCCGAATTTCCGCAGCTTGGGCTATTGCAGCGGCCGTGCCGGCCATAAAGGTTTTCTCCGCATTCGAATCGATATCGGCCCCCGACTCCCGGAGTTTGCGAATCAGTGCGAGCGTCTGTTGTTCCTGCCGCTCATATTCCTGACGGTTTTTCTCGTAATTGAGGCGGATCGCTTCCCGTTCCCGGTCGAATTCGTTTTCAATCAACTCGACCCGCTGGTCGTCGAGGCTCTGCTGTTGGCGCCGTACGGCTGCCTTATACTGTTCTGTGAGTTGGTCGGTGGAAGCCGGTGCGCTACCGGTAGCGCTCGTCGTGCCGGACGGGTTTTCCAGCAACTGAGCCTGCTCCGCCACGGCAGCCAATTTCGTCCGCTGCTCTGCGAG
>QWCB01006681.1_pt1 | contig 12577 bp, 8 predicted proteins | sample 1972511 | NCBI WGS metagenome assembly QWCB01 (sample SAMN09866719, study PRJNA288562) | Human gut metagenome isolate term5_stool, whole genome shotgun sequencing... | isolation source: gut | host: Homo sapiens | place: USA: California
CGGACAAAATTCTTCTGTATTCACTACCGGCGTCCCCGGTTAAAAGCGCCGAATGATGAGAGTAAGGAAAATCCGTTGCAACCTTCACCTGCGGAAAAAGTCAGTCCGGAGATGGCGGAGAAGCTTGCCCTGCTTGAGAAACTGGGCATCACGCTGGATGACCTGGAAAAACTCTTCAAATCCCGCTGAACATAAACTGTAGTCAGTGAAGAGCGCTCCTTTACTGACTACAGCTTATATTAACCGGTGCAGTGAGTGGTCTGCTCACTGCAGTTTATATTCTGTTTCCTGCAGTGCTGTCTGTAGCTGAGCTGCCATCTGCCTGTCCCTTACGTAAGTGATCCCGTAACCTGATGCTGAGGCATTGCTCCCTTCATAAAACATGACTTACTCACTACAGCTTATATACATGCTCCAGCTTATGTTATGTCTGTTCTGCTGACCACAGCTTATATAAGGAAGCGCGTATGCCGTCACCTCAGGGGAGGCAGTGTACGCAGGATCTCCGCAGCATCCCGCCCGTCACCTGTGAAAGGCACTGCCAGCGTGGCAGCCATATCCAGTGCAAACACTCTGGTATAAACCTCCATCGAACGTGGATCCCTGTGACCAACCAGTGCCTGGATGACTTTCCGGGGCTGGCGGTGATAGAGCATGTGCATGATATAGCTGTGCCGGAAGGTGTGTGGTGTGACCGGAATCGAAAAGTGTACTCCGTCAGCTTCGGCCCGTCTGACAGCCTGCTTCAGCCAGTTGCGCATGGTTTCGTCGGTCACGGCCCATAATGGTTCACGACGACGGGGCCGGGTGGTGATCATCCAGCTTTCCATCTGCCTGACATAGCTTATATCTGTCAGCGGAACCAGGCGCACTTCATCTTTTGGCGGGCGTCCGCGTCGCGCACGCACTTTTTCGGACAGGATCCGCACAAACGGTCTTACTCCATTCAGGTCAAATGATTCCGGCGTCAGCATCCGGGCTTCGCCAATACGCATTCCGGTATTCCAGAGGGTGGCGAACAGCATATGGTGACGCTGATCCGGCATATAGAAAAGAAGGGCACTCACTTCCGGGGCCAGCAGGTAGGCCGGTGTGGCCCCCGTGGAAGTGGCCATTCTTCTCAGGGAGAGCGCTGTTGCAAAATCCACCCCCGGCGCAATGGGTAACAGGGAGACGCGTTCTGGTGAATTCTGCAGGGGAATGACATTGTTCATGAGTTATTTTTCACGTAGCACACGCACTGTTTATGGATACAGGTATTCTGACCTGAACGCCCGGATCCTTCCACGACAATAAATCGCAGCGCGCGGATCCTTTTGTTTGATTATCACGCATTATTGCGGGTAAAACCAAATACGTAAAGGCGCATTTTGCCGCAGGGATCCCGTCTTAAGCCAGTCATGGTGCGGGCTGAGGGCTGGTTTACCGTTTTTGGGAGAATTGGGGTAATGCCAGGAACAGGCAGATACGGAGAAAAATCCTGCAGATAACCTTCTACGACAACTGAAGGTGTCTGACGCCATATTCTTAGCTACTTCTCAGTTTTAAGGCGGCTTAGTCACAACATAAGGTTATGCATAATAAGCATATTTTATTATGTTATGGTCTTGTTCATGCATGAACTGTTATCTATTCAGTCACTTTTAACGTTTTATATCATACTGCATATGACACAATCATCTTCTATATTCAGATTAAAAATATTATGACGACGATCAAATAAATTTAGTGAAATCATTACTTACAATAATATGCTTATGACATAATTTATCAAAAATATCCGACAACCTTCCTGAAAGGTTACTGCGAGGAGTCAAACAATGAAGTGTAATAACTTATTCAGTCTTTTTTATGCTCTCTTTATAGCAAAACCAGGAAGTTAAAATGAATCAGAAGTGGAAGACGCTAATAGTTTCAGTATTAACACCATCAAGTATTATATCAGGGATTGCGTTGATAGTTCTCTGGGGATATTTCAGTCGTCTGGATCGACTGGATATTTTCTTTGATGTGATGAATATTAAAAGCATCTTGGTATTGGTTTGTTGTGCAACTATTCTATCATTGATTATGATCATTTTTATTTTTTTTATAACATCTTTTTTTATACCAATAGTTATTCCTTATGATATAAAAAATCTTCCTGCTTACAATAAGATTCAGGGTAATTTTTTATCTGTAATGATGTTATCTGGCCTCTTCCCCATGGCCTTTATATACGTGTTATACTGTGCATTTGATTTTGACCAGAGTGTTAAAGATAACTCTGGCTGGTTATCTATTTTAAGTATAGGAGTACTAATAGTTGTTATTTCAGCCATAATAAACACGAGGTATCTTGAATATGACTTATCGTTTAAAAATAATAGAATGAAACTGTTGAGACGTGTTCAGATCTATCTTGTCATTCCGTTGTCTATTGCTTTACTGGTGCATCTTCAGGTAATTCCACTGGAGATGGTTTTTAGGAATATTGAAACTTCAGATAAGAGTATTAATTTCAAAGTGATAGCTGAACTGGCTTTCATGTCATATTTTATTTTTATTCTGACAATACTTCCCGGCCTCATTTATCTAAAAATGAATCCACAGCATAAACTTTCTAAAAGAATTAGTTCTGCATTTGTCGCATCCTTGATGATATTATTAGTTATATCGACTCAAATAACCGTATTACCAGTAATTTTTACCCATTCAGTTATTAAGCTCTCAGGTATAAGTGACTTCAAAATACATAGCTACATTATTAAAACAAGTGAATATCCGGAGGAGTTTTTTTCCAATGCAGTATGGGGTAAAAAAAATATAAAACCGGGGGAATATTACTCTGTGCAGGCTGTATCTATGTTTACGACAAACCAGTTTATTCTCCTTTGTCCCAAGGATATTATAAGGTTTTATCGGGAAAGCTGGAAGTTCGACCTGCTTAATGTAGACTTCGATACAAATACCAGGAAGAAACTCCAGGAAGAAGCAGCATATTGCGTACCAATTTCTGCAATATCTGTAAAACGATGGGATATGCCTCTTCAGGGCTCGAAACCCTCAAATTAGAAGGCCGCTCGGGCGACTGTATTAGATAGTAATGCGGTATGGAAAAATAGTGATGGCAAGATGAACTTGACTTGGCTAATCAAATACCGGCGTAGTGATTAGGAAACAGGGCTCGGATAACATTATTGCGCGGTTCATTGAACCTACTGATGACGCCGGATATATAGTCGTAAACCGTTTCGAACCAGTACTTATATCACCAGGAGAGTCCATATATGACCACCGTTTACAGTAAAAACGGTATCTGTTTTCTGATCCTTCCAGCGTCAAACTACCGTTGTAATGGTGAGGTCTGGTGCTATTGTAATAATTCAGAATATAATCTCTGATTTATTTCCGAACCTCGCCCTTGCCTGCGTAACCATCCGTCGCCCCCATCCTGTTTTCAGACTGCGGAAAAAGGCAAGTTTTTATCCCCCCACAGAGATTCAATCATATATCGCGTGTTTTGGAAGTGACAGTTCTTATTCCTGAGAATACTGCATGTGCAACACACTCGGCATCCATCGATACCACTTTTATCTCCAATAGGCAGGATAAAAAACAAGACTGTGAATTAAAGTAATCGGCAAATGAATGAGTTAGAAGATACTGAAAATGAATCAAGGACTAACCCCATAGGGAATGAAAATAATAAAAGAACATCTTGTTTTTATTTTAATGAATGAGCATGTTCTTTTATATTAATAACAAAACCTATCATTAAACAAAATGATGAATGACAGAGTTTTCTTTAAAATAGCTTATATTATCTTACAGTAGCTGACATAGTGCAATATAAATTATCAGCTATGCCATAACGGCTTAGCAGTGTCTAAGCGTAAGAATCAAGACTTCAGTTACAGTTTACTCACGGTAGAAATATTTAAGAGCACTAACAATACTGTGTGTATAGTTTAGTTTTTTTAGGCATAGGCAAAAATAACTAATGGAAACATTGTTCCTTTCACAACTTTCTTGCTTTGAATAACCATCAACCAAATACTCCTTAAGAGCCATGATGGTTTTTTTACTTCTGATTGGTGATATTTCAATTAAAAGTGAAAAGTGTTCTCCATTCATACATGATTGACTTAGCTCTGTATTAAAGTTATTTCTTGGATAGGGGGAGGGAGTCATATATTATCTAACCTTATTTTTCTATTAAAGAATTGAAATAGAATAGACAGAAATGCTATTGGAGTAAGTATTTGATAGTAGGTAATTTACGCTCCTATATAGACTATTGTTACTCATATAATATTTTGGGGTGGCTTATGTTGTGACAGCGCCAGTTGTTAAAAACGTTGTACCGTCATACGGGATAATATAGAACAACCAATAACGATTACTGGTCTATGACCACCGCCAAAGATACAGAAAAGCTTTATCTGTAATGAGCTCAACTATATATTCTGTCAACTGCTGGTTCAGAGCGTTGTCGTAAAAATCCTGTGCAAATAAATTAGTCATATATCAAGCCATTTACGCGGTAACTGGCAGGTCTGAAATTTAACCTCCTGACGATGCAGGCTTGCATACATCCATAGTTTTACTTTGGTATGTGACTCTAAGTATGATCATCAGTCCGGCATGGAACGCTGTTTTGACCCGCTAAAATCCTTACGGAAAAGTAAGGATGCCACAATGCAAACGTGTGCTTTGACACTTCGTAAACCAATCGCTGCGATATTTAGACGATACTGTTTTCGATTATTTACCAGATCGATACAGTTTTTATCACGTAAGTCACCTCTGACTAAATATTTGCTCGTCTAGTCATATGTCCATTACTTCTGGATAAATAAGGTTACTTCTTCTTTGTTTTTGTGTACAGAAAAATTAATTATGAAGGAGGTCGATCATTGAACAGAAACTGTTAAGCTTCTAAAGTCTATACCTCGTTTAAGTATTTACTGGCTTTATACCAATCATATTCTTTATGACATTAACATTACATGTTTTTAGTGGAATGTAAACTCGAAAATAATAATAGTTGATATTTTAGTCAAAATCATAGTGCAATGATTTTACATTAAAAATTATATATTTTTGTAACTAAACTATACGAAAAAACAGAAGTGCTTATTCTTCGGCCATTTTAGCACTGCTGACTTGCTTGTCTGAAAAGCATGGCATTATCTGCATGATGCCTTAATAACCGTAAGAATGATACTCCTCTGAGTACAAGAAATCTATTATAGATCAATAAATATTGACAGATATTGTCCTACTACAATAAATGATTCTTTTTCGGAGATATATTAAGACATACTAACAGTTTAAATATCTTTGAGTAAACAAGCCGTCATTTCACATGAGAGCATCCGTGACCAACTGGTTTCTATATACTACGATGATGAATGTATGAGTTAACGCTCATTCGTCATAGAACAGATTTACAGCTTCTCCTGTACTTAAATAAACGTTAACTAATTCCGTATTGCTGGTTCTTTATCGGTAGAAAAATCAATATCCATAGCATCGGTCGCAGGCGCTGATACATTGCAGAGCGACCGGGTATTAGAGTCGCTTTTCGCATGTATATGAACGTAATCAGAAACGTCATTTGTACATTAATCATACTCCCGATAGGGTTACAGGCAGAGACCAGTCATTCTTCTATGGCTAAAGATACAATCACCGTTGTCGCGACAGGAAATCAGAACACGGTATTTGAAACGCCGTCAATGGTCAGTGTCGTCACGAATGACACGCCCTGGAGTCAGAATGCGGTCACATCAGCCGGCATGCTGAAAGGTGTTGCCGGTCTCAGCCAGACTGGTGCAGGACGGACCAATGGGCAGACCTTTAATCTACGCGGCTATGACAAAAGCGGGGTACTTGTTCTTGTTGACGGCATCCGTCAACTCAGTGACATGGCAAAAAGCAGTGGCACTTATCTGGATCCGGCACTCGTCAAACGTATCGAAGTTGTCCGCGGACCAAACTCCAGTCTGTACGGCAGTGGCGGGCTGGGAGGTGTTGTGGACTTCAGAACTGCCGATGCAGCAGATTTTCTTCCCCCCGGAGAGACAAACGGTTTAAGTCTGTGGGGAAATATCGCCAGTGGTGACCACAGCACAGGCTCGGGGCTCACCTGGTTCGGTAAAACCGGAAAAACAGATGCGCTCCTTTCTGTCATTATGCGTAAAAGAGGTAATATCTATCAAAGTGATGGTGAGCGCGCACCTAACAAGGAAAAACCTGCAGCCCTGTTTGCGAAAGGCTCTGTCGGTATAACAGACAGTAACAAAGCAGGTGCCAGCTTGCGTCTCTACCGGAATAACACCACTGAACCGGGCAATCCCACTCAGACACATGGTGACAGCGGCCTGCGTGACAGAAAAACAGTACAAAATGACGTACAGTTCTGGTACCAGTACGCTCCTGTGGATAACAGCCTCATCAATGTAAAGTCAACTTTATATCTCAGTGATATCACTATCAAGACAAACGGTCACAACAAAACGGCAGAATGGAGAAACAACAGAACCTCCGGTGTTAATGTTGTCAACAGGAGTCATACTCTGATTTTTCCGGGAGCCCATCAGTTAAGTTATGGCGCTGAATATTACCGTCAGCAGCAGAAGCCAGAAGGCTCTGCCACACTATATCCGGAAGGAAACATTGACTTTACATCGTTGTATTTCCAGGATGAAATGACAATGAAAAGCTACCCGGTTAACATTATCGTCGGTTCCCGCTATGACCGGTACAAGAGCTTCAATCCCCGTGCCGGAGAACTGAAAGCCGAACGCCTGTCCCCAAGGGCGGCGATTTCAGTCTCACCGACAGACTGGCTGATGATGTACGGCTCCATATCCTCTGCATTCCGTGCCCCCACAATGGCAGAAATGTACAGGGATGATGTACATTTTTACCGCAAGGGTAAACCCAATTACTGGGTACCTAACCTTAATCTGAAACCAGAAAATAACATTACCCGTGAGATTGGCGCAGGTATTCAACTGGACGGCCTGCTTACAGGCAATGATCGGCTGCAGTTGAAAGGCGGATATTTCGGAACGGATGCCAGAAACTATATTGCCACGCGCGTGGATATGAAACGGATGCGTTCTTATTCTTATAATGTATCCCGGGCCCGTATCTGGGGATGGGATATGCAGGGAAATTACCAGTCTGATTATTTTGACTGGATGCTTTCTTATAACCGCACGGAAAGTATGGATGCCAGCAGCAGGGAATGGCTGGGCTCCGGCAATCCTGACACACTCATCAGTGACATCAGTATACCTGTTGGTCATGGAGGAGTTTCTGCCGGATGGCGTGCTGAACTTTCGGCAGCAGCCACGCATGTGAAAAAAGGCGATCCCCATCAGGCTGGTTATACCATACATTCCTTTTCACTGTCTTATAAGCCTGTAAGTGTTAAAGGCTTTGAGGCATCAGTGACTCTGGATAATGCCTTCAACAAGCTTGCCCTGAATGGCAAAGGGGTGCCGCTTTCAGGCAGAACTGTCAGTTTTTACACCCGTTATCAGTGGTAACCTCTCAGGAAATAAATCATGATGAAAAATACAGGCTATATCTTAGCTCTTTGTCTGACAGCATCGGGGCATGTCCTGGCCCACGATGTCTGGATTACAGGTAAACAGGCAGAGAACAACGTTACCGCAGAGATTGGTTATGGTCATAATTTCCCCTCAAAGGGCACAATTCCTGACAGAAGGAATTTCTTTGAAAATCCCCGGCTTTATAACGGGAAAGAGACAATAACACTGAAGCCAGCGTCCACGGATTATGTCTATAAAACTGAGTCTGCAAGCAAAGATAATGGCTACGTTTTGTCAACATATATGAAACCGGGATACTGGTCGAGAACCTCTTCAGGATGGAAACCGGTAAGCCGGGAGGGCAGAAATGATGTGGCTTACTGTGAGTTTGTCACTAAATATGCGAAATCTTTTATTCCTGGTGAACAGCAGATGCCAGCACAACTCTATCAGTCTCCAACAGGGCATGAGCTTGAAATCATTCCGTTATCCGATATAAGTCGTTTCAGTGAAAATGTGAAGCTGAAAGTCCTGTATAAAACGTCCCCGCTCGCCGGAGCTATCATGGAGCTTGACTCGGTCAGTTATCTGACATCATCCAGTCATACTCATGCAGTTGAGCACAAACATCCTGTTCATAAAGCAGAACTCACCTTTGTAACTAATGAGGATGGTATCGTCACAGTACCTTCTCTTCATATTGGACAGTGGCTGGCGAAAGTCCAAAATAAGAAAAGTTTTCAGGACAAAAGCCTGTGTGATGAAACTGTCGATGTGGCAACTTTAAGTTTCTCCCGAAATTAACAATACTATTCCCTGCCCTGAAATTTATTGGCATGGAATTATCAACCGGGAATACTCAGCTAATATCTGAGCATTCCCACATAATGGTCATATTGTATTCATTATCAGATATAATAACATGTATAACACTGACTCAGAAGTGTGATGGCTGTATCTTAATAATATTTGTATTCTATGAAAAAATTACTGATAGTGCTAAAGTATATAACCCTTTCACACTGAAACTATACGACTGGTGACTTCATAACGAATAATAATCTCTCCCTACAACTCAAGGAAATTTTTTACAGGAACCACGACATCCTTGTTTTATCCTGACTTTTCCCGAGTCCAGTTTGCCATCACATTGAGTGGATGTTTTTTTCATACTATTCTGAAGGTAACAAAGATATTTTACACTATATCTGCAAAGAAGTTTTTTTTCCATTGCATGATAGATGTGGCTATAGACTGTTTTATTACTTATATTTAATTTGTTAGCAATATACTTTGTGCTGTGACTATGAAAAATATGACTAAACAGAACCACCATTTCCCTCATACTGAGGGAGCAAAACGAATCACCATAACAATAAATACCCCTACGAATGTGCGTTATTATATCAGAGATGGATTTCACTTTATTTGTTGATATTATAGAAAAATGGCGACCACAAAAAATACAGCTCATCAATCTTATAAACTGCTCGTCACAGAAAATAATGAAATTGTCATTATTCAATATATCTCTTTTATTGTCGAGTGTAAACAAATCACGGCCCATAATTACATTAACATTACCTATTAGGGTGATGAAGCCAGTTTCAAGAAATTTATCTTTTGTAACAAGTATAATAAGCATAAACTCTTACCATCAGGTTAATTTATATCAATTAAGTCTAAGACAGAATATAAGCATTCCCTTGTCATTATTAAGCGTAGTTATATCCTTAGATCATGCTTTATTTCTATCATATGTGATTTACTATGAAAGTATGAATTATTCTTTATGCTAGATTTAACGCAAACACAACAAAGTAGTGTGCTGAGATAAATAATCATTATATATCTTCATATTCGAGAAAAACAGGCAGTATATAAAATATCCACTTCAAAATATTTTAATTCAACTGCCTGCCTGAAATGTCAGGGAAATCAGACAACAATGACACAACTATGAGTGATGTTGTCAAGTGATGTATTTATTAGCGATATATTAATATCACCAAAATTAACATCAACATTTGAATTAACTTGTTTTAAACATGATATGAATTCATCTGCGCTGGACACAATTTCTCTTGAAAGAAATAATTTGTCCATCTCTCCTTTGTTTTTATTGAAATCCATAATAACAGTATTTCCGCCACAAGATGAGTCAAAAATAAACACATCATTACCGGTACCACCATACAGATAATCATTACCTCCCCCACCATATAACCAGTCGTTACCTTCTGCTCCGTACAACTCATCATTACCAGAAGCCCCATGAAGATAATCATTCCCGCGACCTCCGTGTAAAAGACTTACTCCTTCTCCCCCGGCACTATGTAATATATCATTTCCGTCAAGACCAAAAATAATATTTCCGAACAGACTATCATCTCCGTTTGTACCTTCTGTATGTTTTCCGTAATCAACATTTTTATTACGCCACTTCAGAAGATACCTGTGGTCTGTAATCTGCTCTTCTTCTATCTGATAAGGGCTTAGTTTACTCCTCCAGTCACCAGAAAAAGAGATACCTTCAATACCTGTTGCCTCAGTCAGACCGGCTCCCCGTTCTGAGTGGAAAAACAGCGTCCCATCACTGACCCTGTATATATTCCAGTCATCCATTACATCGCTAAGAAGCAGCGTGTCATACCCACTGCCACCATCAACCCTGTTTGCTCCCTTACCTGGTTCAATCTTATCATTCCCTCCCCCTCCCTCTATATAGTCGCCACCCTTCCCGCCTGCCAGCAGATTATTGCCATCATTACCGATGATGAATACAGGTCTTTCACGACTCTCATCCCCCTTGTCATGAACCCATGAATACCAGGATGTCCAGCTACTTTGCTCATCCACAATAACTGTACTGTCCGGTGACATGTAGTTGTAAAACTGAGATCCCCAAATTCTTGCGAAGGCGTCAGTCTTTGAACCCGCAAAATGCGCATTCCAGCTTCCCAGCGGCAGAGCAAGCACTGAAAAGGGCACAACATTCCAGAGAAATGAACCATAAAGGTCTGTGTATAAAACAATATTATCTGTAGCAGAATCATATTCGCGATCCGGGGTTGTCAATCCTGGCCCCATGGCTTTAACAGCTTCCCAGAACCCGGACTCATCTCCCAGCACACGAAATACCGGATCGTTTTCAAAGCCGATATTTAATACTCTTCCATCTCCGTCAAATACCAGCGGGGAAGCCCATGCAATATAATCAGAATTAACATAAAATCCATCAACCAGAGATTCACTGAGCCTGGCCATAATGTTAGTCAACCCGCCGCCCAGACTATAGCCAGTAACAATGATATCTTCACCACTCAAACCGTTATTGACTGCGAAGTCTCTGATACTTTTAAGCAGGTTTTCTGCTTCAGATAGTGCTTTTCCATTATTGAGCTGTGTATAATCAACAATATCGCAGATATCATTTGTTCCACAGAATGATATTGCAATTTTCTGTAGATTCTGTTGTGTATCAAACAACCCAACCACTTTCAACTGAGGACCAAATCCTGATGAAGGGTTTCCTGTAACCGGACTGGGAAAACGATAAAACCCTCTTGAATCGACATATTCCGAAGATAACCTGAGTTCTTCCACTGTAATATCACGCCAGCCTTCATTAAGAACATCGGTAGAATAATCAATCCTATCTGGGTGCTTTGCAAATAGCCTGGATGCCAGAAAACTTCCTAATCCAAGAACCTTTCCAGTGTTGGAATATATGGCAAGATTATAAGATCCAGAAACAAGATCTCTTATTTGAGCTGGAGCATAAGACTTATAATTGAATAATCCCATACAAACGCCTTGATGTTGAAAATAAAAATGGACAGAAAGAGCCCCATAGGGGCTCTTTTATAAGATTACACTACATTCGTAATGTGTTCATCGATTAATATTTTAATGTCTGGTGCTGCGTCATGTGTATACACATTATAGTTAACACCATCCTCAGATAGAGCTCCACCAGACTTCCAGTCATTACCATCTAAATTAACGCGTGTATTAGATGTACCAGTTATTTTTAAGATACCTCCCTCTATAGCATCAACACCACTGTGCACAAGGGCAGATGCGATTACATTTATCCCTCCATTATTATCACCAAGTTCAATTACCTCAAATCCTGAGAAATCTGTAGTAGAGATAGTTCCATGGCTAATGGCTAAAGTATCCATGCCTGCTCCACCCTTAATATTTACGGCATCCACATCACCATTAACATGAATGATGTCATTTCCTGCACCTAAATCAATGTTGGTATTAACAATAGCCTTACCAAATCCCTCATAGCCAAAAGCAAGAAGAGTATCGTTACCATCTCCCATATTAATACTTGTAGATGAAATTATCCCTCCCGTCCCCTTATCATATTGAGATACAGGGAGTAATAGCTCACCATTATTAATGTTATCATCTCTATCTACAATTCGTAAACTTAAATCATCCCTTAGATGTACTCCAACTTTATTATTACCAAGGCCAATCATCATAATGTCATCCCCGGCCCCCATGTCGGTATAATATTTCTTGTCAGTATAGCCAGCACTATAGCTCCTACCATAATCCATACCAACAGAAATGATATCATCGCCACCATTAGTATTAATAACCATGTCATTACGAGATATCATTGTTCTGCCAGTACCACCGACAGAGTATGCCGTTGAGATAACATCATCACCATCTAATCCATTATAAGTGTAACGGTATGCTCCATCATGACCTTTATCTGCGCTGAAGCCAGAAACACCATTTTGATTAAGAACTTCTCTCCATGAAGTAGTACTTGCTTCTGGATTACCAGCCGGTTTATTGAATGCTGATTTATATACAGCATAAAGGTCATCATTTGGCTGATAGACAGTATTTAGTGCCTTTTCTAAATGGGCTTTTGCATTATTAAAGGCCTCTTGCTGATCCTGGTCATCCGGCTTGCCGTTGCCGTCCTGGTCATTCACGGCCGGCACGGTGATGCCGTCAACCGCATCCAGTCGGTTCTGCAGCTCGCTCTTCTC
>QWCB01003246.1_pt1 | contig 12565 bp, 15 predicted proteins | sample 1972511 | NCBI WGS metagenome assembly QWCB01 (sample SAMN09866719, study PRJNA288562) | Human gut metagenome isolate term5_stool, whole genome shotgun sequencing... | isolation source: gut | host: Homo sapiens | place: USA: California
CTGAGATCCTGATCGGAGAGATTGCGAATTTCCGTAGCTTTCATTATTCTTCACCTTCCTGTCCCGCTTGTTCACGCACGACGAATTTGGTCTTCATCGGCAATTTCGCAGCAGCAAGACGCATCGCTTCTTTTGCTACATCATGGGGCACGCCCGCCATTTCAAACAGCACACGACCCGGTTTGACTACAGCAACCCAATATTCCGGAGCACCTTTACCGGAACCCATACGTACTTCCGCCGGTTTTTTTGATACCGGCTTATCCGGAAAAACTTTAATCCAGACATTTCCGCCACGCTTAATGTAGCGCGTCATCGCACGTCGAGCCGCTTCAATCTGATTGGCGGTCATCCATGCCGGCTCTACCGCCTGCAGACCGTATTCTCCGTATGTCACCGTATTTCCGCGAAGCGCCATGCCCTTCATTCGACCGCGGTGAACGCGACGGCGTTTTACTCTTTTTGGCATTAACATAGTACTACCTCCTCACCCGGTCTATTGCTCGCGCTGAGGGCGCTCGCCACGGCCTTGTCCTTCGCGACGGTTTCCTCTACGTTCTCCGCCACGGCGGTTATCCCGGCGATCCTGGCGATTATCATCGCGACGATCACGGCGACCACGGCGCGGTTCACGACGCGGCGGCTTCGGCATTTCGGCTTCCTTCATACCCGGAAGAACTTCGCCGATGTAAATCCAGACCTTAATACCAACCGCACCGGCAGTGGTTCTTGCCACCGCTTGCCCGTAACGAATGTCCGCGCGCAGCGTCTGCAGAGGAATGGTGCCTTCGGAATAATGCTCGGAACGTGCCATATCTGCACCGCCCAAACGTCCGGCAGCCACCGTTTTAATTCCCTTTGCGCCGGCACGCATACTGCGCTGAATCGCTTGTTTCATCGCACGACGGAACGTCACGCGGTTTTCCAAGTCGGCAGCGATGCGTTCCGCTTGCAGCTGCGCATCCAAATCCGGATTTCGGATTTCTTCTACATTGATCAGAACCGTCTTCTGCGTCAGCTTTTCCATGCGCTTTTTGAGCTCTTCGACCGCTGTACCGCCTTTACCAATCACCACACCCGGTTTTGCCGTGTTAATGGTGACGCGTACGCGACCCATTGTGCGCTCAATTTTGATATCGGAAATTCCCGCTTCAAACAATTCCTTTTTGACCATTTTACGGATCTCATGATCCTCTTTAATCAGCTTAGGAAACTGTGCGCTGCCTGCGAACCAATTGGAATCCCAATCCTTAATGACGCCGACGCGCATTCCCTTCGGATGTACCTTTTGACCCATTAGCGCTCTTCCTCCTCTTTTTCACTGACCACAACGCCGATGTGCGATGTTCTCTTGAGAATCGGATATGCCGCACCCTTCGCTTTCGGATGCCAACGCTTCATGGTCGGGCCGTCATTTGCCCACGCCTGGCTGACCACCAACGTCTCGCGATCCAAGCTCATGTTGTTTTCTGCATTGGCAATCGCCGAACGCAGAACCTGTTCCAGCACTTCCGCGCCTTTTTTCGGGGTGAAATGCAGAATGGTCAGCGCTTCATCCACCTGTTTGCCGCGAATCTCTTTGCAGATGTAGTTCACCTTGCGGGGAGAGACGCGAACATATTTTGCTTCTGCTCTTGCTTCCATGTCCTACCTCCTACCGTACGCCACTCTGCTTATCCGATTTTGCGGCATGTCCCTTAAATGTACGAGTGGGAACAAACTCGCCGAGTTTGTGTCCGACCATATCTTCTGTGATATAGATGGGGACGTGTTTTCTTCCATCGTGAACGGCGATCGTGTGTCCGACAAACTGCGGGAAGATCGTCGAGCGACGTGACCACGTCTTGATCACCATTTTCTTATTGGATTCGTTAAGAGCCTCCACCTTTTTCATCAGGTGGTCATCGACAAAAGGCCCTTTCTTCAAAGATCTGCTCATGCCATCCTCCTGTTACTTCGTGCGACGACGAACAATCATCTTGTCGGATTGTTTCGCTTTGCGGGTCTTCACGCCACGTGATTTTTTGCCCCACGGGGTCATCGGTGCCGGACGACCTACTGGTGCACGTCCCTCACCACCGCCGTGCGGATGGTCTACCGGGTTCATCGCCGAACCACGTACATGCGGCTTGCGACCAAGGTAGCGTTTTTTACCGGCTTTACCCAGACGGACAAGACCGTGGTCAGGATTGCCGACCGCGCCGATCGTCGCTTTGCAGTCCAACGAAATCAAGCGATATTCGCCGGAAGGCATACGAAGCTGCGCATACTTGCCTTCTTTTGCCATCAGCTGTGCTTCAGCGCCTGCCGTGCGCACCAACTGAGCGCCTTTTCCGGGCTTCATTTCCACATTATGAACGGTCTGACCGACCGGAATGAAGCGAAGCGGTAAGGCGTTGCCAACCGTAATGTCGACATTTTCGCCGGATTCGACGCGCTGACCGACTTTCAATCCGCGCGGCGCTAAAATATAGCGTTTTTCACCGTCTGCATAAACCAGCAAGGCGATATTGGCGGAGCGGTTCGGATCGTATTCAATCGAAAATACTTTCGCCGGAATATTGTCCTTGTTGCGCTTAAAATCGATGATGCGGTAACGACGTTTTGCACCGCCGCCACGGAAACGCAATGTCGTGCGACCGTTGTTGGTGCGTCCGCCTGAACGCTTCAGGTTGACCGTCAGCGACTTTTCCGGGGTCGATTTGGTGATTTCCTCAAAGGTCAGCACGCGCATAACGCGGCGACCTGCCGAGGTCGGTTTATATCTTCTGATTCCCATTGCATCCCTCCTCGATTACATTCCTTCGAAGAACTCGATTTCTTTCGAGTCTTCCGTGAGGGTGACGATGGCTTTCTTCCAGTCGGAGCTCTTCGTCTTGTGGTTCCCCACACGCTTGGTTTTGCCTTTCATGGTAATCGTGTTCACACGCTTAACCTTGACGCCGTCGAAGGCTTCTTCAACAGCATGGCGGATTTCCGCCTTATTGCATTTGGAATCCACGCGGAAGGTGTATTTGTTTTCCGCCATATCCGCCATGGACTTCTCCGTGATGACCGGAGCAATGATGATATCAAATGGAGATTTCATTATTGAAAGACCTCCTCTGCCTTTTTCACCGCATCCTTGGTCATAATCAGCGAATTGAAACGCATGAGATCATACACGTTGATGCTGTTGACCTCGACGGTTTCGACCATCGGGATGTTGCGGAAGGAGCGGATCAACTGCTCATCCGCCTCATGAACAACGATATAGGCTTTTTTGTCGGCATGAATCGCATTGAGTACTGCCGCCGCCTGCTTCGTACTAAAGGCATCCAACTTCAGGCTGTCCAGTACGATGAGTTCGTCTGCGCGAACTTTTGCCGTCAGCACTGATTTCAGTGCCAGACGACGAATCTTTTTCGGGGTCGTATACCGATAGCTGCGCGGTTTAACAGCAAACACCATACCGCCGCCTCGCCAGTTCGGCTGCGTTCTCGAACCAGCACGTGCGCGACCGGTACCTTTTTGACGATACGGTTTGCGACCGCCGCCACGAACTTCTGCGCGCGTTTTTGCCGATTGTGTGCCCTGGCGTTTGTTCGCCAATATATTCTTTACCACGGTGTAGACGGTATGCTCGTTGACGTCAACGTCAAACAGCTCCGGAGCCAGCTCCAGTTCGCCGACGACTTCACCGGTCTGCTTTACTACATTCACTTTTGGCATTTCCGTCCTCCTTACTTCGTCCGGGCTTTCTTCGCCGCACGAATCGTCACCAGTCCGCCTTTCGGACCGGGCAGCGCGCCCTTAATGAGGATCATGTTGTTTTCCTCATCCACACGCACTACAGTCAAGTTCTGTACGGTTACTCGATCATGTCCCATTTTTCCAGATCCCTTCGTGCCCGGGAAAACACGTGCCGGATACGAACCGGCCGCACGTGCTCCGCCGACGCGATGGGACTTAGAACCGTGTCCCATAGGACCGCGACCATAGTTCCAGCGGCGAATAGCACCCTGCGTGCCTTTACCTTTGGACGTGCCAACCACGTCAATCACATCTCCGGCAGCAAACAGGGAAACGGTAAATTCTTGTCCCAGTTCAAATGTCTCGCCTTCTTCTACGCGAATTTCACGCAATGTTTTTTTGTAGGCGACGTTTGCTTTGTTAAAATGCCCTTTCAGCGGCTTCGTGAGCTGTTTTTCTTTTTGCTCGGCAAAACCGACCTGAATCGCATTGTAGCCATCCGTTTCCGTCGTCTTGACCTGTGTGACGACCATGGGACCGGCCTGTACGACCGTCACCGGGATGACGATGCCGTTTTCATCGAAGATCTGGGTCATCCCGACCTTCTTGCCTAAAATACTCTTCACGAGTTCCTCCTTTACAGCGGATCGCTTTCGCGATCATTCTAATGGGGTTACAGTTTGATCTCGATGTCCACACCTGCCGGCAAATTCAGCTTCTTGAGCGCTTCCAGCGTCTTGACATTGGGATTAACGATGTCAATTAAACGCTTATGCGTTCTCTGCTCGAATTGCTCACGGGAATCCTTGTACTTGTGAACAGCACGCAGGATGGTGATGACCTCTTTGTCTGTCGGCAGCGGAATCGGTCCGGAAACGTCTGCTCCGGAGCGTTTGCACGCTTCGACAATTTTCGCCGCTGATGCGTCGATGACTTCATGATCGTAAGCACGAAGCCGGATTCTGATCTTCTGATTCGCCATTTTTCCTCCTTGGTTTTGCGTTCCTTCCGGCAGAATATTCTCTTCCGCCCGTTCGTATAGAGAGCATCTCGCCTCTCTATAACCTTAAGGAAGGGTTACGCCGGTTCGCCGATACACTGAGCCGGGCGTGTCCTACTCCCGCCTAAAAAAAGAAATACCGGTTTTCCGTCGTTCGAATGCCATCGAACTGCTCCACGAAAATTCCCTCGACCTACGTCTTTCCCCCTAGTACGTTCTTATAACAACGCCTTTAGGAGTCCTTGGACGTTCGAGCAACCTCTCGCTTCATCGCCCGTATTTCTGGACACTCGATTATTTTACACAACAATTTCTTTGTTGGCAAGCTTTATCCGAAGAAATTTTAATCTTTCTACGACGCACAAAATAGGTTGCTGAACAAATTATTCTGTATTGTTGACTGAATATATACTTTTCTATAGCTAAACGAAAAAAAAGCGACCTAACTACGTTAGATCGCCTTTTTTCGTACTACACTTCGCTCCTATCATCATAGATTTTCCGAATGAGGAGCGCCTTGTTCTCATTCTTCCGCTGCGCTTTTCTTTTTGCCCGAACCGCGCGTGCCGGCAAACAGCATTGCGGAGAACGCGCCGATTGCCAAAGAACCACCAACGAACGCATCACCTGTTTTCGGTGTCTTTCCTTTGGGACTGGCAGCCGCCTTCTTATAGATGTGCGTGACATTGCCTGCGTCATCTTTTACCGTCTTCACAAACACATAGCCGTCAATTGTCATCTTCGCTTGTGCGCCGGATTTCTGTGGCGCAAGAACCTTGTTGGTTCCTTCTTCTACGTAATTCGTGTGCACCGTCGGCATCGGGTTTGGAACCATTACCTTCTTATAGAGAGCGGCTTTTCACGTTTTTTCGTTTTACACCCGTAACGCAGCCACTGGATTTACGGCGGCTTTCCGCATTTTCCTATTTTACCGCCGGAATTATCTTGTCATCAAAGGAACATGTTATTAATCTTACCTCTTAGGTTCTCTATTTGACGCATACTTAGTCGCTCGCTATTCCTGCTGCTGAACAAATTGTTTTAGCGCCTCGCTCTGAGGATGCAGAAAGATTTCTTCCGGCGTTCCCATCGCTTCCAAAAAGCCGTCATGTAAAAACGCAACACGTGTCGCTACATTTTTCGCAAAGGTAATGTCGTGGGAGACAACCATCATGGTCATGCCACCTTTTGCCAAGTCTTCAATGATGTTGAGCACCTCCCCCACATTCTGCGGATCAAGGGCGGAGGTCGGCTCGTCAAAGAGGAGAACTTCCGGGTCCATTGAGAGAGCGCGAGCAATCGCCACACGCTGCTGCTGACCGCCGGAAATCTGTGTCGGTTTCGCTTTGCTATACTCCTCCATGCCAACACGGCGAAGATTTTGCAGCGCAACATCTTCCGCTTCTTTCTTTGTACGGTGCAAGACTTTTGTCTGTCCCAGCGTACAGTTTTCCAACACGGTTAAATTGCGGAACAGATTAAACTGTTGGAACACCATTCCCACCTTGGCATGATAGCGTAGCAGGTCGAACTTCGGCACTAAAATGGACTGCCCATGGAAACGAATATCGCCTCCGGTGGGTTCTTCGAGAAGATTTAGACAGCGAAGGAAAGTGGATTTTCCGGCGCCGGAAGGTCCAATGAGCGAAACGACTTCACCGGCTTCCAGAGAAAGAGAAATATCTTTTAAGACGGCATGGTCGGAAAACACTTTTTGCAGATGTTCAACATTGAGGATAATTTGCTTGTCCATTTCACACCTCCGTAGCACTCTTTAAGGAAAAAGGAACGTCCGGACTGAATTTTCTGCTGAGTGAGCGAATCACCATATTTGCCAAACGAGTCAAGACAAAGTAGATAATCGCCACGATGAAATACGCCTGGAAAATTTGGAATGTCGATCCGGCAACACTTTTGGTAATAAAGAACAGTTCTGTCACCGAGATGACATTGAGTACCGAAGTATCCTTAATATTAACGATTAGCTCGTTGCCGATGGAAGGCAAAATCGCACGCATCGCCTGCGGCAAAATCACATACATCATCTGTTGCGCATGACTGAGTCCTAACGCATGTGCCGCCTCAAATTGACCGGTATCCACAGCATCGATTCCTCCGCGTATCGTTTCCGCTAAATATGCGCCGGTATTGACCGAAACGATAAGACAGGCGGCAAAAAGCGGATTCATATCTACGGAAAAGAACTGTTTGCTGCCGTAAAAGATCAACATCGCTTGCACAATCATCGGCGTAGAGCGAAACACTTCGACGTAGATGGTTCCGATAATTTGGAATAAACGAATCAACCCCTTTTTGATTCCTGTCTTTTTGCCTGTCGGAATGGTACGAATCACTTGCACGACAAAGCCTATCGCCAAACCAAAGGCGGTTCCGAGGAAAGAAATGAGAAGCGTAATTCCGGTACCGCGCAGAAAGAGGGGTGCATATTCTTTCCATATAGCAAGCACCTGGGCAAAAAAGGAGGTTTCCGCCGCCTCTTCGCCACTTTGCAAAGCGACCATGTGATCCATCGCTTCGAGACGCTCCTCTTCGGAAATACCGGAGAGAACGGCGTTAAGAGAATCTTTCAGCGTTTCGCCCTTGCGCACACCCACCGCCACCGTTGTGTTTTCCGGATCATAGGTAAAGCCCTTCCCTTCCGCAAAGACGACCATGGCGAGCTCCGGCTTGGCCATCACGGCGGCTAATGCGCCGGGACGCTCAGAAACGTAGCCATCAATGGAACCGGCGCTTAACGCAGTAATCATGGTAGAAAAAGTATCCATGGGCGGCTGTTTCGACACGCCCTCAATTTGATCCAGCACTTCATAATGAAACGTGTTCAACTGACCGGTAATCTTTGCTCCGGCAAAATCGGATAGCGCTTTGGCATTCGCATACTTGCCGTCTTTCTTCACCACTATCACCAAATCGGACGAATAGTATTTTTCAGTAAAATCCAACACCTCTCGGCGTTCCGGTGTCGGGCTCATTCCGGCGATAATGGCGTCTATTTTTCCGGACGTTAATGCCGGAGACAATCCGTCCCATTCCATCTTGCGAATCACCAGGGTTTTTCCAAGCCCTTCTGCCAGACGTTTCGCCATCCAAACATCGTAGCCATTCGCATATTCCCCTGGACTGTTCTCCACGGGAACCGCGCCGTCTGCATCGGTCGTCTGCGACCAGTTAAACGGTGCATAGTTCACTTCCATACCTACGACAAAGGTGTTCTCTCCATCGGCAAAAGCGATGGCTGGCAACAGAAGTACCACAAGAAAGATAGTCGTCGCGACCTTTTTCCACTGCTTCATTTTCTCCTCCGTTCCGTTAGGGTGAACGCCGTTCACCCATGATTCTCGACTTTGAAAACAAAAAAAAGTGAGAAGGGTGCGCCTTCTCACTGCAAAGTCGAATCCGATAGCGCACCACCGATTTCTCGGTGACAGTCCGGCACCTATTTGATGCCGACCCAACAATCTCTCGCGTCCGAAAGACCATTTCGGCGAACCCACCTTTCTCTCTCGTCATCAGCTACCGCCTCGAAGAGATACTCATCGTATTCGCTCCTCTACCTCATCTAATCGATAAGGAGTATTAATTTTTGTTCAGTATAGCGATATCGTATTCATTTGTCAAATATTCGTTTTTTTATTGGAAAATCCGGTTAGTTCGACAGAAGCTTGTGTTCTTTCCCCATTGAGGGATGATTTTACACCCCTTTTCACTGCGCATTTTATTCCCGCCGGCAGTCCTTTTGTTATACTAAAAACAGAAGAAACGGATCGAAAACCATCCGCATTGTTCGGGCGCACTGTTCACCGTGTTTTGACACGACAAACGCCCCACACCGTAAGAAAGGAGTTTCTCTTGAAGCAGGATATGCTTATGCGTATGCTCGCCCGACAATTCCCCAATCGCCGTGCGGCAATGGGTGAAATTGTTCGACTGAAAACGGAAATGCTGCTACCGAAGGGCACGGAATATTTTTTCAGCGATGTCCATGGTGAAGACCGGGCATTTATTCATTTGCTGCGCTCCGCATCGGGAAATATCCGCCGAAAAGTGCGCGATGTCTACCGTACCCGCCTATCCGAGGATGACCAAAATGAACTCGCCGCCATCATTTACTATCCGGAACTGACGCTGCAAAAAAAGAGGGAACGTCTTGACGATGAGCGTTGGGTGCGGAAGATTATTTTGGAACTGATCGAAGTCGCACGCTTTATCGCTTCCAAGTATCCGCGCGAGCAGATTCGTCAAAAGCTGCCGAACGAATACAAAACGCTGATTGGCGAGCTGCTCGAAATCAATGACGGTGAAATTGACCGCCGAAGCTATTATTATGCGCTGATCGACGCAATTATCGAGGAACAGGATGCCTATGATTTTCTCTGTGCTCTTTCGTATACCATTCAGCGCATCTGCGTAAACCATATTCATATTGTGGGCGATATTTTTGATCGCGGTCCGGGACCCGACAAAATTATTGAAGAACTGATTGCTTTCAAAAACGTGGATATTCAATGGGGCAATCATGATATTGTCTGGATGGGTGCGCAGTTAGGCAATGAAACTTGCATCATGTCCGTCCTTCGCAACGCTATCAAATACAACACCTTTGACGTGCTGGAAGATGGCTATGGCATCCATCTGCGCGCGCTCAACGACTTTGCGATGAATGTGTACGGCGAAGATCCGTGCACCTATTTCCAACCGAAGATTTTTGATGAAAATGTCTATAACATCTGGTCCATCGAACGCGCGGCGCAAATGCATAAAGCCGTTGCCATTTTGGAAAATAAGCTGGAAGGACAGCTGCTGGAACGCCATCCCGAATATGGCATGAATGAGCGCATCGTCTTAAAGAAAGTGGACTGGAAAACCATGGAGTATGTCGATACTGACGGTACGCGCTATCCTCTTCGAGATACCAACTTCCCGACCGTGGATCCGAACGATCCGCTCAAGCTCACCAAAGAGGAAGAAGATCTTGTCTTTAATTTGCGTGCTTCGTTTATGCACAGCGAACGCTTGGCACGGCACATTTCCTTCCTCTTTCTGCAAGGCTCAAGCTACCGTTGCTATAACGGCAACTTGCTCTATCATGGCTGTCTGCCCCTGACGGAAGACGCCTCCTTCGACTCTCTTGTCATCGATGGACATCCCTATGCTGGAAAAGAGCTGATGGACTATGTGGATTACATGATGACGAGTGCGTACTATGGCGAACGCGATGCGCAAAAAACCAAAAACGCCATCGATTTCACCTGGTACCTCTGGTGCGGACCGAAAAGCCCGCTTTTCGGAAAAAGCAAGATGGCAACCTTTGAAAACTACTTCGTTGGGGACAAAACCCTGAGCAAAGAAAAAATGAATCCGTACTATTCGCTTTGCGACAACGAAGAAGTGGTCGAGTATATTTTGGATGCCTTCGACATGAATTATCCTCATGCTCACATCATAAATGGACATGTCCCGGTCAAAAGCAAAGAGGGACAGAGTCCAAAGAAAGCGCACAACAAGCTGTTCGTCATCGATGGCGGCATTGCAAAATCCTACCATTCCAAAACGGGCATTGCAGGTTATACGCTCATTTTTAACTCCCACCATATCGCTTTAGCGGAGCATCAGGACTTTGACGGACTAACGAATGGACTCGAAACATATTCGCCCCATGTGGAAACTGTCGATCGCTATGAACGCCGTTTTCTGATTGGCGACACCGACAAAGGCAAGGCGGATCAGCGCACCATCGACTATTTGCATGATCTCATCCGTGCCTATAAACGCGGCGAAATGAAGGAAAGTCTTCCGCATACGAGAGAAACGCTTCGTTCCTGACTCTCTTTCTTCACCACCAAAAAAGGAGACATCGAAGAGCATTCGGTGTCTCCTTTTCGTTTTATTCTCTTGCCCGTCAAGCGCTATCCCAACGCCACATCAAGCGCCATCATCACAGCAAAGCCAACCGCAAAAGCAAAGGGACCAATGTCGGAATGCTCCCCCTGACTCATTTCCGGAATCAATTCTTCGACAACGACATAGAGCATCGCACCGGCGGCGAAGCTCAATAGAAACGGCAAAACGGGCACAACGAGCCCCGTGGCAAAGATGGTTACTGCCGCGCCAAGCGGCTCAACCGCGCCGGATAGCGTACCGTACCAGAATGCGCGTTGTCGTTTCATGCCCATCGCGTGAAGCGGCATCGAAATGATGGCGCCTTCGGGAAAATTCTGAATCGCAATGCCCAAAGCGAGCGCCAGCGCACCACGTGCGGAAATGCCTTCCACTCCGGCTAACACACCGGCAAAGACAACCCCTACCGCCATCCCTTCCGGAATATTATGCAGAGTGACGGCTAAAAACATTTTATTGGTTTTTGCCAAATGCACCGCCGGACCTTCTGCCGTATCGCTGTTGATATGCTGATGCGGAATGACATGATCCAAAAAGAGAAGAAACAGCACGCCTGCCATAAGTCCTCCCACGGCAGGAAGAAATGCCCATTTTCCCATCGCTTCCGACTGTTCCATCGCCGGAATCAGCAAACTCCATACCGAAGCGGCGATCATAATTCCGGCGGCAAAGCCCTGCAATGCACGTTCCACCGCACGGTTCATTTCGCCACGCATAAAATAGACGCACGCCGAACCCAGCGTCGTCCCAATAAAAGGGATAAAAAGCCCTAAAAACACCTGCTCCGTCATTACACTTCTTTCTACGTTTCTATTTTCCTTTTTCTCTGTCTTACCGCACATGGGCAAGCGAAAAGGACATGCACAACTATCAATCTTTCTGTTCCGATAAGCCATCCTTCGTCGAGTGATTCGACAACAGCCAAAAAACAATACTCAACAGGATTACACAAAAGAGAATGGATGCTTTTCCCATCAAGGCAATGAGCCAACTTTCGATAATCGCGCCCAACACAAAACTTACGATTAACCCACTGTATAGCGCCATGTGCCGTAGAGCTTCATGGGAGTGCGAACGCAAAAAACGTTCCGCCGCCGTCGTAAAGCTCCGCAAATTGCCAATAAGCATGGTTGTTGCTGCCGCCTTGCCATGAATGGAGCGGAAACTTTCTACCTGAATGCCACAGGCGAGGGAAGTTAAGCTATTTGCAAGAAGGTTATGACTTTGTGGGAGAAAGCTTACGATAGTAAGAATAATAGCCTCTGCCACAACAGAAATCTGCCGCCAATGCAAATGACTTCCTATTCCTGAATTTCGGACAATGTCTGCAAGTGCGATTCCAAAGGTAAAAGCAAGAACAGGGCAAAGGTAGCGGATAGCTGCAGGAATATTTCCTTCAGAAAGATGGACACCGAGAAGGAGCATATTTCCCGTCTGGGCATTTGCAAATACCTCGCCTCTGCCGATATAGGAATAGGCATCCATAAAGCCGCCGGATAGCGCAAGCAGGATACCAAGTTCTATGGATTCTGAAATTTGGACTTTTTTATTCAAACAAAAAACCTTCTTTCTATCTATAAGTGTGATTTACAAGTTCTATACACAATATCTTTAAAAAAATTGTGGATAGACGCAGTGCTTTGGGAAAATATTGTGGATAACTTTATAAAATTTGCATGATTTACAAAAAATAATTCAAAAGATGCCGTAATGATTATAGTGGGAATGAGACTGTTTGTCAATTAGAATATCTTTACTTTCAAATGGCAGAATGTTATCATAGTAGCTGTTAACCAAGGAAACATCTACATGATTTTTTCATTAAAAATATAGGAGGATTGCAATGGCAGAGAAAGCATTAATCGCTATGAGTGGTGGTGTTGATTCATCAGTAGCAGCATACCTTATGAAAGA
>QWCB01003248.1_pt1 | contig 12563 bp, 6 predicted proteins | sample 1972511 | NCBI WGS metagenome assembly QWCB01 (sample SAMN09866719, study PRJNA288562) | Human gut metagenome isolate term5_stool, whole genome shotgun sequencing... | isolation source: gut | host: Homo sapiens | place: USA: California
TACAACAGAACTTAAAAGTCTAACTACAATCATTAAAATAGTTAAAAATATTACATTTTTAACAACTCCTGGGATTAAAAGCGCATTCAAATTTACAGTTGAGCCAATATAAGCAAAAAATATTGGAACTAAAAAGCCATATCCAAAAGATGAGAGTTTTTCAGGAAGATCTTTTTTGTGGCTAAAAAATGTCGGTATAAAAGTTCCTGCTATAAATGCTCCAATTATTATTTTTATATCCAAAATAACTACAACCGCGATAACTAGACAAAGCATAGCGATAGAAAATCTTATGTCTTTTTCATTTTTATCAAATTGTGGCATTATTATTTTTTTAAGATTTGGATACCACCAAAAAAGAACATCTAACCATCTAAAAATAAGTGTGGTTACTATTAAAAATCCAGCTAAAGCACCTAAATTTACAAATAATTTTATATCAAGGCCGTATTTTGTATAAGCGTTTAAAAGTGTTAAAATTGCTATGCTTAAAACCTCTCCTATAACTCCAACAAGCATTGCTAAATTTAACCAATTTTCATTTTTACCATACTCTTTATATAATGTTGAGAGAATTCCTACACTCATCACCGGAATTATTACTATAAATAGCTCACTTAATCCAAAAGTATAAACTGCAATTATAGAGAAAATATACAGAAGTCCTAAAAATAGAGTAGAATTTTTAAGAACACCTTTTTTTGCATTTATAAAAATTTTAAGATCAACTTCTGTTCCAGCTAAAAACATAAGGTAGTAAAATCCTATATCTGCCACATCTTTAAATAACTCATTTGGTGGTAAAAATCCCAAAGTTCCAAGTAAAATCCCTAAAATTATCTCAGTTGCTGAAATTGGAACCTTGATTAAAGCCGATATATAGGGTGAAGCAAATATCACAAAGGAAAGTGCCAAAAGTATTAAAACCGCTTGCATTTTTATCCTAAAATTTAAAAATTTTTAGTTTAAGCATCAATTTTTCTTTTATATTTGCACTCAGTGCATTCTAGAAATGTTCCGCTTTTAAGTTCTTTTTTAATTAAATGTTTATTATCACAATTTGGGCATGCTTCATTTGTGAGTTCGTAATTGCTTATAAATTTACATTTTGGATAGTTAAGACATCCATAAAATTTGCCTCTTTTTGAAAATCTTTCTACGATTTCTCCACCGCATTTTGGACACTTTACACCTATTTTAACAGGCTCTTTTTTTTCCTTTTTATCGGTGCTTAAATTTCTACTATATTTACATTTTGGAAAATTTGAACATGCTATAAACTCACCAAATCTCCCACTTCTTTTTACAAGTTCACCACCACAATCAGGACATTTTTCATCTATTGGGATAGCTATTTTTTGACTTTTTATATTTTTTTTGCCATCTTCTATTTTTTGCATAAATGGGTAGTAAAAATTTGCTAAAATTTCTTGCCAATCACTTTTTTCATCTGCTACATTGTCAAGTTTTTCTTCCATTTGTGAGGTGAATTTGCTATCAACGATACTTTCAAAATTCTCTTCTAGAACTTCTATTACTTTAAATGCTATTTCAGTTGGAATTAGTTGCCTTTTTTGAACTTCTACATACTTTCTAGATGTTAAAAGTGAAATAGTTGGAGCGTAAGTTGAAGGTCTGCCAATGCCTAGGCTTTCAAGTTTTTTAATTAAACTTGCTTCGCTATATCTTGCCGGAGGCTCAGTAAAATTTTGTTTTGATGAAATTTTTTGTAAAAACATCTCATCGCCAACTTTTAAATTTGGCAAAATTTTATCTTTATCACTTGCTCCATAAACTTTATAAAATCCATCAAATAAGACTTTTCTACCACTTATTTTAAACTCAGTTTTTTTACCAGCTACAAAAACATTTTGTATCTCGCTAAGGCTTGGCGTCATTTGAGAGGCTAAAAAACGGTTATAGATAAGTTCATAAAGCCTTGCTTCATCTTTTGGAAGAGTTTGATTTGCCATTTGCGGTGTGAAGCTTAAATCAGTTGGGCGAATAGCCTCGTGAGCTTCTTGAGCTCCTTTTGTTTTAGTGGTATAAATGTTTGCCTTTTTTGGTAAGTATTTATCTCCAAAATCTTTTTTAATTAAATCTCTTGCTTTTAAAACAGCTTCTTTTGATAAATTTAAACTATCAGTTCTCATATATGTTATCGCTCCGCCATTTGGAGTATTAACTCCTTCATAAAGACTTTGAGCTATCATCATAGTTTTTCTTGGGCTAAAGCTTAAATTTGAACTTGCGGTTTGTTGTAAAGTTGAGGTCATAAATGGAGGCTGTGGATTTGTTTTTCGCTGACGGCTTTCAATTTCTCTTATTTTATATGTTTCGTTTTTGCAAATTTCAACTATATTTTTAGCCTCTTTTTCATTTTTAACGCTTAATTTATCCATTTTTTTGCCGTTGAACTCAACAAACTCACTTTCTAAATCATCTTTAAAAATAGCATCGATGCTGTGATATTCAACTGGTTTAAAGGCTTTTATCTCTCTTTCTTTATCAACAACTAATTTTAAAGAAGCACTTTGAACTCTACCAGCACTTAGTCCTTTTTGAATTTTTTGATTTAAAAGAGGACTTAGTCTATATCCTACGATTCTATCCAAAAGCCTTCTAGCTTGTTGAGCATTTACACTATCCATATCAACAGTTCTTGGATTTTTAACAGCGTTTAAAATAGCATCTTTTGTAATTTCGTGAAAAACAATTCTTGGAAGTGATAATGGATCTTTTCCAATTGCCATTGCTATATGATATGCAATAGCTTCACCCTCTCTATCCTCATCAGTTGCAAGGTAAATTTTTTCTGCTTTTTTTGCTTTTTCTTTTATCTCTTTAACGACTTTTGAGTGATCACTACTTATTCTATATTCGGGTTCAAATTTATTTCCATCTATTTTTATCCCAAAAGTTGTTTTTGGAAGATCTCGTATATGCCCAACTGATGCGATAACATCATAGTCTTTTCCTAAGAATTTTTTTATAGTCTTTGCTTTTGCAGGAGACTCAACGATAACTAAATTTTTCATATTTAAACCCTAAATTTTTAATTTTTCCATTAGTATATGCAAAAAAGATTAATTTTATTTTAAAAAAGTCAGATTTTACAAACCATCTTACTCATTTTAAATTTAAAATATTTTTAAAATTTTAATCTATTTTAAAATTCTTGGAAGAGTTATTCCTTTTTGGTTTTGATATTTTCCTTTCTTATCAGCATAGCTTACAGCGCATGGCTCATCACCTTCTAAAAATAATACCTGAGCAATTCCTTCATTTGCATAAATTTTAGCAGGAAGTGGGGTTGTGTTTGATATTTCAATTGTTATATGTCCTTCAAATCCAGGCTCAAATGGAGTAACATTTACTATTATTCCACATCTTGCATATGTGCTTTTTCCAAGGCATATTGCTAAAACATTTTCAGGCATTTTGAAATACTCAACTGTTCTAGCTAGTGCAAATGAATTTGGCGGAACTATACAGATATCGCCTACGAAATCAACCACATTTTTTTCATCAAAATTTTTTGGATCAACAACTGTTCCACCGATATTTGTAAAAATCTTAAACTCATTTGCAACTCTTATGTCATATCCATAGCTAGAAAGTCCATAACTTATTACGCCAAGTCCAACATTTTCTTCACAAAATGGCTTTATCATCTCATCTTTTAAGCTTTTTTCTTTTATCCATTTATCGCTTTTAAGTCCCATTTTTACCCTTAAATATCAAATTTAAAAACTAATTATAGCAAAAAACATTTAAAATTTATATTCGAAACTAAGATGAAAAGTTCTTCCTGGGGCTGGAGTTAATCCCATATTGTTGGCATCAAGATAATATTTATTTGCCAAATTATCAACACCTGCTGAAATTGTTAAATTCTCTTTTGGATTATAATTTGCATAAATATCTACTATAGAGTAAGAGTCCCATTCAGCACTGTTTGTCTCTCCAATTGGTGTGTCTGCTGGTTGCCATATAGAGACAAATCTTTTGCTTGTGTAGCTATATCTTGCACCTATGTCAAGTTGTTTTTTAAAAAGTCTTGTTCCAATATTGGCATATAATGTCGTTTTTGGAGGGACTGCATTTGATAAATTTGACCCGCCAATTCCACCTTTATAACATTTTTGCTCACCAGGTTGTAGGTTTTCATCTTTTTGGCAAAACTTTGTTTGTAGGATTTGATTCACTCCTAAATTTGAATAAAATTCACCATTGTCAAAGTAAAGCGAACTCTCCAAGCCTCTAAACAGTGCACTTTCTATATTTGTAGTTTGTTGGAAGCTGCTTCCAATAATGTTTGAGCGAGTTAAATAGTTTTTTGTGTAGTTGTTATAAAATGCAAGCTTAAATCCTAAAACATTATTAAAATCACCTAAATTTTCAAGTAAAAAGTTTCCTCCAACCTCAAAGTCAAAGTGTTCTTCTGGTTTTAAAGTCGTAATTTTTTCGCCTTGATTTTGCTGTCCAAAACCCTTTGTGGCTTGAAAAAGGCTTGGATTTCTCACAGCTTTTGCATATTTTATATATAAATTTATATTATCATTTGGCTTAAATGTTAGCATAAAAGCAGGACTAAACGCCGATGTTTTAATATCTGGCGTATAAATATAACTTCTTTTATTATTTGTATAAATTTTTTCAATTGGATTAAAATCTTTTATTTTTGCGTTTATATATCTAAGACCAAAATCAGCCTCCAACCACTCTAAAACAGGATATTTTGCCCATAAAAACGCACTTATTTCATCTCTTCTTGCATCTCTTTCATAAAGTTTTCCAACAGCTGAATAGTCTTGTAAGACAATTTTATTTGGGTCGATATTTAGTTTTTTAGCAACCTTTTTAGCAAATTCAAATGGACTATTTATATTTGGATAATTCTTTTTTATAAGACGATCTGTTGTATCGCTTGGCGGAGTAAATCTTTCATAAAAATAAGAAACTCCATAATTAAGCATTAGCGGTTGGTTGATTAGTTCAATTGTGCTTGTATTTTGTAAGCTAAAGCCAAGTTGCTTAGAGATTAGAAAAGATGCATATCTAGCGTCTGATTTAGAGTGCATAGAATTTTCATCCAAATCAACCAAATCCTCAATAAATGGCATAAATAACGATGTGTCATTTTTAGTGTAAAATGTGTTAAATTTAAGATCTACATATGGATTTTGAGGGTTATATCTATATCCTGTGCTAAAAGAGTCAACTATAACTTCACCGCCTTCTCCTTGCAAAGCTCCATCACTTCTAATGCTAGTCTGAGATGGCATAAGCTCGCCAAAATTTGACTCATATCTGCTATAAGCAAAGTTAAATGTGTGAAAATCGTTATATAAATTTAATTTAGCTAAATACGATTTGTTTTCTTGAAAGGTATTTAAGACCTCTTCTCCAGATCTATAATATGTATAATTATTTTTATCAAAAACAAGTTTTTTAGAGATTATGTCGTATGATTGTGGATATATAGTATATATATTCAGTCTTTTGTTGTGGTATACTTTATAATTTGATGGATCTTCTATCTCTGTTGGTAAAAACTCATTAAAATTTGGATTTGGCTCGCCATTGATAAATCTTTGTGAGCTTTGTGTCCCTACGATTTTAGGTGTTGAGCCATGCTTTCCCGCAAAGTAGTTTCCTTGATATTTTCTAGCATATCCCAAAACCATATCTGCATTTTCCCATTTTTTTGCAAATGCCAAGCTTCCATTCCAACTTTTTCCCAAATTTTGAAATAAATTTCCATTTTGATATCTTGCTGGTGTGTCATATGTTTGAGGATGATCTTTTAAAAAAGCCTTGCACTCATCATCATCTTCATATTTACACTTATCCACCCATTTGGTACGATATCCGCCACGCGTGTAAAGTGGTGGTTTTTTGTTTGTATTAGACATCATGCCACCTGCAATTCTAAATCCCCAGTCTTTATCATCAGGTATAATATCTTCCCAGCCAATAGTTTTCATTCTTATAACTCCGCCAGTTGCACCAACACCATCAGCTCCAAAACTTACGCCTTTTTGAATTTCAACATTTGAAAGCAAATCAGGATCAAGATAAGTTCTAGTGCTAGATCCTGCATATCCTTGCCAAGAAGGTGTAGATCTAAAAGCTCCATCGATTATCACAGGAACTCTATTTTCATTTTGCAAGCCTCTAATATTAACTGTTATCGCGCCACTGTTTCTTTTGTTTGTAACAAAAACTCCTGGAATTCCACTTAAAAAATCTCCAACCGAACTGCCACGAAATCTTTGAATTTGTGTTTGATCTAGATATGAATAAGAACCAGCTTTTGTATAGGTTTTAAGCTCAGGCTTATCATGATAAATTTGCTTTTGTCCAGTTACGCTTATTTCATCAAATGAAATATCAGCTTCATCTGCAAAGCAATGAAGTAATAAAATTGTTGTGCTAAGCACTAAACTCTTTTTTAACATAATCTCTCCTATAATTAATAAAAAATAAACTTTGGAATAATACCTATTATTTTCTTAATAAATGATTATAAGTATCAAAATAGAAATATAAATTTCCATAGAAATTTAAAGATATTTATAACTATTATCATATATAAAGTAAAATTTAAGCTAATATTATTATAATAACTCTCAAAATTATTTTTAATGGTTTGAAAATGAATTTATATAAATTTAGACTTTTATTTACTATTTTTTTAGTATTTGGCTATTCTTTTGGGGCTGAAGAGTTAGATTTTAATACTCTAGAAATTTTGGCTAAAAAGATAGATGATGACAAAAAGGGCTATTTAACGCCAGGTGCGGTTGTTACAAAAGGCGATGAGATAGGAGCCAAATCAACCAAAGATATCGATAGTGTCGTTAGAAGTATGAGTGGCGCTTATACACAAGTTGATGAGGCAAATGGCGGAATTTCAGTAAATATTCGCTCTCAAACCGGATTTGGGCGGGTAAATACTATGATTGATGGTGTAACTCAGACCTATTTTGGTTCATCGAGCGACCAAAGTGCTGGAGTTCATAGCTTTGCGACAAATATCGGAACATCTGCATTTGGAGCGTTAATTGATCAAAATTTTCTAGCTGGACTTGAGGTTGAAAAAGGTACATTTAGTGGAGCAAATTTTGGCACAGCAGGAAGTGCAAATTTTCGTACAATTAGTGTTGATGATATTGTAAGAAGTGGCAAAAATTTTGGCTTTTTGGGCAAATATTCATATGGAAGCAACAAAATTGGACCAAGCTATATGGGAAGTTTCGCTGGAAAATATGAGTTTAAAAATGGCTTTAAATTTGGTACTTTGTTTGGATATAGTGGCAAAAAAACAGAGCAAAATTATAAAATCGGTGGTGGATATGAAAAGCAATTAATTGATAAAGACATGCTAACTAGTCGTCCAAAAAATACTCTTTTTAAAATTGAACTCGAGGATGAGAAAAACAGAGCTATTTTTTCACATAGAAATTATGATAACCACTTAGGAAAAAGAGAAATTTCAAGTAATTCTTATCAATTAAATTATAATTTTTTACATAATGATTACTTAAATTTAAATTTAACTACTTCATATCAAAAAACCGATCAAGATTTTGATAAAGGTGCATCCCTTGGGTGGTTTACCTTAGATAAAGAGGGGATGATGGAGTCGCAAAATGAAGCGTTTATTTTTAATTTAAGTAATGATTTTAATTTTGAAATTTTTGATAATTTTATTTACAAAGCAAGACTTGGGATAAGCTTTTTAGACAATGAATATAAAAGAATTTCAAACGATAAAGATTGGCAAAATTTAACAACAAGTTTTGGTCTTATACCAGAAGGTAAGCAAAAAATTTATAATTATTATTTAAGCAATAATTTTGAATATGGTAAATTTAACCTTGATGCAAATTTAAATTTGCAAAAGTTTAAGCTAAGCGGCCAAAAAGGGGAGTGTTCTGATGATAACTATCTTTGCTATCCAAAAGAGGCGGGAAAGTTAAATACAAGTGATACAAGCTTTAATTATTCTTTTTTAGCTTCATTAAGTTTAGATAATCTTTTTTCACCATTTATAAGCTATACAAAAGCTACTCGTGCATTAAACATTCAAGAGTTTTTTACAAGTGGAGCATTTGATACAAATATTAATACATTTTTAAAACCAGAAAGCACAAAAACTTTTCAAGTGGGATTTAATTCTTTTAAGCATGGACTTTTTAGTAATGATGATGTATTTGGGCTTAAAATGCTTTATTATAAAAGCGATGTAGATAATTATATTTTTGATAGAGCTGTACTTCTTGGAGGGTTGTTTTTTGCAAGGGATAACGGCAAAGCAAAATTTGAAGGTTTTGAGATTGAAGCAAGTTATGATATAGGTTATTTTTATACAAATTTAAGCTATGCTTACCAAAAAGCTTTAGAGTTTCCAATGTCTGATTCACAAAAAATAGCAGGACTTTTAGGAATGGGTGGCGGACAGACACAGTTTAGTGAGCTTCCAAGAAGCTATGCGACGCTTGATATTGGTACAAGATTGTTTGATGAAAAATTAACTTTTGGCTCAAGCATAAAATACACAGGCAGAGCAAAAAGAGTAGATCCAAGAACTGATTTTAACACCAATCCACCCCATTTCTCAGCCGAGCCAAAAACTGAGAATTTACCAAATATCCCAACAATTATCGATTTATACGCTGTTTATGAGCCAAATGAAAATTTAAGACTTAAATTTGAAATACAAAATTTGACTGATAAAAACTATATGGACGCGCTCTATACTCTAAATTCAAACGAGTCGCAAATAGGACAAAACGATATCACTTTATTTGACAATAAAGCAAGAGGGAGAAGTTTTATAGCTTCTATTGTCTATAAATTTTAAGGAGGATTTTTGAGAAAATTTGTAAAATACTTTATTTTTATCTTTGTTTTTATTTTTTTAACTGGCTGTGTCCAAAAATACATACAAGTTCCAGCTGACTATAACACTTTTGAAGTGATAAATTTAGACAACAATCAAACTGTAGGATATGATAAATTTATAGATGAGCTTTTGCAAAATGACATTATCATGCTTGGCGAAGTTCATACAGATGAGTATCATCATTTCATGCAAAATAAAATCATTAATGATTTATATAAGTTTAAAAATTTAAGTGTTGTTTTTGAAATGCTAGGCGTTGATAAGCAAAAATTTATCGATATTACTAAGAAAAATGCTTTAAATTTAGAAACAAAAGAGCTTGCAAAAGCTATAAAATGGGAAAAAAGATGGGATTATAATTATTATAAAGATATCGTTGAAAGCGTTTTTTATAGCGATATGGAATTTATTGCAGGAAATATTACTGATGATGAGATAAAGACTATTTATGAAGGTGCAGCTCCACTAAATGGCGTAGTTTCAACTACTGATGAGGTAAAAGATAAACTTTTTGACATTATAAAAATTTCTCATGGATTTAGCGATGATGACAATGAAACTGTTTCTAAAATGGTTGAAATTCAACAATTCAAAGACCGAAGAATGGCCGATAAACTAGTCCATAGCTCAAATTTAGCCATTTTGATAGCTGGACGAAATCACACTGATAAAACAATTGGCGTTCCACTTCACATACTTGACTTTAACAAAAATAAAAAAATGATCTCTGTTGGTCTTGGATATTGGCAAGAAGAGGTTGATGACAAGAACCAAAAAGAGCAAGATTATTTGATTAAATTTTATAAAGATGGAGAAAAACATGAGTAAAAAGGGTCTATTTTTATTTGGCTTTCTGCTGTGCTTAAGTGTGCAAAGCAAAGAAATTGATTTTGATACGCTTGAAGTTTCGGCAAAAGAGATAAAAAGCGATGATAAAAGTTTTGTAACACCAGGTGCGATTAGCTCAAGAAGTGGTGTTGGCAAGAACACTCAAAGTATTGATAGTATCGTTAGAAGCATGCCAGGAAGCTACACCAATACCGATCAAACTCAAGGCACAGTTCAAGTTAATATTCGTGGCATGAGTGGTTTTGGTAGGGTTAATACTATGGTTGATGGAGTTACGCAGACATTTTTTGGAACCTCGGCCGATAATGGAAAATATCACACAAATGATGGCAATATGGCAACTTCAGCTTATGGAGCGATGATTGATCAAAACTTTTTAGTAGCTGTTGATGTTACAAAAGGGACATTTAGTGATGGCCACGGGGGACTCATGGGAAGTGCAAATTTCCGTACAATTGGTGTTGATGACTTAGTAAGAGATGATAAAATTTTTGGCTTTTTGGGTAGATATTCTCATGGTACAAATGGGATTGGATACAACTATATGGGACGTGTGGCTGCAAAAACGCAGTTGCAAAATGGTGGAAGCATAGGAGCTTTGTTTGGATATAGTGGTAGAAAAATATCACAAAACTATAAAGTTGGCGGTGGTGGAAAGATAGAAGATCAAAAAATACCAAATCCAAACTATGATCCAAATGAGCCAATAGACGAATGGAATAAACCATATCTAAGCACAAAGCCATTTCATACAGATGAGCTAACCCAAAGACCAAAAAGCTATCTTTTTAAAATCGAGGCAAAGCCAGATGAGTATAATAAAGCTATTTTAAGTTATAGAAGATACGAAAATTTACTAGCTGGTAGAGATATGATAAATGATAATTATCAAGCTGATTATAACTTCAATCCAAATAATCTTATCGATTTAAATTTATTAGTAGCATACAATCAAGGCAAACAAAAATATCTAAGCGATGCTGCGTTTTTTGGAAGAACCGATATGTCAAAAAACGGAAATTTAAAAGGGATAAATGATGCATTAACCTTAAATTTAAATAATACAGCCAAATTTCATATAGATAATATAGCCTTAACTTCTAAATTTGGAATAAATTATTTATCTAATGAGTATAAAAACACCATGGATATGAAATTGCCAGGTGCAGAGTCTATTCCTTTTCAACCTCGTGGAAAACAAAAAATTACAACTTTATTTTTGGATAATAAAATAAATTATTCTGTATTTGAATTAAGCACAAATTTAAATTTGCAAAAATGGAATATCAAAGGACATAAGCCAAAATGTGATGCAAACAGATTTTGCTTTCCAATGGCTGCAGCTGATGTTGATAGGAGTGATACGGAGTTTAATTACTCTTTTATGTTATCTGCAAAATTTGATGATTTATTTATGCCTTTTGCGAGTTATTCCAAAACAACAAGACCGCCAAATGTCCAAGAGATGTTTTTTCCTGTAAATGAGGGAAATAGCATAAATCCATTTTTAAGACCAGAAGTTGCAAAAACTTGGCAAATAGGTTTTAATGGCTATAAAGAAAATTTACTCTTAGATGATGATGTTTTGGGCTTTAAAGTGCTTTATTATAAGACTAATGTTGATGATTTTATTTATAACAAATCATTTTATACAACAGACGCTTTTATGATACATTTAAATCAAACCGAACTTACCAAATTTAGTGGAGTTGAGGCAGAGTTTAGCTATGACATGCAAAAATTTTATCTAAAAGCAAGTTATTCTAAGCAAAAAAGCAATCAAATTGTAAATGAAACAAGTGGTGTTGGACCAAACTCATTTGCTGGATATACCGAGATGACAGAGCTTCCAAAAGATTACGCGACAATTGATATAGGGACTAGACTTCTTAACAAAAAATTAATAGTTGGAATGCTCGCAAAATATACAGGAAGTGCAAAAAGAGTGACTGTTAATGATGCAGATAGGCACAATCCAAACGACCCAAATGATACATTTCCAGAGTTTAATACGGAAAAACTTCCAAAAATACCAACGGTTTATGATCTTTATGTGGTTGCAAAACCAAAAGAAAATTTAACTTTTAAATTTGAAATACAAAATTTATTTGACAAAAATTATATGGATGCATTAAATGCATTTAATGGAACCTCAAACCAACTTTCTTATGATGCCAATGGAAATGATATTCATCTTTTTGATAATAAAGCTCGTGGCAGAACTATTATAGGAAGTTTTGAATATAAATTTTAAGGAGATTTATGAAAAAAATATTTTTTATGTTTTTTATTGTTGTTGAGCTTTGTTTTGCTGAAAATAATTTACAAAGTAAGAATTTAAACACTTCGAATTTGGTTGAAAACTTACAAAATTTAGATGAAAATTTGCCACAAAATTCTAAAAATTATCAACATTCAAATCTAAATTTAAATCAAAATTTAGATTTGAATTCAAAAATACAAACAAAAGAAAAGTCAAAATTCACACTTTTTTCACTTTATGAAAATGCCGATATGGTTGTTAAATTTGTTATTTATATTTTAGTGATTTTTTCACTTTTAACTTGGTCTGTGTTAATTGCTAAAGTAATTGAATTTTGGCGTTATAAAAAGATTTTGAAACTTGATTTGTTTTATACAAGAAAGGCTATTTTTTTAGAAGATTTACCTACGCTTAAAGAAAACAGTTTTATGGAAATTTTTAAAAATGAAGCAATAATTGAAATGGAAAAATCTAAAAAATTAAATGGAACCAAAAGTAGAATTAGAACAAATTTTGAGATTAAAATAAACTCAATCA
>QWCB01004457.1_pt1 | contig 12560 bp, 8 predicted proteins | sample 1972511 | NCBI WGS metagenome assembly QWCB01 (sample SAMN09866719, study PRJNA288562) | Human gut metagenome isolate term5_stool, whole genome shotgun sequencing... | isolation source: gut | host: Homo sapiens | place: USA: California
CAGGAAAGGGCCAATGAAGTGGTGACTGCCGCCAACCATTCCGCCGAGGAATTGCGCAGCAGTTCCGTTACCTACGCGACTGATGTTTTGAAATACGTGGAAACGAATATGGAAAACATGCTGGATACCTTGAAGAAGAACCGCCAGAGCTTGATTGATTCCAACACGGCAGCTGCCAGGGAAGAACAGAAATAAAAGATTTCAGCTTTTTGGAATACGTTTATCTGTATTATTCATGGTGTAAGAAGGAAACGGAGTCCGACGATGGGAAGTATGAACAGAAAGCAGGTGCTTCTTTTCGCCCTTGCCTTTATCATACCGGCTCTTGTCGGATTTTTTGTGTGGAGTGATGATGGGAAACGCTCCGGAGAAGATTCCGTGGTTGCGGAAATAACGGAAAGCGGAAACGCAAATGAAGAAAGCCGTGTCCTCGTATATGTCGTAGGCGCCGTGAAAGAACCGGGTGTCTATGAACTGCAGCGGGGGAGCCGCGTGTATGACGCGGTGCAGGCTGCCGGAAACGTTCTTCCTTATGCGGATATGGAAGGCGTCAATATGGCAGAACCCGTTGAAGATGCTATGAGGGTCTATATTCCTCTCAATCCGGAACGGACGACTCCCGCCGCAGCCGGTTTGGTGAATATTAATCATGCCTCGGGAACGGAGCTGGAAACACTTCCCGGCATTGGAGCCAAGACGGCAGATAAAATTATTGAATACAGAAACGAACATGGCGGGTTCCGCTCAAAAGAGGAATTGAAAGAGGTACCCACCATCGGGGAGGGGAAGTACGCCAAAGTGTCAGAGCGGATTACCTTATGAAACGGAAATATATATTTCTTTGGTGTGCTTCCTTTTTGGCTGCAGGGATATTTTTTGCGTCTTTTTTTGAGTTTTCTCTTTTTGGGGGAGGACTCTTTTTATTTTTGTCTTTGATGGGTATCCTTTCAGGGAGGGTTTTCGGGAAAACAGGTGCTGTGTGGGCATGCGGCGCTCTTTTTTTATGTGCTGCCGGTGCGGTCCGTATGGAAATAGCAGAAGAAATATGGAGACAGCAGTCACAGTACATTGTGGGCAGTGAAGGAACCTTCTGCGGCATCGTTGCAGAGGAACCTCTTGTGTACAAAGGGGAGGACGGATATGCCCGGTACCTTATTGATCTGAGGAAAATCCGTTATGCCGATGGGGAAGAAAAAAGCATTTCAGGAACAGTGTACCTGTATGACTTTGCCGTTGAGAATAAATATCCTGTCGGAACTGCACTGGAAGCGGAAGGAAAGCTGCGGCCCCTCCGTTTATATAAGAATCCGGGGAAAATCGATCTGGAGAAGCGCTACGAAAGAGGGCATCTCTTAGGACGAATTTACAGCAAGGAGAACAACCGTATCCGCCCTGCAGGAGAAACCGGGGAGTATAGGGTGACGCGCTGGGCGGAAACGATGAGGGAACGGTTGGCATGTTCTTTTGCTTCCTACATGGATCCGGTACGCCTTCCTGTTCTGATGACACTTCTTTTCGGTGGACACTATTCAGAAATTCCCAAAGATATCATCCATTCTTTTTCAGTGACCGGCATTATTCACATCTTGTCCGTTTCCGGTTCTCACATCGCACTGCTTTTCGGTTTTTTATATTTCCTTGGGAAATGGCTGGGACTTTCCATGAAGGTAACGGTAGTTCCCGCTGTGCTTCTTGTGCTCGTGTATGCCGCCATGTCAGGCTTTGTGCCTCCTGTGATCCGCGCGTCCCTCATGGGAATTCTTGCCGTGATCGGTGTCCTTCTGGAACGGGGGCGTACGGCACTTAATCTTCTGGGGACAGCAGTGGCGGGGATGCTCTTGTGGAACCCCTATTTCCTTTTTGATATCAGCTTCCAGCTTTCCGTCTGCGCGTCGGCAGGAATACTGCTTTTTTATGAACCGCTTCGGCATGCGCTTGCCCGATTAGGAAAAATTCCGCCCCGGATCTGTGAAGGCTGTGCTCTTTCTACGGCGGCCCAAATCCTCGTGCTTCCCATTATTTTGTATAATTTTCATAGCTTCCCGCTATATTTCATACCTGCCAACCTGATCGTTGTGCCGCTTTTGGAATGGGTGATCATTGGGGGACTTTTGGCGGCGCTCTCTTCTTTTCTTTTGATGCCTCTGGCAGGAGGAATCTTGCAGTTTGCCGATTACTTCCTCTGGGCGGCGCTGCGGTTGAATGGATTTATTTCTTCACTGCCGGAAGCGTCTTTTGAAGCGGGCAGTCTTTCCCTTGCCGAAGGGATTTTGTATTATATAGGAATGGCGGTTTTCTGTTTCAAAAGGAAATGGGAACGGAAAGGAAAATATCTTCTTGCCGGTGTCATTTTTGCCGGGGCGATTCTTTTGTTGGCAGAATGGGCGGCGTATCGGGAGACCGTTCTGCTGGCGCCTGATTTGGGAGCAGATACAGGGACGGTGCTTATGTCCGGTGATGCGAAGATCGTGTATTATAAAAGCAGCGGGATTCCTTCGGCGGCAAGCGGACGGGAATTGGATTCAATCTTAGGGTACCATGGAATTTTTGATATAGACGTGCTTCTTCTCAATCTGGAAGAGGTGAAGAAGCCTGTCCCGTTTGAAATGGATACAAGAATAAAAGAGATATGGGCGGTCGGAGGAAAAGCGGAAACGCTTGCACCTTTCCTTATAAAAGATTTCAAAGGAACAGTCAGAAATCTATCGCCATCGCGCCTGTGCTTAAAAAACGGATTGACAGTCATAACAAACGGAAGTGCCCTTCGTGTGGGAAAGGGTTCGTGGGATGTATACTTTTCAGGAAATAAGAGTTTCAGTGAAGGAGATTCCCCGCACACCGCATGGGTGGGAGGATCGAACGGTTTCCGCCGCGGCGTATCGGAAAAGGAACTGGACAGATTAAGACCTGAAGCGGCAGTATATGGAGGCGGCGGGCGATTCGCCGGTGAGGACAAAGATGTTTTTTATCTCTGCAATTGTCCCGCAGCATACACGGAGAGCGAAGGGATGGCGGAATTGATATGGGAAAAAGACGGATGGCGGTTATTGCGGGGGAGATGGGACGGAAATAATGGCAGTAAAACAAATCTTATCCAATTGCAAAATTTTATACGGTAATGACTCGGTTACTATCGGATTGCGGAAAGAAGAAATCATCCGTGATTATTTTCATGGAGAAATACCCGAGGTGACGGTGCTTGATTCTCCGGGGAATTATGACCTTTACAGGAGTTATCTGGAAGGGCAGTCCCTCTTTGCCGTAAAGACGGCAGTGGTCATGGAGAATCCTTTTTTTATAAAAAGGCCGCCGAAAGATAAAAAGGAAGAAAATGAATTTAACGGTTTCATAAATATACTGAAAGAGTTGACACCCGATACATTGGCGATTTTTACGGTAGACGGCGCTTTAGATAAAAGAACGAAGGCCTCTAAAACGTTACTTTCTGTCTGCGGGAGCGAAGAATGCAGTCTTTTAGCACCGCGGGAGGGCGCGTCCGTTATGGCGCGGATGCTCATGGACTGTGGGAAGCGAGTGGATCCGGAAGCACGGGCGTATATGGAAGAAGTTATCGGTTCCTGGGAGACGATTTCCCGCCCTTTTCTTCAAACAGAATGTGATAAAATCGTATTAATGGCAGGAAACAGGACCGGTGTTTCGAAAAAGCTTCTGGAATACGCTTTGCCTGAGTATATGGATCAGGGGATTTTTAAGTTTACTGATGCCCTGATTGCCAAAAATGCGTCTGCCGTTATGGAGAATACCGATCATGTGTTTACGGACGTGTCGGAAACAATTAAAAATCTGGGGTTTATTTCCGCTAAATTCAGAAAAATAAAAATACTGAAAGAAATGCAGCGGAACCATGTACCCTTGCCGCAGATACAGAAAGCGGCAGGGGTGACGAACCAATGGGCGTGGAAAAATCTGGAGAAGGATGCCCGCTTTGTTTCTGAAGAAGATGCGGAATGGCTGCTGCTGAATATATTTGAGTATCATTGGGGAATTCGCGAAGGAAGCGCTCAAACGGTAAAAGAGCTGCTGCTGCGTTATTGTATGCGTAAATGAGAGAGGCGGATATGTATAAAACTGTAAAAGTTTTCGGGGGTATTTTTGTGGCGGCTGCTGTCCTTGCCGGAGCAGCTCCTTTTGTCTGGGCGGGGAAAGACACGGTCATCCCCGGCGTCCGACTGAACGGTACCGCGGTGGGCGGCATGGGGAAAGTCCGGCTGGAGGAGTTTTTTCGGGAAAAGAATGAAGAGCTTGCCGCAAAAAAACTGGCACTTAACCATGGCGCGGTTCATGAAGAGTGGTCATATAAGGATTTAAACGTGCATTTTGATAAAAGCAGGGCAGATGAGCTTTTGCGGTTGGGGAAAACGGGAAATCTGCTTTCTGACTGGATTACCCGCTGGAAAGCAGTCATTTACGGTGATGTAGTAGGGGTGGTTCCGCTTTATGACAGGGAAGCGCTTTGCACGAAAGTGGATGAACTTGCCGTGAAGTATGGGCAGACGCCGAAAGAGGCTATGCCTGTCATCAAAGATGACGGGACAGTGGAATTTACTGAGGGCGTACCTTATCTTGTTTTTGATCGGCCGAAGCTTGTGGAAATCGCAGGAAATGCCCTTGTCAGTGAAGATGCGGATGCTGTGGAAATTCCCGTGACGGAAGAAAAGATGCCGATACTGACAAAGGAGCAGTTGAAAAATTTTAATATGGTTCTCGGTGTTTATACGACGAATTTTGGGGAAAGTCCCAACAGAAGCAGAAATATCGAATTAGCGGCGGAAGCCATCAGAGGGTCTGTGGTGGATCCGGGTACCGTATTTTCCTATAACGATGCTACAGGAGAACGGTCTCCGGACAAGGGATACTTGGAAGCGCCTGTCATTGTGAATGGAAAGCCGCAGCCCGGTTATGGCGGCGGCGTGTGCCAGGTGAGCACAACACTTTTTAATGCGGTGCTTCTTTCGGGAATGGAAGTGACGGAACGGAGTCCTCATTTTTCACCGGCATCGTATGTGCCCATAGGACAGGATGCTACTGTTTCTTATGGGGACCTGGATTTTCAATTTATAAATAATTTTAAAAATCCGGTTTACATATATACGAAGTATGAACCGGGCGCGGTGACATGCTGGATCATCGGCGCCAGGGAGGATAAACCGGAGGAATCCCGCGTTCTGCTTGAGTATTCGGGCGCGATAGGATTCAATACGAAGGAAAAGGTGGATCCCGTGCAGACGGAAGAAAAGACGGTAGAATACGGACATGAAGGATATAATGCGGGAATCCTCCAGTATGCCCGCTGGGCGGACGGACGTGTTTACGAGAAAAGTTTCCCGTCATACTATGATCCCGTAGATACTGTGATTACATACAATAAAGATCCGAAAAAAGCAGAAGCCGAAAAGAAGGCTGACGCTGAAAAGAAAGCGAAGGAAGTAAAGGAACGGCAGGATGCCGGCAGGAAAACAACGGAAAAGAACAAAAGAGATAAAGAGAATAAAGAAGAGCAGAAAGCCGTCATAATCCCTTTGGGGAACTGAGGCGTTCCGCTGCATATTGGAGGGATTACAATGGGAAAGTATCGGCTGAAATCAAAGCAGAAAGGTTCAGTCATTACTTTAATGGAAGTGGATACAGAATGCCAGGCTTGGTATATTCAGGCCGATGACAGAAACGCAGCTCTTCAGGTATTGAAAGCCATGAGCGATGAAATCCGCTGTTTGAGGAATATTTATTTGAATGGGGATGATGTGACGGAAGAAGTCTGTCCCCTTTTAATGACTATAGGTGATGCATCTCTTCCGGAAGAAGAATTCAGTGAGATGTATGGTGCTGGAAATCCGGATGGCGGTATGGATATGCATAGGACAGAGGATTCGCCGGAGGGGGAGGCTGATTCTGAACCTGTTTTCAAGCTGCCTTCTATCCGTGATGTGCAGGCGGCTATGGCTGCAGCTCCGCCGGTGGAAGACAGGCCTGCACTTTCTCAAACGGCAGGCATTTCTTTTTCGAGCGAATTGCCGTCTTTAGAGAGCGTGCTTCCTGCTTCCGCTTTCCAATTATCCGCTTCCGGAGAGAAGAGAACGGACGGCATCCTTTTAGGCAGATCACATATTAAAGGGAAAATATCGGATATCAGTACGATCCGGGAAGAACAGGGCGGTATCGTCGTACAGGGAACTGTCATTGACTGTGAGTGCCGAGATCTCCGTGAAAACAGGTGTCTGTTTACCATGAAGCTGGCTGATGAGACAGACGGAATCCTTTGCAAAAAGTTTTTTGAAAAGAAGGAAGACGCACAAAAGCTGACCGGTGTAAAAAAGAATATGACCGTAAAAGTCAGGGGGAATGTGCAGCTTGATAAATTTACCGGCGGCCTTGTGCTGAATATTTCCCAGATGGAACAGGGGAAAGAGAAAGAAATCAACCATGAGGATATGGCTGAAATACCGCGTGTAGAACTCCATCTCCATACGAAAATGAGTTTGGACGGACTCATCGATAATGAAGAGATCATCAGGACGGCGGCAAAGTGGAAGCATCCTGCCGTGGCGATTACGGATCACGGCGTCATTCAGGCATTTCCCCAAATACAAACATTGGCGGCAAAATACGGGCAAAAAGTCATCTACGGCATGGAAGGTTATCTGATCGATGAAGTGCCTGAAGATATTGACAGTGACCGGCAGCAGTACAGCCATATTATCCTGCTGGCAAAAAATATCACGGGGCTCCGCAATTTGTACCGTCTTGTGACGCTGTCCCATCTGAAATACTACCGCAAGCGTCCTCTTCTGCCCCGTCCGCTCCTTGAAGAATTCAGGGACGGACTGATGTATGGTTCCGCCTGTGTCATGGGTGAATTTTTCCGTGCCGTTTTAAACGGAGACAGCGATGAAGAATTGATCCGTCTGGCGAAATTCTATGATTATCTGGAAGTGCAGCCGCTGGGAAACAATGAATTCCTGCTGTATGAAGATAAGTATGCTGCCATCACGACGAAAAAAGATTTGCAGGAGCTGAACAAGAAAGTTATTGAAATAGGAGAAAAAGCGGGGATTCCCGTATGCGCCACATCTGATGCCCACTACCTTTTTGCCGAATACGCACGGGACAGGGATATCCTTTTGTCCAACTGGGAGAAGCCGGGGAAAATAGAATCCCATCCGCCGGTATATCTTCGGACGACAGAGGAAATGCTGGAGGAATTCAGCTATCTGCCGAAAGAAAAAGCGGAGGAAATCGTTATCACGAATACCCGCCGGGTGGCGGAGCAGTGCGAGGTCATTGAACCACTGGCAGAAGAATGGAAATCATACAATCCGAAAATTGCCGGTGCTGATGATAAGCTGAAAGCCATGTGCTATGAGAAAGCGGTGGAACTTTATGGAGAACCGCTGCCGGAAATCATCCGGGACAGGCTTGATTTGGAGCTGACACCGATCATCAATCACGGCTATGGCGTCCTATACTACATCGCCCATAAACTCGTCAAGCATTCCAACGACCGCGGTTACCTGGTGGGATCCCGGGGGTCTGTCGGATCTTCTTTTGTGGCGACACTGGCAGGCATTACGGAAGTGAATCCGCTTCCGCCCCACTATGTGTGCCCCCATTGCCACTGGAACCAATTCTTTACTGACGGTTCCGTCGGCGGCGGTTTTGATCTGGCAGATAAGAAATGCCCCAACTGCGGCACGGAATTAAATAAGGACGGACACAATATCCCGTTTGCCGTTTTCCTGGGATTTGACGGAGACAAAGTACCTGATATTGATCTGAATTTTTCCTCCGGCGACGACCAGGCGGTGGCCCATAAGTACACCGAAGAACTCTTCGGGCGGGATAATGTATTCCGCGCAGGAACGATTGCGGGGATCCAGGATAAGACAGCTTTCGGATTCGTCAAACGGTACGCGGAAAACCGCGGGCTGACATTCAATGATATTTTTATAGAAAAATTATCCGCCGGCGTGGCAGGGGTAAAACGGACCACAGGGCAGCATCCCGCCGGTATCATGGTCTGTCCCCGGGATATGGATATCCACAATTTCACGCCACTCCAATATGCTGCCAATAAAAGATGGCTGAAAGATGAAACGGGAGAAAAAATTCCGGGTACCATCACCACCCATTTTGATTACCATTCCATTTCAGGGCGTATGCTGAAACTGGATATTCTGGGCCACGATGATCCGAAAGTCATTCGTATGCTTCAGGATATCACGGGCATCGATCCGCTTCACATTCCTTTCAATGATGAAAAAACGCTGTCCCTTTTCAGCTCGCCTGACGCTCTCGGCATTACGTCGGAGCAGTTGAAAGCGGCGGTGGGGGACAAGGGGATTACCGTGGGGGCGATTGGTCTTCCGGAGTTCGGCACACCTTTTGTCCGCGGTATGCTGGAGGATACGCGGCCCAAAAATTTCTCCGAGCTTGTCCGCATTTCCGGTTTTTCTCACGGGACGAACGTGTGGCTGAATAATGCGCGGGATTTGATTACGTCAGGCAAGGTCAAACTGGAAGAAGCGATTTCCACGCGCGATGATATCATGAACTATCTGATTGAACATCATGTAAAACCGCTGACCGCTTTCAAAGTCATGGAAAACGTGCGTAAGGGCAACGGGCTGGAAAAAGGAAATTCAAACAACCGGAAAGAATTGGAAGATGCCCGGGTACCGCAGTGGTTCATTGACTCATGCCTGAAAATTTCCTACCTTTTCCCAAGAGCCCATGCGGTGGCTTACGTTATGATGGCGTTCCGTATCGCCTGGTTCAAGGTGTATGAACCTCTTGCTTACTATGCGGCTTACTTCACCATTCGGGCGGAAGGCGCATTCAATGCGGCGGTTATTTTAAGAGGACTGGCGTCCCAGTCGGCAGAGCTGGCGCGGATTAATTCGCTGCCCCACCCAACGGCGGTGGAAAAGGGGAGTGCCACAGTTATTGAGGCGGCGGCAGAAATGTATCTTCGCGGTTTGAAGTTCCTGCCTATCGACTTGAATAAATCATCCGCTTCTGAATTTCTCATGGAAGACGGCGCACTCCGCCCTCCGTTCAACTGCATTCCCGCTTTGGGAAATACGGTGGCAAAGGAAATTGTTGAAGCCCGCAGGGAACATCCCTTCACGTCGAAAGAAGATTTGAAAAAGCGAGGCAAGGTAAGCCAGAGCATTATAGATACTATGGATGAAATGGGAATCCTCCACGGTATGCCGGAAGAAGAACAGATTAATCTGTTTTCTTTCTGAAATATATAAAACGCAATAAAAAATAAATCACCTGATTCACGATACAGTGAAGAAAGTGATTTATTTTTTTTCGATGATATCCATATTTCGGAGTAAGACGGGCCTGCCCCGCCAGGAAAAAGCATATTCTCCATATTCTTTTGTAAATCGGCGGTTTGAAATCTGTTCCAGTGTTTCTCTTTCCAGACGGGGGATCCGGGCTGCACCCGTTTCCGGAAGGGGAGAGTATGCTGCATTTTCATTAAAGGGACAGCATTTCTGGCACTCATCACATCCGAAGATAAGCGGCGTCTTACGAAGAATATTTTTTTCTTCTTCATTTAAGACTTCTTTCTTTTGCGTGAGGTACGATTTGCATCGCCACGGATTGAACCGTTCGTGGGAAAGTGCTTTTCCGGGGCATGCCGCGAAGCAGCGGGTGCAGCTGCCGCAGTTCATTGCAAGCGGGGTGTCCGGAGGAAGTGCCAAAGTGGTCAGTATGGCTCCGATGGTAAAGTAAGAACCGTACTTCGGATGGATGAGGCAGTGGTTCCTGCCGAAAAAACCGAGTCCTGCCTGGTAAGCGAGCCAGCGGTCTGCCATGGGGGATGTGGGCGATAGGGCAGGACATGCATCCTACGGCGTCCAGCAGGAGGGAGCGTGCTTTTTCCAATAATAGATTTTTAGCGGAAGAATTCATACATTCCTTTCATAAAAAAGAGCAGGTTTCCCCGCTCCCATTTTACTTGCCGATACGTTTGGACAGGACGTCGCTTACCCGCTCTGTCGGCATATCATCGCTGTCATACAGAAGGCCTTTCGGACTTTTGATAATGAGCCGGTCCATGAGGTTTTGGTTAATCAAATCATTGGTGGCTGACAGGAAAGAGAGGCAGGCCTTATCATGCTGTTCTTTTGAAATGAGTCTGGACAGGCCCGGCGCTTTTAACCGCTGCTGCAGGTAAAGCTGGTGGATGGCTTTCCAGCTGTCTTTCTTCGGGCAGGCACGGAGAAGTACGCAGATAGTATATCCTTTTTCTTTCAGGTAACTGATGAGCGCCATGGTGTGGGCGGAGTCATCAAGAGAACCTTCCTGCAGGATGTGATACTTCTCTTCTGCTGCTTTCCGCATGGCTAAGTCAGAAAGATATTTCCCTTCCTTTGTGGAAAAATAGGTACAATAGCGTCCGTATTTCTGAAAAACTTCTTTTGCCCGGGGATGAAACCCGCGGAAGTTGTCACTCATGGACTGGATAATGTCGCCGTCGTAGTCATCGATGATCACGGAGGACATCCGTGTCTTTCCGGAACCTGGCTGGCCTGCGATAATGAAGGCTGTCGGATTCTCCTGCGCCCCTGTTTTGCCCTTTATCATGGCAGGCCAGATGACCGAGTTGAAAAGGGTATTCATCTCTTCGGCGGAAAAACGTCGGACTTCTTCCAACTCTTCTTTTGTCAGTTTGGAGGAGCTCACGGAAGAAAAAAGCTGGTCTGCCGTGTACTTCGTTTCGATGGCATATGCCTCTTTGAGCATTTCAATCTGTTTTTCCATAGAAATCCCATGACCTTTGCGGAGTTCCACCTTGGCCATGGCGCGAACCGTTTTCCGCCATAAATGGAGAAGGCGTTTTTCATCCTCCTGTTGGATTCCTTCTTCACTTCTCATATTGGAAAGCAGATTGTAAATCGTGGTGAATATTTCCGCGTTCACTTCCAACTGGATTCCCATGGGGGTAATTTCCGCGGATTCATACAGTTCATTGATCGATCGCTCGTCATATGGCATAGCCTTAACCAACTCCTTTTATCATCAAATATATGTCCCATCATAACAAAAGGGGAAATATTTGTCTAATGACCGCATTCTTTATTCCTTAAGCGGGACAAATCGACGGCGGGCGGCGTAGCGAGAGAATCATCCCGGTTCCATGGCTTGTCATAGAGCTCCAGACATTCGCGGACTGTTTCATACGCTGCGGAAGCGAGAAGCGAACCGAGGACGGAGAAAGTGCCTGCGTCCGTATAACGCGGGGCATCCGGATCGGTGATGAGCGTGATGCCGTCCGTTCCCGTTCCAGTAGCAGGCAGGCCGTTATTTACATCGGCGATACCCAGATCCTGCAGGGCTGCCGTCTTCCCTTCAGTGATCGTGATGATGGCCCGCGTCATGATGGCGGAAGGAAGGGAAATATTCAGACTGATCATGATATTGATCGTACCTACAGGAAAGAAGTGACCGTCTTTTTCTGTATAGAGTGGCGGAGAACCTGCGCGGGCCGCCGTTTTTTCCGCACCGCCCGTAGTAACTGCGTCAAGAAGAAGCTCCTTATGGGAAAATGTTTTCACGGAACGCCATTCCATCTTTGCCGCTGTAAGAAGGGCGCAGGCCTTTGCCGGATCATATCCGTTTTCCAAAATGGAAAGACGTAAAAATTCAGGGACAGACCCTCCGGGAAATCGATCTTCCGATGGGTAAAAGGTTTCCAGTTTCTGGTTGACTGCATAATTGATTTCTTTAAAACCGCCGCCGTAAATGGCAGTGGAAAGGGAAAAACGTGTTTTTTCAAAAGCCAGACAAAGGTGGGAACGTGATGCATGCAGTTTCCCTCCCGCCGGCAGTGTAATCGTTGTGTCCATGGTATCTCCTTTATTCTTATTATAACAGGCGGTGCTTGTCATATCATTGAACGGTCTATAGAAATATGATAAAATTTAAGCGTATTTTATAATGTGTAAGGAGTACTCATGTTTATTGTGCCTTATATGGTGGTAGCTGCAGTTGCTATCCTGTTTTTTATTGTATGCCGGTTTATGGTGTACGGCATTGGCTACCCGTGTTTTCGACCGGGGTGAACTGGAAAAGACGCTGCCGCCTGCTAAAATGCCTTCAGGGAAGGTGTCTGCCTTTACTGCGGAAAAAGCTCCTGAGATTTTGGAAGGCACACCGACACTCCAATCTCTGGAAGAACGGTTTGTCCGGCATTTCCTGAACCGGTACGGCGCGGTTTCTTCTGTCGTGGAACAGGATACAAGGATGGTAACGGGCCACTTAATCCGTAATATGGATATGGATCCTGAAGATATGGCAGACAGTCTGACACATATCATGGTACAGGAAGCGTTACAGAACGCCCAGCGTACGTATGTGCTGATGCCGAACGATACGGTTCTTTCCATGGTGACTGATGCATTTGCGGATGTGGCCAGGGGCCGCCGTTCCGAAACGAGGACAACCCTTGCCTATGATGCGCTGAAAGCGATGCCCCGCATGGAAGAAACACAATTCAATGCGCTGTCGCTCCTTCTTCTTTTTCA
>QWCB01007028.1_pt1 | contig 12556 bp, 9 predicted proteins | sample 1972511 | NCBI WGS metagenome assembly QWCB01 (sample SAMN09866719, study PRJNA288562) | Human gut metagenome isolate term5_stool, whole genome shotgun sequencing... | isolation source: gut | host: Homo sapiens | place: USA: California
AATGTGAATTTAATTGATAATCATAGAATGTGTAACACATTCACATTGAAAAATGAGGATGGCTTATCTTTTGTGAAAGAAACAGAAGATCGTATGAAGTTACGAACGGTTGAAATGGCAAAGTTGGATGTAAACAAGCCGCTTGAAGAAATGAATGAACAGGAAAAGATGATTTATTACTTTTTGAATTGCCACAAAGGAATCGAAGATAGTAAAATTAAGGTGATGATAGAAAGTGATGGGGTGATTCAAATGTTAGAGAAGCGTGTAGAAACCATATCGGATGATGGTTGGAAAAAAATAATAGAAGATTTTAGAAAACTACATGAAAATGAAGAGCGAATGGAACGACAGCTCGAACTTGAAGAGGCTCATAAAGCAAAAGAAGAAGCAAAAAATGCATTACAAGAAGCGAATAAATTAAACCAAGAAGCTGATAAGAAAGTAGAAGAAGCTGATAAGAAAGTAGAAAAAGCAAATAAACTAGTGAAACAAATGGTTTGCAAGATGTATGAAGATGGTTTTAGTCTTGAACAAATTTCTGAATATTGTTCACTAAATGTGGATGAAATTCAGGTGTTGATAAAATCATAAATTTTTTGTTGCATTTAAAAAAATGTTTGTTTATAATAAAGCCATCCTTTGTAGAGGCAATGAAAAGAAGAAGTAGTCGTGGATGCTGCTGATAGTGAGTTCCTGATGGTGGAAATGGAACAGTAAGCACAGGGTGAACGTGTCTTAGAGCTAAGCTTTCGAAGATTGAGGAAGCTTCGGATACTCCCGTTATGAGTTAAGGGCTTGTACATTAGTGCAGGAAATAAGGTGGTACCGCGATTTTATAGTCGTCCTTGTATATTCAAGGACGGCTTTTTTTATTAGAAGGGAATGGTAGATATGAAAAAAGGATTTAAATTAATTTCGGCATTTTTAGTAAGTTTTATGATCATGATGTCTAGTATTATGCCTGCATTTGCCGATGAAACAGATACATCAACAACAGGCGATTTATTAGACAAGATTCAAGAAAGAGGAGAATTGATTGTAGGTACATCTCCTGATTTTCCACCTAATGAATTTATTGACTCAACAAAAACAGGACAAGCGCAATATGTAGGTTCTGATATTGAATTAGCAAAATATATTGCGAAAAAGATGGGTGTTAAATTAACAATCAAAGCCGCAAGTTTTGATACAGTTTTGGCAAATCTTCAAACTGAAGAAATTGATTTAGCAATTACTGGATTAGCTTATACACCAGCACGTGCGCAACAGATGGAAATGTCTATTGGATACAATATGACAGAGGATACTGGTGGACAGGCTGTTATTATCGCAAAAAAAGATGCAGATAAGTATAAGAAGTTAACAGATCTAACTGGCTTAAAGGTGGCTGCTCAACAAGGATCAATCCAGCAACAATATACAGAAGATCAAATTCCGGACGCAAAACTACAATCCATTTCAAGTATTGATGATGGTGTTGCCCTATTAAAGAATGGTACGGTACAAGCTGTTGCATGCTCTGAAGGTACAGCTGATGAATATATTGAAAAGAACTCTGAACTTGCGAAGTTAGATGAATTATTCAATATTGATCAAGATTATGCAGGTAATCGTGTGGGTGCTCCTTTAGGTGAAAAGAGATTGATGAAAGAAGTCAATAAAATTTTAAAGGAAGTCAATAAAAAAGGTTTATATGAAGAGTGGTATAAAGCGGCAAAGAAACAGAGTAGTGAACAATTTACTTTAACAGCGACTGGATTCTTTGGAACATGTGTTCAAATCGTTCAATATTGCTGGCCACAATTATTAAAAGGTTTAGGAATTACTTTAGGACTTGCTGCTATTACTGTTATTTTTGGTACAATTATTGGTGGATTATTTGCCCTAGTAAAACTATCAAAGAATAAAATCGTACAAGCGATTGCGGGCGTATATGTAGAATTGATTCGTGGAACACCACTATTACTACAATTATGGTTGTTCATCAATATTTTCTCTTATTTGACAAATGGAAATATGCCAATGATCGTGAGTGTAATTATTGCCCTTGTCATTAATTCAAGTGCATATGTGGCTGAAATTATTCGTTCAGGTATTCAATCTGTGGATAAAGGACAAAGAGAAGCGGCCAAATCACTTGGTATGTCAAATGTACATATGATGACTAAAATCATTATTCCTCAAGCTATCAAGAATATCTTGCCTGCCCTAGGTAATGAATTCGTTATGATGATCAAGGAAACATCTTTGGCAAGTACATTCTATATTGGAGAATTAATGACTGTTAACAGTGTTATTAAATCGGCTACTTATAAATCCATTGAACCATTAGTAATTGTTGGTTTGATCTACTTTATTGTTACATATTCATTATCAAAATTAATTAAATACATGGAAGGGAAGTTGAGTGTCAGTGACTAAGGAACTAATTGTTGTAAAAGACTTACATAAAAATTTTGGAGATCTTGAAGTATTAAAAGGAATTGATCAAACAATCCATCAAGGAGAAGTTGTTAGTATTATTGGACCTAGTGGTTCAGGAAAATCTACTTTCTTACGTTGTCTTAACTTATTAGAAAAACCATCTAGTGGACAAATCATTTTCGAAGGTATAGATATTGCAGCTGAAAATGTTGATATTGATACACATCGTAAAAAGATTGGAATGATCTTTCAGCACTTTAATGTATTTCCACATTTAACAGTTTTAGAAAATATTACCATCACACCAATTCTAGAACTTAAAACACCAAAGGCCCAAGCTGAAAAAGAAGCAATTGAATTGCTTAAAAAAGTAGGCTTGGAAGATAAGAAGGATGAATATCCAAGAAAATTATCTGGTGGACAAAAACAGCGTCTAGCTATTGTTCGTGCTCTAGCTATGCATCCAGATGTAATTTTATGCGATGAACCAACAAGTGCATTAGATCCAGAAATGGTAAAAGGTGTACTAGAAGTCATTAAAGAATTGGCGGATCAAGGAATGACAATTGTGATCGTAACACACGAAATGGGATTTGCCCGTGAAACAAGTGATCGCGTATTATTTATGGATGAAGGTATTATTCAAGAACAAGGAACTCCAGAAGATATCTTTGAACATCCACAAAATCCAAGAACCATCAAATTTTTATCGCAAGTACTATAAGCTTGGGCACATGCTCAAGCTTTTCTTATGGTATAATTTAATAAATTGGAGGAAATTGATATGAATTCAGAATGGTCATTAGACATATTGTACAAGGGATTTGATGATCCTAAATTTAGTGAAGATCTAACATCTTTTGAAAAGAAGGCAAAAGAATTGGATGAACTTTCAAAGACTTTAAGTCATGAAAATGAAAAGAAAGATCTTCTTCAAATTGTTAAAGTATTAGAAGAGTTTGAATTATTAGAAAAACATTTGAGTTGCTTTGGATCTTTGAGTCAATCCACAAATACGGCGAATGCGAAAGCGGCAGCAGCCATTGATAAAGTAGCTACTATCGCAAGTACAGCCAGTAAGGCTATGGCTGTATTCTCTCGCTATATTGCGGATATGAAAGATTTAAACAGCTATTTAGATTGTCCGGAACTTTGTGAATACAAATATTTTTTAAATGATATTCACGAAAGCGGAAAATATTTGTTAAGTGAAGACGTAGAAGAGGCACTTGCCAAAATGAATATTTCTGCAGGTTCTGCTTGGGAGAAGCAACAAAGTCTACTCACAAGTTCATTGGAAGTGGAATATGATGGTAAAAAGTTACCTTTGGCATCTGTTCGTAATCTAGCGTATGATGCAGATAAAGAAGTTCGTAAAGCTGCCTATGAAGCTGAACTTAAAAGTTATGCACCTATTGCGGATGCAGTAAGTTTTTCTTTAAACAACATTAAACTACAAGTGATTACCGAAGCTAAAATGCGTGGCTATACAAGTCCAATGGATATGACGCTACACCAGTCTCATGTATCCCAGAAAACATTAGATGCACTTCTTAGTGCAATGCAGAAATACTTGCCAGTATTCCATACGTATTTGAAAAGAAAAGCTGAAATGTTAGGGTATGAAAATGGCCTTCCTTGGTATGAATTATTTGCGCCAATTGGAAAATCAGCTACGACAAGTTTTACTCCAGAAACTACAAAAGAATATTTGGTTAATCATTTTAGACCATTTTCTGATGACTTGGCCGATATGATGGAAGAAGCATTTGACAATAACTGGATTGATTTTTATCCACATAAAGGAAAAGTTGGTGGAGCTTTCTGCTGCAATATGCCGTTTGCGAAACAATCACGCGTATTAACTAATTTTGATGGAGGACTTGGAGACGTAGTTACTTTGGCTCATGAACTTGGACATGCATATCATGGATTAAACATTGAAAGTCATAGACCATTAAATTGGGAGTATTCTATGCCAGTTGCAGAAACGGCAAGTACATTCAATGAAAATATCATTATGAATGCAGTGATTGATGAAACAGAGGATAAAGAAGTTAAACTAGGTTTGATTGAAAATCAGCTTCAAGACTTATGTCAGATCATCTGTGATATTTATTCTCGTTACTTATTTGAAAAAGCCGTATTTGACAGAAGAAGTGATGAGTTCTTATTCAAGGATCAGTTGAATGAAATTATGTTGGACGCACAAAAACAAGCTTATGGCGATGGACTTGATCCAAATTGTTTACATCCATATATGTGGGTTTGTAAATCGCACTACTATTCTTCAGATCTAAGTTATTATAACTGGCCATATGCTTTTGGTGGATTGTTTGCGCGAGGCTTAGTTGTGAAATATCAAGAGATGGGTAAAGAAAAATTCGTTCCTAAATATAAAGAGATGTTACACACAACAACGGTTGCATCGGTAGAAGATACAGCTAAAGTATTGGGTATTGATTTAACGGATGAAGCTTTCTGGATTTCTGCATTAGAAACCGCAAAATCAAGAATTGAAGAATTTATCGAATTGTCGAAATAATTGCTTGGAAACAAGCAATTTTTTCTGCAAAAGTTCACAAATGATGATATAATCTATTGCGTTCGAATTTTTTCAAGGAGAGATTTAATGAGTACAGAAATGTTGATGAAAAATAGAGAACGTTTTATTAAAAACGTAAACAGTAATGAGAATGGTGCAGCCGCCCTTTCTTTAAGATTATTTTGTTACGCTAGATTTATGGCAGTAAAAAACCCGTATGCAGAAACGCATGACTGGGTATATGAAAACGAATTGACTAGTGTCCAAGCCAATCAATATGTATTCCGCTTACTGGATGGAAGTACAGAAAGACCATCTATGGATATGTTGATTCGTAAATTAAAAAGTGTTCGTTTGGTTCGTGATAGTGAAATGAATGGTAGAAAAATTTATGTCATCAAGTTCACGGATATCGAAATGGAAGAATTGATGAACAAGAGCATTATTGATAAGCCAAGCGAAAAGTTATTAAAAGAAAAGAAGTCTTCTGTAAAGAAAGAAAGAGAAGAAGTAGTAAATTCATCTTGGAAGGACATCTTTTTGAAAAACAGTAAAGGTGAGAACTTACAGATGTTACGTTTCTGGTTCTATATTCAGTATAATGCTGAAAAGAATGGAAAGAAATATGTTTCTAGAAGCCTAGCGTTAAGTGAAAGTGCGATTGAATATGTGTATAGGGGTATTCCTAAAAGAATGGAAGTTTTGCAGGATTTATTTGCACAAATGAAACAGATGAAGCTGGTTAAAGAAGATGTAGTTAAAAACGAAATAGTAGTTCGTCCAGCTAAACTAGAAGGTTTAGAAATCAAAAATTATATTAAGGATAAGCCTGTTGATTTAATGAGCTTTAATTACACGAATGTATAAGAAAACGACGAGATTTAGTTCTCGTCATTTTTATATATTTTATAATTGTTTTTGCCTGTTTGTTTTGTTTGATACAAGGCTTGATCGGCATGGCGATACAGTTCCATAAAGGTTGTTCCATCTTTAGGGGCAAAGGCAATTCCAATGCTGATGGATAATTTGAAATCTTTTAATTCTTCAATCTTTAATTCATTGACTTTTTGAAGTAGAGACTGAATTCTAGATTCAGCAATATTTTCATCTTGAATTAGAATAATAAATTCATCTCCTCCAATTCTTCCAACAATATCACTTTGTCTAAAATGATTCTTAAAGAGTAAGCCCAAGTTTTCTAAGACTTTATCACCTACCGCATGACCATAATTATCATTAACAGATTTAAAGGCATCTACATCAAGAATCAAGAAACAACAATGTTCTTTATTATTTAGTTTTTGATCAATGAGTTTTTGCGTTGTTTCCTTATTGAAAACGGAAGTTAATGGATCGATTTCAGATAAATGAATCAAATACTTATTTTCTCTTGAACTTGAATGAGCCAAATACACTATAAGACTCAATACAATCAATCCTAAAAATGTTGCCAATAAAGTTTCATAGTGAATAATAAATGTATATGATTCTTGAGCTGCATGAACCGGTACGATATAGCCGACCATCCAATCATTGATTTTTAGTGGGGAATAAGCTAAATATAAAGATTCTTTCTTTTTTGTTTGAATCAAGACAAGATCTGATTTTTGGTTCTTAAAGTCGGTTTTGATTTTCTTTTGATTACAGACATTAAATAAATTATCGACTGTATTTAGTTTATGTTTTTTTTCATACTGTTTATTTCTAGTGATTAGATTTCCATCTTGATCGACAATAAAACTTTTTCCTTGTCCCTCAAACAGATCATCAAACAACATATTGCCTAGTTTTGTGACATTGTAAGAACCGCCTACTACACCAATGACTTGTCTATCTCTAAAGATGGGCACGCATAAAATAACACGTGTTTGTTGATCAACACTGCTTTCTAAAGGATCTGAAAGAGATTGTTTGCCTTGCATAGATTCTTTAAAATATCGACTTCGATTTAAATCTGTATTATGCATAAAGGCTTGAATTAAAGAAACATTATCCTCTGAAAATAAATCTTGAGATTTAGATAGTTCTTGTGCAAGTACATTTAAATAGGAATAGTTGATATTTAATATTGTATTTAAATGCTCACTTTGCCTTACAACATTGGTAATCAGAGTTTTTCTAGAATTATTTTCAACCGCAATTGAAACGCCGTTAAAGAAGATCGCGATTCCCATAATCAAAGTCAAAATGAAAGTGATAATTGCGACAATATAGTTCGTAATGAATTTTTTTCTTGGAAAATAATGATCTTTCATATGGGAACTCCTTTTTCTAATTATATCAAGAATTATGTTAAAAGAGTATTAAATTATATGCAACTAACTATTATTTGTGAAATCTATCACATTTTCGTGTATTATATAAGGTATAAAGAAAATTGCTCCCAACATTAAGAGAATTCTGCGTGAAAGGTGCTTATAAGAAATTTGTAAGTAGAACTATGGCTATGCTCTTTTTGTGTGTGGAGTATAGCTTTTTTCTTTAAGAAGGAGATGAATATGGAAACACGTGTTGCCGTGATGGGAATTATTGTAGAAGATACAAATGCAGTGAATCTATTGAATGAAATTCTTCATGAATATAGTGAATATATTATTGGAAGAATGGGAATACCTTACAAACAAAAACATATAAGTGTAATTTCAATTGCGTTAGATGCCCCACAAAATACAATTGCTGCTTTGGCAGGTAAATTAGGAAATATACAGGGAATTAGTGTGAAAACAGCCTATTCCAATGTGATTAGCCATGATTGAAGCATATCGATTGATTGATAAACTTGAAAGAGAACACTCTTTAAGTTTATTAGAATATAAAACTTTAATTGAAGCTGAAAATGATGCTTTACGCTTATATGCTGCTAATAAAGCGAAAGAACAAGCTACGTTAATATATGGAAATTCAGTCTATGTACGTGGACTTATTGAAGTAGGAAATTATTGTCGCAACGACTGCTTCTATTGTGGAATTCGCAAGTCCAATTTAAATTGTGATCGCTACATATTAGTCGAAGAAGATATTTTGCATTGCTGCAAAGAAGGTTATGAACTTGGTTTTCGCACTTTTGTTTTGCAAGGTGGCGAAGGAATTTATAAAAAGAATTTTGTCACAAATGTAGTTCAAAAGATTCGTAGTGAATATCCAGATTGTGCGATTACCCTTTCTTTAGGTGAAGAAGATAGAGATACATATAAGGCTTGGTTTGATGCGGGAGCCAATCGTTATTTATTAAGACATGAAACGGCTAGTAAAAATCATTATGAAAAGTTGCATCCAAAAAATATGTCTTTTGATCATCGTATGCAGTGTTTAAAAGACTTAAAGGAAATTGGCTATCAAGTAGGATGTGGCTTTATGGTAGGTTCACCTTATCAGACAAGTGAAACTTTGGCGATGGATTTGAAGTTTATTGAAACATTTAAACCTGACATGTGTGGTATTGGTCCTTTTATTTCCCAAAAGGATACACCGTTTAAAGATATGACATGTGGAACTTTGAATCAAACTTTATTCTTATTGTCTTTGATTCGTTTGATTCAACCAAATATTTTACTTCCTGCTACAACAGCTTTAGGAACGATTGATCCTCAAGGAAGAGAAAAGGGAATTCTTGCGGGGGCCAATGTAGTTATGCCTAATTTATCGCCGGTGAGTGTCAGAAAAAAATATGCATTGTATGATAATAAAATTTGTACAGGCGAAGAGAGCGCAGAATGTAAAGATTGTTTATCAAAGCGTATGGATTCAATAGGATACAAGATCGTAACTGATCGTGGAGATATTAAAAAATAAAAGAGGAGATATAAAAAATGAGTAATTATAACCCAAAATCATTAAAGGCAGAAGAATTTATTAGTCATGAAGAAATTCTTGAAACAATTGAATATGCCGAAAAGAACAAACATAATGTGGAATTGATTGATCAAATTTTAAATAAGGCTCGTCCACAAAAGACAGAGCATGGTGTTCATTGTGAAGGTTTAACGCACCGTGAAGCAAGTGTACTTTTAGCTTGTGACATTCCTGAAAAAGTAGAAGAAATGTATAAGCTTGCCAATGAAATTAAACAAGCATTCTATGGAAATCGTATTGTGATGTTTGCCCCATTATATTTATCAAATTATTGTGTAAATGGATGTGTATATTGTCCTTATCACATGAAGAATAAACATATTAAACGTATTAAATTAACACAAGATCAGATTCGTGATGAAGTTATAGCGCTACAAGATATGGGACATAAACGTTTGGCTATTGAAGCAGGCGAAGATCCAGTACACAATTCAATCGAATATATCTTGGATTCTATTAAAACTATTTATTCGATTCAACACAAGAATGGTGCCATTCGCCGTGTCAATGTAAATATTGCGGCTACAACGGTAGAAAATTATCGTAAATTAAAGGAAGCTGGAATAGGAACTTATATCTTATTCCAGGAAACATACAATAAAAAGAGTTATTTAGAGTTGCATCCGACAGGACCTAAACACGATTATGACTATCATACAGAAGCTATGGATAGAGCCATGGAAGGTGGAATTGATGATGTTGGATTGGGTGTATTATTTGGTCTGGAAGGCTATCAATATGAATTTGCCGGCTTAATGATGCATGCAGAACACTTAGAAGCTGTTCATGGTGTAGGTCCACATACAATTAGTGTGCCTCGTGTAAAACATGCAGATGATATTGATCCAGAAGCGTTCGATAATAGTTTGGCTGATGATATCTTTGAAAAGATTGCAGCATGTATCCGTATTGCCGTTCCATATACAGGAATGATTATTTCTACACGTGAATCTCAAGAAGTTCGTGAAAAAATGCTTCACTTAGGTGTATCTCAAATTAGTGGGGCAAGTCGTACATCTGTTGGTGGATATACAGAAGAAGAGCGCCCTCATGATTCAGAACAATTTGATGTATCTGACCAAAGAACATTAGATGAAGTTGTGAACTGGCTGATGGAGTTAGGTTACATTCCATCTTTCTGTACGGCATGTTATAGAGAAGGAAGAACAGGAGACCGTTTCATGTCTTTGTGTAAGACAGGACAAATTCAAAATTGTTGTCATCCTAACGCATTGATGACTTTATGTGAATATTTAGTTGATTATGCGAGTGAAGATACAAAGAAGATTGGTTTTGAGTTGATTGAAAAAGAATTGAACAAGATTCCAAATGCGAAAGCTCAACAAATTGCTCGTGACAATGTGGATGCGATTAAGTCAAGCAATCGTAGAGATTTCAGGTTCTAATTATGTCTAATTTAAATAGTACGATAAGCGCAAATCGTACACACATTGGATTTTTCGGTTTAAGAAATGCTGGAAAATCCAGTGTAGTCAATGCGATTACCAACCAGAGTATGTCTTTAGTTTCTAATATAAAGGGAACTACGACAGACCCTGTCAAGAAATCAATGGAAATCTTACCGATTGGACCTGTTGTGATTGTGGATACGCCGGGTATGGATGATGAAGGTACTTTGGGTGAATTGAGAATTAAAAGAACGTTAGAAGTTTTAAAAACAATGGATATGGCCGTATTGGTCGTTGATGCGAATGTAGGTCTACAAAAAATAGATTTGGATTTGATTGACATGTTTAAAGAAAATAAATTACCTTATTTTATAGTTTTTAATAAGTGTGATTTGATTGAAGAAAAGAAAGAACTGGCTTCTAATGAAATCTATGTGAGTGCTCTAAACAATGACAATATAGATGGATTAAAGCAATTGTTGGCTAGTGTCGCAAAGAAACAGGAAGAAAAGACAATTATTGGTGATTTAATTGATCCGGGCGATGTTATTGTGCTTGTTATTCCAATTGATCAATCGGCTCCTAAAGGAAGATTGATTTTACCTCAACAACTTGTATTAAGAGATATTTTAGATCATCATGCGATTGGTATGACTTGTCAGGTAGAAGAATTGGATGCAACCTTAAAGAAGGTTACTCCAAAACTGGTTATTACAGATTCCCAGGCTTTTAACAAGGTAAGTCAAATCGTAGATAAATCTATTCATTTAACTTCTTTCTCTATTCTTATGGCACGCTTAAAAGGAAGCTTATCTACAGTGCTTGAAGGGGCCAATCAATTGGATCATCTTCAAGATGGGGATTGTGTATTGATTAGTGAAGGGTGTACGCACCATAGACAGTGTGGTGATATTGGTACGGACAAGCTTCCAAAATGGATCTTGAATTATACAAAGAAGAATATAACTTTTGAATTTACTTCTGGACAAGGATTTAAAGAAAATCTTTCGAAATATAGTGTTGTGATTCATTGTGGTGCATGTATGTTGAATGAAAAAGAAGTGCAGTCTCGCGTAAAGGAATGTAAGAAACAGCATGTGCCATTCACAAATTATGGTATTGCGATTGCGAAAATGAATGGGATATTAGATCGTTCAGTAGAGGTGTTTTAAGATGAAGAAAATATATATATCAGCCGATATTGAAGGTATTTGGGGAAACAGTAATCCGGCAAATACAGCTAAGAATGGATACTTATATTCTGAATATTGTACAAATATGATGAATGAAGTAAATCTTGTGATTGATTTATTGTTTCAAAATGGTGTAGAAGAAGTTGTGGTCAATGATAGTCATGGAAATATGGATAATCTTCTTCCTTCAAAATTAGATCCTAGAGCTGCTTTTGTGTCCGCAAATGGAGCTTATAAGGAATTTGGGATGATGGAAGGTTTAGATGATTCTTTTGATGGAGCATTATTTATTGGATATCATTCTCGATGTAACTCACCAGGTGTTATGGCTCATACGATTTGGGGTACTATGGTACGAAAAATTGTAGTAGATGGGAAAGAACTTGGTGAAAGTGGCATAAATCGATTGTTGGCAAACGAATTTGGAGTGCCAGTTATCTTAGCAAGTGGTGATAGTGAATATGGTAAGCAGGTAGAAGAAGAACTTGGTTGTGTATTTGTGGAAACAAAGAAAACATTAAACAATCAGTGTGCTTTGTGTTGTAGCTTTAATGAGTTGAAGAATAGATATACATATGGTATTCAAGAAGCTTTAAAAGTAGATGAAAAACCAGCTGTATCTTCATCTCACACAATGGAAATAACATTCCATCATAGTCGAAATGCGGATTTTGTATCTCGTATGGACAATGTAGAAAAGATGGATGATTGTACGGTTCGTATCGAAAAAGAAACATATAAAGATTTATATGCCTTGATGCGTTTTGTGATTAAAGTATGTAATGCGTATGCCTAAAATAAGAAAACCATTCTAGTGTTGGCGTCTAGAATGGTTTCTTTTGTTTATTATTTTTTTAGGAGAGAGATATGAATATTGGTTTATTTTCTATATTCATTGCCTTATCTTTAAGGCACTTATAGAATATCATTCCATGTTGTCATAATTTTAGTATAACTTTGGTAAATATTGTGAAATCAAAATGAATTATGGGAAATTATCAAAATGTGCATCTTTTCTAAAATTTCCTTCTTTTTTTTCGTATTAGAGAGAGAAGAAAGGAGGAATCATCTTGAATTCGATGGATATTGAGTCTAAGAAGTTTTTAGGACAACCCAAAAACTTTGTCTCG
>QWCB01008771.1_pt1 | contig 12543 bp, 13 predicted proteins | sample 1972511 | NCBI WGS metagenome assembly QWCB01 (sample SAMN09866719, study PRJNA288562) | Human gut metagenome isolate term5_stool, whole genome shotgun sequencing... | isolation source: gut | host: Homo sapiens | place: USA: California
TTGAAGGGAAGATACAACGACTTCGACCGGATGATACACCTTATTCGTCCGGTTGTTGTCATTTGATGAAATGTGAGTATTTTGCCGGACAGTCATCACCTTGGGATGCGTTTTTGGAGATGGAACGGGGCTGAAGGAATATGAAGTTATTATGAAGAAATCGTAGAAGGATTCTTCATAATAACTTGCTTATAATCAGAAAGTAATGCACTGATGATGGATTTGAAGGAAATAATTTCGGTATTGTATCCTCTATACCGGGGGCTGTCCTCTTTTATAAAGATGGAAATAGAGTCTACTTGAACGGGCTGGCAGGAAAAAGGTTCCCCATCAGACTGTGGTCGGATAATAGAATGGCTACAGTACCCTCCATGCCGCTCTTCATCTTGAAGTAATCTACAGCGTTGTCCAACTTTAAATCTATCCGGAAGTAGTTTTTCCCCTCTTTTTTCAACACCTCTTTATATACTGTTTTCACTTTTCCGTTCAGATGACTATCCGTTCCGGTAGTGTATCCCTCCATTTCTATACTGGCGGGCATTCCTTCTTTTATCCTCGCTATTTCAGTATATGGGATGAAAGCTGTTATCTCTATTTCAGAATGGCTGTTTATGGCAACTTCCACTTTGCCTTTTACATTTTCAGGAAAAGGAATGAAGCAAGCTGCCACTGCCAGTCCTGTTATCAATAAAGCAATAAGAGTGATTCCACTACGTATAAGCAGAGGTGGTATGCGTCCGATGATGTTTCTCACTTTCTCGCTCCGAAGTTCTATTTGTTCATAATTTTTATCCATAATCGTTAGCTCCCTAGTTCCAATTGATTCTTAACTAAATGGTAATATGCACCTTGGCGGTCAATTAATTCCGTATGGGTTCCTGTCTCTATTATCTTGCCTCTTTCTATCACGATGAGTTGGTCGGCGTTCTTTACCGTACTGAGCCGGTGCGCGACGATAACTACCGTTTTCCCTTTATAAAATTCCATCAGGTTCTCTACAATAGCCCGTTCGTTATTGGCATCCAGTGCATTGGTCGCCTCGTCCAGAAATATATAATCAGGATTCTTGTATACGGCACGTCTGTACTGCCGATGGTTATTTCTCCTGCCAACAGGGGGTAATAGCCTAACAAGAGTTTGATCATTGTTGTCTTTCCGCTTCCGCTGGTCCCCACTATGGCGGTTACCTTTCCTTCGGGGATGGTTATGTTGATTCCGTCCAATGTTTTGTTCGGGTTGTGCGGGTCGTATTTAAAATCGGCGTTTTTGAAAGAGAGGCTTTTGTCCTGGTCGTGGAATGCGTTTAGTGCTTCCTTGTTGTTTTCCTCGTTCTCCATTTCGTGAATTTCATTGATGCGTTCCAGACTTATTTTCACATCTTGCAATGAGTAGAGGAAGTTCATCAGTTGCTCCACCGGTGCATTGAGTTGTCCGATGATGTATTGCACTGCCAGCATCATTCCCAAGGTCATTTGTCCGTGAATGACGGCTGTTGCTGCCAGCACGGTGATGATGATGTTTTTTACTTCATTGATGAAGATGCTTCCCGCTTCCTGAGTCTGCTGTAATTTCAATGATTTCATGTTGACCTGGAACAGGTCTGCTTGTACATCCTCCCATTCCCAACGGCGCCGTTGTTCGCAGTTTTGCAGTTTTATTTCTTGCATGGAGGTGATGAACTGATAGGTTTTGTTATTGTTCATAGCCTGTTTCTCGAACAGCTCATAATCCAGTAATTTCCTTTTTTTCAAAAATATAGCGATCCATATACCATACAGTATGCTTCCTGTGAGAAAGATCAGGAATATAAAAATGTTGTAGCCGAGCAATACACAGCCAAACACGATGAAACTGAGCAGGGAAAAGGTGACGTTCAGCATTTGTGTGGTAAGGAATTTCTCTACCCGGTTATGGTCGTTCATTCGTTGCATCAGGTCGCCCATCAGTTTGGTGTCGAAGAAAGACATGGGAAGTTTCAGCAGTTTGATGAAGAAGTCGGATACCAGGGAGATATTGATGCGCATGCTGATATGGAGCAATATCCATCGGCGGATAAAATCTACACTGGTGCGGCTTATGGTCAGTATGAGTTGTCCCAGCAGGATCAGGTAAATGATTCCCAAGTTCTGATGGGTAATACCTATATCTACGATGGCTTGTGTAAGAAAAGGGAAAATAAGTTGTAGCACACAGCCCACTAAAGCTCCTAATATGATTTGTCCGAAATATCGGCGATATTGCTTTATGTAGCCAAACAAGAAGTTGAAGGAGCGCTTTCTGTTCGTTGTTTCTCCCGAAAGTTCATGGAAAGCGGGTGTGGGCTGGATAAACATGGCTATTCCTTTTTCTTCCCCTTTTGCAGGGCAGGGGGGCTTGGGGCAGTTGCTCCATGGTTACCCGTCCGCAAATGGTATGCAGCCCCAGCTTGTTTGCGGCCTCGCTGATGCCAAGCAGGGATACGCCTTCGGTGGTGGCAAAGCAATAACGGGAAAGAGATTCCAAGGAATACTCTTTTCCGTAGTATTTGCATATCATTTGCAGGCAGGTGATGCCGCATTGCATGCTGTCGTGCTGTAAATATGTTGAGAATTTAGTCATTGATAGTTGTTTGAAATTCGACTTAGTTCATCTGCATTACCATCGTTTTTGTGAAATAGATTGCGGAAATTGTTTAGGTTGTATTTTATTGAAATAGTAAATTTCCTGCTATCTGGATTTATTGTCTGCCATGAATAAACGTTCTTATAATAACTGCGTGTATTGGATTGGGAATGGTGTAATAAGTCTCTGCCTGATATAACTAGTTGCAGGCGTTTGTCTTTAAAAAATGTTTGTAAAAAGCCTATGGTTAAATCGTATGTAGGTTCTATCTTAGATCCTAGTGTGTTATAACTTGATGCTAAGGTGAAATAGCAAAATAATTTTGTATTATTAAAAATGTCAAATTGATTGACTGCATCTAGATGGAATAATGGTTTTACAGGTATTTCTTGTCCTTTTAAATAAGGTATTTTTGTCATGTCCCATAGAATAGTCCCGTTGTAAGCAAAGGTATAGATGCCAAGTTTGTCAGAATAGCTGATCGATGTTTGGTAGTAAGACGAGTTTACATTTATTGGCGAATTGACAAGACTGCCTTCTATATTCGGATTGGGTTGGAATACATACATTGGAAGATCTTTCTTATATGTATAATTGAATTCAAATACGAATTTATTATATAGTATACAAGTTAAATATGCATTATGGGCATTCATTATTTTCAGGTTCGGATTTCCTGTTTCATATAACATAGAATTGACGTATCTTATAAGTGGAGATAGCTGACTAAAGCTTGGACGTTTGCTTTTATTGGCATATCCTAAACTGAAAAGAATATTTGGATTGAATGTATATTCCATATTTAATGATGGATAAAATTGAATATCGTGGTTTTTGTAGAGATTATAATTGTCCTGCTTATAGTTAGAAATTAAATATTCACCTCTAACTCCAATGTTGGTATATAATTTCCCGAACTGATGAGCTAGCGTAAAATAGAAGGCTGCTAAAGCATCTTTTAGAGAAGTATTATTATTATAAAGTGAGATGTCTTTGTCAATGTCCGTAGAAGACGAATTACCATTGTTGCGTATATTGATATATTTTCCGCCGAATTGTAAATTATAATCTTTAAATATATTGTGCTTGAAATTACCTTCAAAGGTGATTGCATTATAATTGTTGTTTCCTGCAATCAAATTTTGACTTTCATTGTTGGTAAGTATGGAGTTCTTTGGAGTAATAGTGGAGTAAATATATCCTCCTGTTAATGAAAAAAAATCTTCTGCATTGATTTTATGCTTATACATTAATAAAATATTGTGAAGTTGATCCTTTTCACTAATCTTTTGACTGGTGGTATTTGTGCTTTTATTATTATTAAATGAAAGATTTTCTTTCGTGCTCTCACGATTGTTTTGGTTGTTAATGCCAAGTATATATTGAAGGTCTATACTGTTCGTTTGGTCAAACTTGTAACTGGTGCCATATATTATATCATGTGCTTTTGAGTGATTCCAATCATGGGTATATGATTCGCTGTTTCCTGTTAATGAATTATTGTCTGTGTTGTAAATCTCATATTCATTAGTCGATTCTTCATTGCTTTGGGTATCTTTAAATTGATAAGAAAAATAGGAAGACCATTTTTTATGAGAGATATTGATATTTATAGCTTCTCTATTGGTATATTTTCGTCCGAAAGTAGATACGTGAGTTATCTGTGAAGAAATATGATCTTTGAGCATATCAATAGTTGAAATCCGGATGACGCTACTATATTTCGAACTATACTCGGCTGATGGATGGGAATCTATGCTAACTTCTTTTATTTGTTTAGGATTTAATATCTCTAATTCTGATAATGATTTGACTTCCTTGTCATTCAGTAAGATTAATGGAGTACCCTTTCCTATTATTGTTATTTTATCTTCAGATGCCAGTACGCCTGGTAGAAATGATAGTATATTAAATAAAGAATTTTGTTCTTTCAATATTGATTTGTTGACATTTAGGGTGAATATTCCCTTATTGATAGTCAATGGATTTTGTTTTGCTTTAACGATTACTTCTCCTAACGTAACATTTGATTGTTTTAAAATGATATTGGGGAGATTTATATCGTTTGTTTCTTTTATAGAAAGATTTATTTTTTTTGTTTGATAACCTACTGATGAAAAGGAAAGTGTGTATATACCACATTCTATATTCTTCAAAGAGAATTTTCCATTTGGGTCACTGATTGTTCCTGATACGAGTATCGAATCTTGTTGTTGATATATTGCTACATTAATATAAGATAAGGCTTCGTTATTCTCATCTATAATTTTACCATTGATAGACTGCGCTTTTAATGTATTTGCTATAATTATAAAAAGTAGCAATAGCTTGTATTTTATCATATTCTTTCGGTTTTTCGTAAAGCTGTGTTGAAAACACTAGAATTATCATTCTGAAACTTTTGAAGAATTTATGGAAAAAAGAAAATCAATAAATTCTTCATTAGTACTCAGAATGATAAAATTGCAGACTGACTTTCTTAGTACAGTCTTGTTCTGATTTTGTTAATCGAGTTCTATTCTCGTTGTTACGACTGTACCATCAGGTCTGGTTTCTGTTTTAGTAATAACAGTTTTTCCTCCCTTTACGGATTCCAATTCGTTAACATTCAAAACTTCTACGGTAAATAAATTATTTTCCATGATGTTTTTTGAATTAAATGTGTACCTACTCTTTTTAGTAGCTTTTCGGTTTCTGCTCCTTTTTAGACAGTAAGGTCTGTAACTGTATTTTGCGCATTTCGAGTTCATTTTGAATTTATATAAAAGGCTGACTTATCGGGCATCTTCAGCCCAATACCATTCGCCTTCTAGGTAAACCCATCTCCCTCCTTTGATGGAGGATAATTCCTGTTTCGTTAATGTTTCTACTTCCATAATCATTCTTTGTTTATTTTGATGTTGCAAAGGTAGATCGCTTTTTTGAGAGCATTATTAACCAAAGTGTAATATTTGTGTAACCAAAACAAAATATTTTGGTTACATTTGCGCACGATTTTGATTACATGCAGTGTGAAAAAGGTTATTTATATAGCAGTAATTGGTGCCATTGCCATATTCGGCTTGCAGGGTTTATGGATTGGCAATATGTATCGGGCATACGTTTCGCAAGCTGTGGAAACGGTGGAAAAAGCCATGTCTACTAGTATCGGGAAAGAAATTGCATTTCGGCGGCATAGCTCTCCATATAAGGATCCGAAACATCCTAAGGTTCTTTATAAGGCAGCGGAGGATATGACACTCGAAGAAAGAAGTCGGTTGAAAGGGGATACATTGGATTTGGATTTGTTGACTCGGCAGAATATAGGTTCTAATTTGTCGGAGGTGATTGTCCAGTTTGATCAGGATGGTTTCATAAAGAAAGGAAAATATATACTTCTTCCCAAGCTGGATAGTATTTTCTCTCAAGAAATGAAAAGAGCAAATATAGCTGTCGATTATTGTATTCTGTTATATGATAAGGATACAACAACGATAATAAACAACATCGGAACATTGCCTGCTGACGAGCAACAAGTGGAGACCACATGCCTTTTCCCTATCGGTACAAAAGGATCGCAATTTATACAAGTAAAAGCGGATGTTTCGCTTTCGCCTTTCTTGCGTGAGATGCTTTTTATTTTGATTGTTTCTGTCCTATTGATGATGATGGTGCTGGGATGCGTGGTTTATCTGGTCATCTTGGTTAGAAAGAAAGATAAACAATTCAAACAGCGTGAAGCCAGTGTGAATGGAACGGTACACGACCTAAAAGCACCTTTGAATAGTGTGATAACCCTTATGAGTTATTTGAGAAAGAAATTGCCGGATACTTCTTTGCAGAAAATGGTAGAGAATGCAACCGCCCAGACACGTAATCTGGTAAATGATATAGAAGCATTATTGATCACCGCTCGCAGAGATAAACAGAAAATAATTCTGCAAAAGACGGAAACGGATTTGCTGCAATTAATAGAATGTGCGCGGGAAAGTATCTCCATACAGTATGTTGGTAAACCTCATAAAATAACGCTTGAATCGGATTTTGATGAGGTCAAATTGATGTTGGATCCGCTTTATGTAACTAACATTATCCGAAACTTACTGGAAAACGCTTTGAAATATTCCAATGAAGGGGTAAGTGTTATCATTAAAGTGAGAAAAGAGAAAAATAAGGTGGTATTGTCAGTCGAAGATAACGGCTGGGGCATAGAAAGGAAATATCAAAAGAAAATATTTACGCAATTTTTTCAAGTACCACGTAAACAAGTGGTGCATCAGCATGGCTATGGTGTGGGACTTGCTTATACTAAATACATCATGGAAGCGCATGGCGGAAGCATTTCCGTAGATAGTGAGTTGGGAAAAGGAAGTGCTTTTATTTGTAAATTTCCGTTGGAATGATTTCTTTTGTATATTCAACAAAAAACGAGAAAATATGAGTAAAGCAAAAGTTCTTTTTATCGATGATGATGTAATGCTGGGCAATATAGTAACCATGGCACTGACGGAGGAGGGATATGTGGTGCATCAGCAAAATTCATTGACCGGCATAAAGGCTGTTGTCGGTGAGTTCAGACCGTCCATTATTGTAATGGATGTAGAGGTAGGGGCAGAAGACGGTATTGATGTGATGCCGGAACTGTATGCTGTATCTCCTGAAATTCCAATTATTGTTATATCCTCACATTCTGAAAGCAATGAGGTGGTCAGGGCTTTGCAAAATGGAGCAGTGGCTTATCTGAAGAAACCTTTTGAAACAGAGGAACTGACGGCATATATAAAACGTCATACCAATGTGACTCACAACTTCATTTCAAGGATAAAAATAGCATCGCTGGAACTGGATACCCAAAGCCATATATTGTATCAGGATATCCAAAAATTGAAAAAACTAAGTAAGTTGGAATTTGCATTACTTATTCTGCTTTATGACCATCAAGGGGAAATTGTATCTCATGATGAAATAAGTAAATTGTGGGGAGGAGCGGTAATGGAAAATCATAGCCTTTATAATTTGATTGCAAAATTGAGGAAGGTCTTATCAGTGGATACTCGCATTGAAATAGTTACCGTAGGGAAGGACGGTTATGCTCTGAAAATAGAGGATATTGCGAGCTGTATATGAAGAAAATATGAAGGATCGGTATAGCGATCCTTCATCGCAACTTGTTTATATTCAGCAAGTAATGCGCTGATGAAGGATTTGAAAGAATTTATTCCGGCGTTTCATTCCTTGGATGCGGATGCGCCGGATGTCTTTTACTCATATTCGTGTTTCCGTTTCGGATTCATCGGAAACCAGCCTTTCAGCACGCGTTCGCGTTGCTCGAATATCTCCTTGATAGTCCAGAAAGAAGAGAAGGCCTTGACCACGATGGGGTGGAAAAGACCGATTATTAAAAAGGTACAAATGCCGATGGCAATACCGCCTAAATGGTATTCATTCAGCCATTCCATTCTTTCTTAGCTTTGAATGGGTATTTCTTTTTTGATGCTCTGCTCCAGAGAGATCAGGGTCTCGGTAGCCGTAACGCCGGGAATTTCCTGAATCTTTGAGTTCAGCAAGTCCATCAAATGCTCGTTATCGCGTGAATAAAGTTTGGTCAGCATGGTATAGGGACCTGTAGTGAAGTGGCATTCCACAATTTCGGGAATCTTCTTCAGTTCTGCCACTACGTTTTTGTACATGGAACCTTTTTCCAGCTTGATTCCTACGTATGTACAGGTTCTATACCCTAAACTCTTAGGGTTCACATGATATCCTGAACCGATAATAACTCCCAAATCAATTAATCTTTGCACACGCTGAGACTATCAATTTTCTCCATAATATACCGATTTTAATGTTATCAATCTGTAAGCAAATATAGGAATACTTTTTAATTTATCTACTATTTTGCAAGAAAAAACAGGATTTCTTTGAAAAAAAGTGCAATAAGAGGAGCTAATCACCTATTTTCTTCTCTATTTCGCCGATTTTCCCTCTTCTTTCAAATGAGAAGGTATCGCTATGTGTATCTAAATAGTTCAACAGGAATAGCGATTTTCTTAACAAATATTTTTGTTCTTCGGACTCTTTCAACAAAGCATCCTGATAGAGCAGTTCGGATAACATGTCGATGCGCGTGAGCAATTCCTCGCCACCATAGTTCTGTCCCATCTCGTTCAGTATATATTCCGCATCCTGATCATAATAGAAGGTGGAAGGATGATTGAAGTAGGCACGATAAATGCTTTGAAGTTGCAATTGCAGCTCGGGACCGTCCTTTTTATCTCTTTCTTCTACCAACTTTTCCAATGCTTCGAAAAATTGTTGAAGCAACCGCATAATGTAATCTCTTTGCAGCATGTTAATTGTCCTCTTCGTTTTTATGGGTTAGTGTTACTAATACTTTATCTATCCGGGCTCCGTCCATGTCGACTATTTCCAGTGTGAAGTCATTCCATTCCATGGATTCACCGGTCTTGGGAATGTGGCCTAGTTGTTGCAGGATGAGACCGCTCAACGTGTTGTAATTATAATCGGGGTATAAATCCTCCATTTCGAAATGACTCAGAAAGTCATAGAAAGAACATTGGCCGTCTATCAACCAGCTTCCGTCCTTGCGGGGAACGATATCGGGATCTTCCGAGTCACTGGGCAAGGTGCCTACCAGGGCTTCCAGAATATCCTTCATGGTGATGATGCCTTGCAGACTGCCGAATTCATCACAGATTAATCCGTATTTGATGTTGTGCTGGCGTATTTGTTCCAATACTTTATATACATCCATGTTTTCGTGGAAGTATTGTGCCGGACGGATCACATCACGCAGATTGAATTCGCAACTGTTCAGCTTCCCGAAGAGGTCTTTCAGGTAAACTACTCCGATGATGTTGTCCAGGGTGTTTCCTTGAGTTACAGGGTAAACTTGGTACAGGTGTTGGCATACGATGTCATACAGCTGCTTGTTGTTCATGTCTATGTCAATGGATACGATGTCGCTGCGATAGGTCATGATGGTGTTGATACTGCGGTCGCCAAGAGAGAAGACGCGGTCCACAATATCCTGTTCCACTTCCTGCACTTCACCGTTCTCGGTTCCTTCGTCTATCATGGATTTGATTTCCTCTTCAGTCACTTTTTCTTCCGCTGTGTTGATATGCAGCAGGTTGAAGATAAGTGAAGTGCTTTTGGCAAGTATCCATACAAAAGGAGAGGCGATGACGGACAGCCAGTACATGGGACGTGCCAATAGCTTGGCAGCACGGGTGGAGGCACTCATGCCAATGCGTTTGGGCACCAGCTCGCCAAAGATAATAGTGAGGTAAGTGACCAGGATGACAATCAGGGTTTGAGCCAATAAATAGGCATATGTGGCGGGTACGCCGGCGTCAGTCAGTATGTTCCCAAAATCGGTGGCCAGCACGTCGCCGGAGTAAATACCGGTCAATATACCAATCAGGGTGATTCCGATTTGGATGGTGGATAAAAACTTGTCCGGGTCATTGGCAAGCTTTAAAGCGATACGCGCTGTAGAGCTTCCATGACGGATATCATTGGACAAACTACTTTTACGCGCTGAGATCAGGGCGATTTCGGACATGGCGAATACCCCGTTTAATAAGATAAGTGCGATAATAATGGCAATTTCCATGTAAGAATTTACGTTTTGTTTTGCTAACAAATGTACTAAGAATTGTGTTTTCTCTTTCTTCTTTTAGATTTAATTAATGAATTATCTGTCATTTGCGCTATCTTTGCGGTGTCTATACTTAGAAAGGAGTAATTATGCATCCGTTGGAACTATTCAAATATTGTCCGAAGTGTGGTTCGCCGCACTTTGAGGTGAACAATGAGAAATCAAAGCGTTGTGCCGATTGTGGCTTTGTGTATTATTTCAATTCCAGTGCCGCTACTGTAGCTTTTATCTTGAATGATAAGAATGAGTTGTTGGTGTGCCGCAGGGGAAAAGAACCGGCGAAGGGAACATTGGACCTGTCCGGCGGGTTTATTGATATGCATGAGACCGGCGAGGAAGGTGTGGCACGCGAGGTGTTGGAAGAAACCGGTTTGCAGGTGGAGGAGGCTGTTTATCAGTTCTCATTGCCCAACACTTATCTTTATTCAGGATTTCTGGTACATACATTGGATCTGTTCTTTCTTTGTAAAGTGAAAGATACCAGCCGGATAAAGGCGATGGATGATGTGGCGGAGTCTTTCTGGCTTCCCTTGAATGAAGTGAATCCCGAAGAATTCGGGCTGGATTCTGTGCGTGAAGGAGTCCGGCGTTTTTTGAAAGAACATAAACTTTAATGATAAGATATGAAAAGAAAAACCTTATTGATGGCCGCATTGATGGGAGGCTGTTCCTTGCAGGGAATGGCGCAGCAGATCACTCCCAGGGATGTGGCAGGTGACAAGGAATATAACCGGGTATGCCGGGAATATGAGTTGAAAGGCGGGGACAGCATGGAGCTGTTACAGGCTTATCTGGACAAATATCCTGATTCCCGCCATAAAAACAGGGTGCTGTCACTGATTGCCTCTGCTTATTTTATGGAGGGAAAATACAAGGAGGCCATTGCCCTGTTCCGGTCGTGTGATCTGGAGGCTTTGCCTGATAAGGAAAGAGATGATTGTGCCATGCGTCTGGCCACCTCTTATCTGAAAGAAGATAATCTGCGTGAAGCGGCTGTATGGTTTACCTTGCTGAAAGAGGTAAGCCCATTGTATCAGGATGACGCTGTCTATAATCTGGCTTATATTGATTATGTGGAGAAACGCTATGACAAGGCGCTGAAAAGTTTCCAGTCTTTGCAGAATGATGCCGTATATGCAGCATTGGTTCCTTATTATATAGGAGAGATTTATTTGGTGAAAGGAAATTATCAGCAGGCCCGTACTGTGGCAAAAGCGTATCTGGAGCAATATCCGGCTAAAAAGGATGTTCCTCAGATGGAACGGATTTGGGGAGAGGCTTGTTTCGGATTGAATGATTACCAAGCGGCGATACCTCCTTTGGAAAGATATCGTGAAAGTGTTTCCCACCCGCAGCGTAAGCCTTTGTATGAACTCGGTATGAGTTATTATTATACTGGTGTTTATTCCAAGGCTGCCGCTACTTTGGGGGAAATGGCTTCGGTACATGATGCCTTGTCACAGAATGCTTATCTACACATGGGGCTGGCTTATTTGAACTTGAAGGAGAGGAACAGGGCACGCATGGCATTCGAGCAGGCTGCCAATTTCAGTTTTGATCCGAAAGTAAAGGAACAGGCTCTTTATAATTATGCTTTGTGTATTCATGAAACCTCTTATTCTCCATTTGCCGAATCGGTAACCGTGTTTGAGCGTTTTCTGAATGAGTTCCCGAATTCACCTTATACGGAGCGTGTCAATGATTATTTGATAGAGGTGTATATGAATACCCGCAGTTATGAAGCTGCTTTAAAATCTATAGCAAAGATTGAGCATCCGGGCACACGCATTATGGAGGCCAAGCAGAAGATTTTGTTCCGGCTGGGCACACAGGCATTTGCGAATGCCCGTTTCCAGGAGGCTCTGGAGTTCTTCAACCAATCGCTTGCTGTGGGGCAATACAATCAGGCGACAAAGGCGGACGCTTATTTCTGGAGGGGGGAATCCAATTATCGTCTGGACCGTTTTCCGCAGGCGGGTAACGATTACCGCTTGTATCTGGAATTTGCCACCAGCAAAAACGGACAGGAATATGGTTTGGCGCTCTATAACTTGGGATATACTTATTTCAAACAGAAAAATTATGGAAATGCGGGCACTTGGTTTACCCGTTTTGTGGACAGGGGAAGTATCAATGAACGCACCATGCAGGCAGATGCCTATAACCGCATAGGTGACTGCAACTTCTATGACCGCCGTTTTGAACAGGCTCGTCAGGATTATGCCCGTGCGGTGGAGATTGATCCGTCACTGGGGGATTACTCTTTGTATCAGGAGGCG
>QWCB01003254.1_pt1 | contig 12539 bp, 9 predicted proteins | sample 1972511 | NCBI WGS metagenome assembly QWCB01 (sample SAMN09866719, study PRJNA288562) | Human gut metagenome isolate term5_stool, whole genome shotgun sequencing... | isolation source: gut | host: Homo sapiens | place: USA: California
ACAGCCATGAAGAATGGAAACTCTAAATTCAATGCAATTCTTGCTGTCGTACAACAGTAAGACGATTACTCATGCCCATAGGGGTGCTGAGTAGTTACGATACCAACTTCTAAGTATAAAAAATGTGAAAAATCACAATTTCTCGGTATTGTGCAATTTCTAAATACCCCCTACCTTTGCACCCCGATAAAAGGAATAGATATGAAAAAAAGATTAGGAATAATTAGAAAGATTAAAAAGAAACACATCTTTCTGGCCTTATTGGCCGTGATTGTTCTGGGAGGTTTGGCGAAGGCTTACTCTGCCTGGGTGGGTACTACCAGCATCGCTTTCCTCAACTATCAGGCTATTGCGCTGGGACAGATTTCGCATGCCAACGACAATGCGATGATTAAACTGAGTGAAATCACAACCGATGATTTCGATCATCTGGATGATTACGATATGATTATCGTGAATGGTATGGGTCTCCGAATCGACGAGAACCAGCGCAAGCAGTTGGAAGAGGCTTCCTACAAGGTGCCGACACTGACTCATGCTGCTACCAACCCGGCCAACAATATCGTATCAGTAGATAACTTCGATGCCGATTATCTGATGCAGTACATCGAGAACGGCGGTAAGAAGAATTATCACAGTATGCTCGCTTACATCCGTAAGTTTATCGACGGTAAGAAGTTCATGGCTCCAGAGCCGGAACGTGTAAATGAGCGACCAGACTATCTCCTGACTCATTTCGACCCGAAGGATGAAAAGGGCGATGAACTGGGCTTCAACAGCATCCGCGAGTACAATGCCTTCCTGGCAAAGAACGGTTTATATAAAGAAGGTGCTCCTACCATCTTGCTTACTGGTTTTATGGGGGCGGCTCCTGATATGGAAAAAGCTTTCGAAAAGAAGGGATTCATGGTGTATCGCATCAATAAGCTTCAGAGCTTTATCGCCGGTCATCATGCCGACAGCATCCAGGCGAATGCCGTAGTAAATATGGCGCATGGCAGGCTGGGCGATTACTTCGTAGAGTTTCTGAAGCAGAAGAATATTCCACTATTCTCACCTCTTAATATCAACCGTTTGACCACCGAGTGGGAGAGCGACAAGCAGGGAATGAACGGCGGCTTCATGTCGCAGAGCATCGTGACTCCGGAGATTGATGGTGCCATCCGTCCATACGTGGTTTTTGGACAGCGCATCAACAAGGAGGGCTTGCAGGAGGTTTACGGCATCCCTGACAGAATGGAGAGTTTCGTGGAGAGCGTGCAGGGCTATGTGAATCTGAAGAACAAGAAGAACAGCAGCAAGCGCATCGCCATCTTCTACTTCAAGGGTCCTGGTCAGAATGCACTTACCGCTTCGGGAATGGAAGTGGTTCCATCGCTCTACAATCTCCTGGTTCGCTTGAAGAATGAAGGGTACAATGTCGGCAAGTTGCCAGCCAATCCTCAGGAACTGGCAAAGATGATCCAGGCTCAGGGTGCCGTCTTCGGAACCTATGCCGAGGGAGCCTATACCAAGTTCCTCCAGTCTGGACATCCTGCCCTGGTTACCGCCCATCAGTTTGCCGGATGGACCCAGAAGGCTTTGTCTAAGAAGATGATCAAGGAGATGAACCAGCTCTATGGTTCCTTCCCTGGCAAATATATGGCTACCGATGATGGTAAGTTGGCGGTGGCAAGACTGCAGTTTGGCAATGTGGCCCTGCTTCCACAGGTGATGGCAGGCGTGGGAGGCGACTCCTTCAAGATTGTGCATGGCACCGACCAGGCACCACCTTACACCTATGTTGCCTCTTATCTCTGGGCTCGTTATGGTTTCAGTGCCGATGCGCTCATCCATTTCGGAACCCATGGCTCGCTGGAATATACCCCGAGAAAGCAGGTGGCGCTCGGCAGCAACGACTGGAGTGACCGATTGATAGGTGTGGTTCCACATTTTTATATATATACCATCGGCAATGTAGGCGAGGCGATGATTGCCAAGCGCCGCACCTATGCCCAGACCCAGAGCTATCTCACCCCTCCTTTCAAGGAGAGCGAGTTGCGACAGACCTATAAGCAGTTGAGCGATGCCATCCAGTCTTACGAGAAGAAGGCATCTACCGAACAGTCGCTCAAGGTGAAGGCGCTGACCGTGAAGATGGGAATCGCCCGTGAACTGGGACTCGATGCCAAGCAGATGAACAAGCCTTATTCTGCAGATGAAATCGCACGAGTAGAGAACTATGCAGAAGAGTTGGCTAATGAGAAAATTACCGGTAAACTCTATACTCTGGGTGTGCCATACGATAATGATGACGTCCGCACCAGTGTCTATGCGATGGCTACAGATCCTATTGCCTACGGCATGTTGGCAGTAGATAAGCTGAAAGGTCGTGCTCAGGAGGGTGTGGAGAAGCACAAGCAGCTTTTCGACCGTCTTTATCTGAGCAAGGCACGCAATACCGTGACCCAGCTTCTGGGTTCCGCCTCGGTTTCAGATGAATACATCTGCCGTTATGTAGGAATCACTCCTGCCGAACTCCAGATGGCTCGCAAGGTTGAGGCGATGCAGGCAACTCCGGATCCTATCCAGATGATGATGCAGATGGCAGACCAGATAGGTGGAGCGAAGGAGGCGAAGCCAAAGAAGGTGGACCACCGTACGGTAAGCGAGCTCCGTGCTGCCAAGGTTTCTCATAAGAAGAAGGTTCCGCAGATGAGTCGTGAGGCTTTTGAGAAGATGGAGCAGACCGGCCGCTTCCCTGACAAGATGATGGAAGCCATCAAGAAGGGACAGAAATGGTATCAGGAAGATTTGAAAAGGGCGAAGATGGCGAAAGCCGGCAAGGGCAAGTCATCTCAGACCGGAAGATCTTCTAAAGATAAGGGTATGATGATGTCGAAAGCACCTAAATATACCCGTCAGCAGATTCGTCTGGCTCAGGCGATTACTACCGTAGAGCATGCCTTGCAGAATGTGGGCAAGTATTCGGAGGCGCTCCGTCAGAGTCCGCTCAACGAGATGTCTTCTCTGATGAATGCCCTGAATGGCGGCTTTACAGCTCCATCTCCTGGTGGTGATCTGATTGTGAATCCAAACACCCTGCCTACCGGTAGAAACCTCTTCTCCATCAATGTGGAGAATACACCTTCGGAGGATGCCTGGGAGAAGGCGAAGGAACTTTGCGACAATACTATCAAGATGTATTGCGAGCGACATAAGGGTGAATATCCTCGTAAGGTGAGCTACACGCTCTGGAGTAGCGAGTTTATCGAAACTGAGGGTGCTACCATCGCCCAGATTCTCTATATGCTCGGTGTAGAACCGGTAAGAGATGCCTTCGGTCGTGTTACCGATCTGCGTCTCATCCCATCCAAGCAGTTGGGCCGTCCTCGCATCGATGTCGTGGTTCAGACTTCCGGTCAGCTCCGCGACCTGGCAGCATCCCGTCTCTTCCTCATCAACAAGGCGATAGAGATGGCGGCAAATGCCAAGGGTGATAAGTACGACAACCTGGTGAAAGCCGGTGTTACCGAATCGGAACGGGTACTCGTAGAGAAGGGAATGTCGCCAAAGGAGGCACGCGAGGTAAGTATGTATCGAGTGTTTGGTGGCGTAAATGGCAACTATGGCACCGGCATCCAGGAGATGGTAACCGCAGGCGACCGCTGGGATAAGGAGAGTCAGATTGCCGAGGTTTATATGAACAATATGGGTGCCTTCTATGGTGATGAGAAAAACTGGGAGACCGTTCGCAAGGCTGCTTTCGAGGCAGCGCTGACCCGTACCGATGTGGTGGTTCAGCCACGACAGAGCAACACCTGGGGTGCCTTGAGCCTCGACCATGTATATGAGTTTATGGGAGGTATGAACCTTGCTGTGCGCAACGTGACCGGAAAGGATCCAGATGCTTATCTCGCCGACTATCGCAACCATAGCAATATGAGAATGCAGGAGGTGAAGGAGGCAATTGGCATCGAGGGCAGAACCACCATCTTCAACCCTGCCTATATCAAGGAAAAGATGAAGGGTGGAGCCAGCAGTGCCAGCACATTCGCCGAAATCGTAACCAATACCTACGGCTGGAATGTGATGAAGCCAAAGGCTATCGACAAGGAGATGTGGGACGAGATCTATAATGTATATGTCAAGGACAAGTACCATCTCGGCACCAAGGAGTTCTTCGATAAGCAGAATCCGGCTGCGCTGATGGAGATGACCGCCGTGATGATGGAGAGTGCCCGCAAGGGAATGTGGAAGGCTACTCCTCAGCAGCTCAGGGACATCGCCAAGCTTCATACCGAGACGGTGAACAAGTATAAGCCTTCATGCTCCGGTTTCGTCTGCAACAATGCCAAGCTCCGCAACTATATCGCCAGCAAGACCGATGCTGCTTCTGCCAAGGAATATCAGCAGAATGTAGAGCAGATCCGCGATGCTGAGGCTGCGAAGAACAGCAGCGACAAGGGTATGGTGATGAAGAAGGAGACGCTGAATGAGGATGCTCAGAAAACCACCACTGTGGTGAGCGGCATCGTTGTAGGTGTCATCGTCATCGTAGCTTTCGTGCTGTTGGCTGTCCTGATTCGCAGAAGAAGAAAGAATATGGTTGAATAGAAATGGAGACATTAGTTTTAGTAATGATGATATTGGTTTGCTTCAGTTTTGTGCTGAAGCAGACCTTCCACGGAGTGAAGGAGATTATGAACATCTCGGTGCTCGTAGCCTTCTTCGTGGGAATGACCTGGCCATTCGCCATCGAGCAGTCGAAGACGCAGATTGCGGCCTGGATAGCCGACCAGAAGCTGATGCTCGATATGGCGGTGCTGCTGAGTATCGACGTGGCGCTCACGATGCTTTTCTGTGTGCACCACGTAGATCTGAAGACTTCGGAACATGTGAGCCGCCGCAAATGGGTGTTCTTCATCTTTCTGAAGTACTTCCCGGGTTTGCTGGTTTTCCCAGTGCTGTTCAGTGTTCTGGTGATGACCATCTTCCTGCTTCCCGGCGTATCGTTCCAGGTGGTGGCATGGGTGCTTGCGGTAGTACTGCTGCTCTTGATACCGGTATTCACCTACGGTTTGAGATGGCTTTTGCCGGAGCGACCAATCCGCTTGGAACTGCTCTTCCTGGTAGAGGTGTTGCTCGGATTGATGGGCATCATCGGTACGGTGAATGGCAGGACAGCCGTGGCAGGATTCAACAGTTTCGATGCCCTCTCGCTTTTCGGCGTCATCGCCATCGTCATCGTGGGAATGGCTATCGGATGGGGCTGCTATCGCATCAAGATGCAGCGCTTATCCCAATAGTTATAAAGGCGCAAGCCCCAACTTAACATTTAACATTTAATATTCAACACTTAACATTATAAAATAAAGATGAATTACATATCAGACGTATTGTTTTGGATCTCCACAGGCATGCTGGTTCCTGTGATTATTTTGTTGATTTTCTTCTTCCTCAGAGCCTTGCTGCTCCTCGGAGGTTTCTTCGGACAGTATCTTATAAAACGCAAGACGGGTGCGGAGATTCGTGAACAGATGAACACCCTGACAATCGAGAACATCGATACCCTGGGCGATCGCCTGCCGAAGAACAAGCAGGCTGTCATCGTTTCCTATATGAAGAAACTCGTGGACAACCGCCAGAGCAAGGCGCAGGTGAACCGTATCCTCGACCAGTATGCCCAGTTTGTTGAGAAGGATCTTTCTCTTCCATCTACTCTTCTGAAGATGGGTCCGATGCTCGGACTGATGGGTACCTTGATTCCGATGGGTCCAGCCCTGGTAGGTCTTTCTACCGGTGATATAGCTTCGATGGCTTACAATATGCAGGTGGCTTTCGCTACCACCGTAGTGGGATTGTTCTCTGCAGCCATCGGTTTCGTAACCAAGCAGACCAAGAACCGCTGGTATACCGAGGATATGAGTAACCTCGAGTTTATGGCAGACCTTGTAAGTGAAGAGTGAAGAACGAAGAGTGAAGGATTCAATAGTAATAATTTATGAGACAAAGACGTAGAAGTCGTCTCTCGCATGATGGCGAGGATGATGATCCGATGAGCGTAGTGAGCAACCTCTTCGATGTGGCGATGGTATTTGCCCTCGCCCTGATGGTAGCCCTCGTTTCGCGCTATAATATGACGGAAATGTTCAGCAAGGATAACTTCACGATGGTGAAGAACCCTGGCAAGGAGAATATGGAAATCATTACCAAGGATGGACAGAAGATCAATCGCTATACTCCTTCTGAAGACCAGAGCAATAAATCTGGCAACAAAGGAAAGAAGGTGGGCATCGCTTACCAGCTGGAGAATGGTGAAATCATCTATGTTCCAGAAGATAAATAAACGGGGATTGCAAATCCCCTCAAACAGAAAATATTATTGTAACTAAATAAAAAAAAGAAAAGAAAAATGAAAAAGTTTAAGACAATGATGGCCATGATGTTGGCTTTGGTTTCTATGTGTGTAGTATTCAGCTCTTGCAGCAGCGATGATGATGAAACAGTGGCAGCTGCCAAGGAGATTGCCGGTTCATACACCAGCTCTCTGGATATGACCGTAATGGGCGAGACTTCTACATACGATCATGTTACTATGAAGATTGAGGCTGTTGATGATGCTACCGTCAAGGTTACCTTACCTGCTTGTGGCGAGGGCATGATGGCTCTTCCTGCCCTGGTGGTTCCTGCTGTGAAGGTTTCTGGTTCCAATGGTGCTTATGCATTCGCTCAGGAAAATTATGCTGGTACTGTTACCGTGAAAGGTGCAGAGAAGAACTACACTGTAACCTTGCAGGGTACTTTGAAGGACAAGACTCTGACCGTCAACTATTCTGTTCAGTATGGCAAGATGCCTATGCCGATGATTGCTAAGTTTGTTTGTACAAGATAAAAGGATTGTTTCAGGATAAGTTTTGATATAACTCGATGAAACAAAAGATATTCGCACTATTCCTGATCCTTTGCGGATTGTGCCTGAATCTGAAAGCCGAAACCCAGGGCGATGTCGTGGGTAGGGTGCTCGATGATTCGGGCGCACCGCTGGCGGGTGCTACCGTCCAGATTTTGCATGCAAAGGGTGGGGTAATAACTGATAAAGACGGATATTTCCGCATCCCTTACAGCAAGGATGGAGCGGTGAGAGTGAAGGTGAGCTTTGTGGGCTATCAGACTCAGACTTTCGTACTGAAAGCGGATGAGAGAAAAGGTGAGCAGCATGTGCTTCGTCTTCAACCGGATGCTACAGCCCTCGATCAGGTGGTAGTTACCGCAACCCGAACTCCGAAGGCGCTGAAGGATGCTCCTGTGGTAACCCGTCTGATTACCGCCAATGATATCAAGATTGCCGATGCTACCAATGTCCAGGACCTCCTCACAGAGCAGATGCCGGGTCTGGAATTCGGCTATGCCATGAATCAGGAGACTTCGCTCAACATGAATGGTTTCGGTGGAAACGCCGTGCTCTTCCTCGTAGATGGCGAGCGATTGGCTGGTGAAACCATGGATAATGTAGATTATAGTCGTCTGAACTTGGATAATGTAGGACGTATCGAGATAGTAAAGGGTGCAGCTTCGGCGCTCTATGGTGCCAATGCCGTAGCCGGAGTCATCAACATCATCTCCCGTGAAAACAGCGAGCCTTGGACTGCCAATGTCAATACCCGCTACAACAACTTCAACAAGGAGTGGCGCCACGGTGGAAGCTTCAGTTTCAATGCCGGAAAGTGGAATTCGCAGACCAGCATCCAGCGCACCACATCGGATGAGGTGCAGCTCACCAGTCCTTTCGATACAGAATCCAACATCCTCCATATTTATGGTGGCGAGACCTTCAATGTGAAGGAGCGACTTACCTACAAGCTCTCTGACAAGGTGAAGCTGATAGGTCGTGGTGGCTATTTCGCCCGTGTCAGCAATCGCGGCAACTACGATGACCACTATAAGGATTATTCTGCCGGACTGAAGACCGTGATGAATCTCTCGGAGAATGATAATCTGGAGATTTCATACGGCTTCGACCAGTATGACAAGACCCGATTTGTGAATAATGAGCGCACTCACGATCACGATTATACCAATCGTCAGAACATCATCCGTGCCCTCTATTCCCATATCTTCGGCAAGAATACATTGACGGCAGGTGCTGATTTCCTGAACGATTTTCTCACCACCTATCAGTTTGCCAACAATGGCTCCAAGACTCAGAATTCATACGATGCCTTCGCCCAGTTCGATTACAATCCTTTGCAGTGGTTGAACATCGTGGCAAGTCTTCGCCATGATTACTTCTCAGCATCCAGCCAGCATGCCACCACCGGTCGTCTGGCTCTGATGACCAAGTGGAAGGGCTTTTCCATCCGTGCCAACTATGCCGGTGGATTCCGTGCCCCAACCCTCAAGGAGATGTATATGAACTTTGATATGGCGGGTATGCAGATGATTTATGGCAATCCGGATCTGAAGCCGGAGAAGAGCAACAACTTCAACCTGGCGCTGGAGCATACTGGCAGAGTGAAGAATGCAGGCTTCTTGACCGGTCAGTATAGTCTTACCCTCATGGGCTACTATAATAAGTATGATAAGCGCATCACTACCGAGGATTATGCCGATTATACCCCGGGAACCGGTCAGCCGGATGTGGCTTCCCGTTATTGCAACGAGGATGGAGTAGAGGTGAGCGGCATCGACTTCAGTGCCCAGTACCGTTCGGATATGGGGCTAGGTGTGAAACTCGACTACAGCTATCTCCATGTGGGTGGCAGAAGCGTAGATTCCCAGTTCTCCCAGCCTCGTCCTCATACCGCCACCTGGCGTCTCGACTACGATCGCCAGCTCTGTTCGTTCTATCGTATCAATGCCGCTCTGTCAGGTAGATACCTGTCCTCTCCAGATACGGACATCGAGAAGCATGACCAGGCATATCAGTTGTGGAAGTTCACGCTTCAGCAGCGATTCCTGGATGCCGTCAATCTGAATTTCACGGTGGATAATCTTTTCGATTATACACCTGAGAAGTATTATTGGAGTTCGGCGATGACCACCGGTCGCACCTTCTCTGTGGGACTTTCGGTTGACATCGACCGCATCGTGAATCTCTTCTAGAAACCGCCATCTGGCAGTCGCCAGACCCCAAATAGGTTAAAAAGCCATAGTGAAGGATGCTTTTCTTCAAATTATGCCGTATTTCCGGTATGAAATCGTAATTTTGTAGTGATTTAAAACCTATTCATTCATAATTGTGATACGAAGAATCATTCTAACTATGGCTTTTTTGGCTAGCCTTTCATTATCAGCCAAGGATGTGAACATGGGCAGTTGGAGTAGAGAAGTTGTCTGGGCGGATGGCCTACCGCTTCACGAGGTGGCCGAACTGCGTGAGGTGGATGTGAAATCCTTAATGTAACATGTAACATGTAACAATGTAACAATGTAACAATGGTGGCTGCATCTGTCATCGTTGTCAGTTATTTGCAATTTTATCAGTTATTATCTCCCAATATCCATTTCGTTTACCGTTTCTTCTATGAAGAACACCTTTTTCTTGTAAGTGGACAGTAATAGTCTTCACAGTTCGTTCCGACTTGCCCATCTGTGCCGCCATCTCTTTCTGCGTAACGAAAGGATTGTTTTGCACTATTCGAAGCAATGCCATTTCCTCCAAAGTGCAATTTTTGCACTTTGAACGTGGATTTTCTTCTGTTTTTGCACTTTGAACGGTATTATTTGCACTTTGAATTTCAGTAATATCTTGCGTCTTTTTCCATTCTATGTGCATCATTCGGTTTCTCAGGTCATGTTCCTCACCAAGCAACATACTACGGAAAAAGTTTACCAAATAGATGGTTGTCTCTGTAATACCTTGAGTCAAGTCGCTGTAGTTTGCACGAACCAAAGCATTACGAAAGTACCATGAGTTGTCGAAGTTCACTTTAATCAGGTATAAGCGAAATACGCTTTTTCTAATATGTCTGCCACAATGCCTATTACTGCAATATGACACGGCAAAGATACTTTAAAAAACTGAGACGAAATAATATTTTGGGTTAAATTAGTGTGCTTGGGAGCTTTTTGTGTAAAATATATCACGTAAACCTAGTTTTAATACCCTCTAGGGCGTACTCTATCAGTTCGTAGTAATGGCTCCATGTCAATTTTGTGGACATTGTCTCCAAAATTGGAAAAGCCAAATTGGGTTGTTTTGCTCGCCTCATTAATGAGGTGAGCAAACTGTAACTTAAACTCTTTCAGAGTTTTACCATTACATAAAACATGTCCGTTCTTGGCGGCGGAACGTACCGAGCCAGTCGAGCGTCTATTAGGCAGGTGCGTAGATAGCGCGTGAAACATTCAGTTGATGGTGTTTTGTAAAATTGCCCTGAGATAGCAAAACGCACGACTGGGCGGCGGAAATGTGCCGAGCCAGTCGTGCGTCTATTAGGATGAGGCGGAGTAGGGAAGTTGTCTGGGCGGATGGCCTACCGCTTCACGAGGTGGCCGATCACCTGCTGGCGGTTGTGGCCCGTGCCCCGGTAGCCGACGTGGATCCAGCAGGTCTTGCCCCCGGAGGCGGTCTCCCAGATGAGCTGGTCAAACTCGAGGTTGTCCATCATCCAGGCAAACCATTCGCGGCCCGTCTTGGCGTCAGGAATAAAAATGTCGGCGGCGCAGCCGCGCGTGTGGTCCGAGGTTTTCACGCCCCCCACGGCGGCGTTGAGCCTTGGCGACCGGTAGCCGCTGTTGATGCGGACGGCGTGGCCGAGATGGGCCCGCAGCGGTTCCAGGACGTGGAGGCAGAGCTGCTGGAGGTTGCCGACCGCCGAGAGGGGCGGCGTGTTGTCTATGCGCCGCGTGACGGCGACGAGGGAGGTGGTAAACTCCGTGAGGCGGAAGTGTTCTGATAAGATTATTGACATGCTCTTGATCATTTTTGATGTTTGTTTTTGATGTTTGATTGACAGGGCAAGCCCCAAGTAGGGATGCGCAAAGTCTTAACGTAAGAATGTGAGAATGTGAGAATGTGAGAACGGATTTACAACACAACTGCTCGCTGGGTTTTCCTATACACTCCCTTGTCGAGTCTTTCAACCATTCCTTGTTTTTCCCACCGATAGAGCATCGTAAACACCCTTCCTTTCGTTACCTCGAAGCCCCTCACGCTAATGGAAGTGTCATAGGCTTCCTCTGTGGTAAACCTGTCGGCCAACTGCTCGTAGATGGTGTCGTTTTTGGTTCGACGGGAGCGAGGTTTCCCCGACGGCACGTAGTCGGGCGAATGAAATGCCGACTCGATGCGGTTGCGGAAGAAGAAGATCGTATTGTCGATCATGTAGTCGGCGACCACGTCGAAGGCTTCGAGCATCTGTGGCGTCTGCTGGCGCCTAAGCAGTTTCTGCCATAGCGTGGGCTCGGTCTTCAGTCGCTTTTCCGCCCCGCGCATTCCGTAGCTCCGGATGAGCTGTTCGGCCACGCGGCAGAGCATCAGACAGGTCGTCATGCGCATGGCCGTGGGGCAGGTGCGGAAGCGCTGGCGTGCCAAGGTCTTGTCGTCGTTCTTGATGCCCTCCAGTCGTATCTGCTCCAGCCACTGACGGCCCCTCTTCTCCAGCTCGGGCAGCTCCACATCGCCACTCATCAGCGGCAACAGGTGGGCCACTTGTATGATTTTCCCCTCCTGTTCCGGCGTCAGACGATAGAGGCTTTCCGATAGCGGCGTAAAGGTGTTGTCGGGTGTGCGCGCCAGGGCTATTCGGCTCAGAAAACCGTCCGTGTAGTTGGTCACGACGCGGTAGAGGGCGTCGGGCGTGCCACACATCACGACGTTCCACAACAACTTCTCTATGTGTACGTTGACGGCGTCCGCCGATTTCGCCTCGCGGTCGTAGGGCGTGCCGTCGTAGGCCTGGCGCAGCATCACGGAGAAGTCGCACATCGCCGTGCGCCACTTCTGCGCCACGGTGTCGGCCTCAGGCGTGAAGGAAAAGGCGTGTTTGCCCCGGGTGTTGGCCAGTCGGTCGGCGAGGTTGGCGACGGTGTTGTTCAGGGTCAGGCAACGCACGGGGTACTTGGGGTCTTCCGGCTGCTCCTTCTTGTTTTTGGCCGCCCGCTTTTGCGCGCGCCACTCCTCTTCCGCCTCCAGGTAGCTCTTGTCCAGCAGTTTCACCTCCGAGAGCCAGGCCGCTACCACGGGGTCGATACTGCCCTTGCCCGAGGCATAGTCGCCGGCGATGTAGCTGATGAGGTTGAGCTGCGAGGGTTTGCCGTGGATATCGATGCGTACGCCCGTGGCGAGCATGCCGATGGCGGGCGCAATGGCGAAGATGACGGGCATGGCGAGGTGCGGGCCCACGGCGCTGATGCTCTCCCTCACGCCTTGCGGCATCTTGGGCAGTGCGTTATAATAGAAGAGGTCGTCCTGCTCCATAGCCTCGTCGATGGAGTCCACCTCCCTGCCCTCGACGATCATGTCCTGGCGCACGGCCTCGATCACGTCCTTCAGCCGTTTCGGCATCTGCGTCTTTCTCTCGCCCAGGGCCGAGTCGATGCAGGAGAGCTTTTCG
>QWCB01003532.1_pt1 | contig 12536 bp, 7 predicted proteins | sample 1972511 | NCBI WGS metagenome assembly QWCB01 (sample SAMN09866719, study PRJNA288562) | Human gut metagenome isolate term5_stool, whole genome shotgun sequencing... | isolation source: gut | host: Homo sapiens | place: USA: California
CCCGAACCGCCGCGGGCGGCTCAAAAAGTAGTACCGCCCCTGCTTCACCAGCTGGTAAATCAGCGCCGTCTTATCCACGTAGACGGCGTTATCCTCCCGTAGATTCGTAAAGCTCGCCTCCCCGATTGGGTACACTATCATTTGGTCCATGCCATTGCCCTCCTAGCGCCTTTTGCAGGGTAAAGGTACAAAAAGTTTTTTAATGGCGGCGGGGTGCAAGTCCCCGCAATTCTATGGACCGATGGGCTGCGTACCCATCGCATGCACTGTAACCTCTCGCCTTGCAGAGCCATCGCCGCGAAACCGTCCGAATCTCCGCCACAGCCTCCTTCCGTTGGCACACAAAGCCCGCATGAAATTGCATGCCTTTGCAGCCCCGTCCGCAGGACGGTCTCTCAATCGGGCTTGCCCGCACAGCCCTCCCGTGTTAATCCCTACATCGAATTTGCGCTTGTAATGGGTCGTCAGGGTCAGTCTTTCAGACTGTCTTGCCTTACAGGCAAGGTTACCGGGGGTTTGAAAACCCCCGGCTATTCAAAGACCGTCCTTCGGACGGGGCTGCATCGGTGCGCCGATTTTATGCTAGGGGCGATGGGTGCAGGTTTATGCAGAGGCCTGATGGGGTGGTAGGGAAAACCCCATAGGGCCGCACGTATTGATGGAAATGGCGAAGGTCGCCAGGGTCAGTCTTTCAGACTGCTTTTGCCCTGTGGGCAGAGTTCCGGGGGTTTGAAAACCCCGGCTATTGAGAGACCGTCCTGCGGACAGGGTTGCACCGACATGCTAATTTTACCCTAATCGCCAGCACCGTACAGCCGCTCCACCGCCCCATCAATCTGACCCTCCAGCAGCTCCGCCCGCTGCTCTAGCAGCTGCCTATCGGCCGCTGAAATCTGCCCCTGCAGCCGCCGCTGCACCTCTAGCATCTGCTCCGCCAGCCGCTCCAGCTGCGCCCGCTCCTCCGCAGAGGCGTGGGGGATCGGCATGCCGCGCAGATGCGCCGGGTAAATGTGGTAATCGCCGCCCCGCAGCCCACCCAGCAAACGCGCTGCGTACGATGAGTTCAGAATGGCCAACAGGTACTTCAAGCTCACCCCCTCCGATAGCCCCTCCATCTCGCTCCGGGGGAAACGGCAGAACTTGGCAACGCTGTTGCCTATGCTGCTATTCTCCACCCCCTTCAAGTCCCGCCACAGCACCACGCAGAACGAAGAGTCGCTCTGCAAGTAGTGTGCCACCTCGTCCAGCATTACCTGCATCTCGCCCAAACGATTCACGATGAGCTTATCGCGCTCGTACAGCTCCCGGAACGTGGGGCGTCTCAATTGCCCTGGCACCCTCTCCGTATCGTACTCCAGGTAGCGCACCCTTCGCACCGTGTACCGCCCTATATCCTTCGCCTCCACGTACGCCCTGCAGTGCACGTCGTCCTGCGCATCGCGTACCAAATCGCCCTTCCGGAACTTCCCCTTTGCCGTCCGCTCATCGGCGTTCAGCACCATGCCAACGCTTATGTAGCACAAATCGCCGAGCGTTAGCATCCCCTCGTGCCTCGCCGCGTCTGGCGCATCGTCCCCAAGGTGCCACACGTAGCTCTTCCCATCGAGCGGCAGCTCCTCCCTGCCCCGCGCGCCCACCACCGCGATTTTCTCCCCCGCGCGCTGCCGCGCTATGCGCACCACCCCCTCGCGGCGGCTCCGCCGCACCACCGGGATGCAGTTGCTCACCGTGGCCCCCGCAAACACCTTCTCCCCGCGCAGGTCCACCATCTGCAGCAAATCGTAATCCTCCAGCACCATGCGCCGCAGCGGCATGGCGTAGAGCTGACTGGTGAAGGGGTAGGGGATAATCTGCGCGTAGAGCCCCTCCTCCTTGAGCAGCTGCAGCCCCAGCTCCACGAAGGGCACGTAGAGGTCCCACTTCTGGTAGAGCGTCTTGAAGCGGCCGCCCTCAATTATGCCCTGCCGCTGCTCGGGGAACAGCTCCACCTGGTTAGGGGCAGAAACGTAGGGGGGGTTGCCAATCACGCAGTCAAATCCCCCTGCGTCAAAGACCTCCGCGAAGGCCGACCGCCAGTCGAAGGCATTCATGGCGCGCTGCGCCTCCAGGGTGATGGCCGCGAGGTCCTTGCCGCGGTAGAACTCCGGCCCCACGAGCGCGTTGCCGCAGCGTATATTCTCCGAGAGGTCGGGCAGCACCCGCTGCCCCTCCGCCCCGAGCGAATGCCCCTCGTCCTCCAGCAGCTTGAGCGCCAGCGACAGCTTGGTCACCTCCACCGCCTGCGCATCAATGTCCACCCCGAAGATATTTGCCCGCAGTATGCGCCGCTTCTCCGTCAGCGTGAGCTTATACCCCCCGCCGCGCGGCGCGCTGCATATGGTGTCCCTCCGCTCCGCCCCCTCCACGTTCTCCGGCTGCGTGTAGTAATCCAGGTGCCAATCGAGCAGGTATTGGTACGCCCCCACCAAAAAGCTCCCCGACCCGCACGCAGGGTCTACCACCCGCAGCCCGGCCGCCCCTTCCAGCGTGCATCCCGACAGCTTGGCGCCGAGGGTCTGCTCCACGATGTAGCGCACGATGTACGCCGGCGTGTAGTACACCCCTCCCGCCTTCTGCACCTCCGGCTTCTCCTCCACGCTCACGCTGTGCCCATACTTCGTGCGCCGGTTGTAGCGGATCGTTTTCCCTAGGAAACGCTCGTAGATGCTCCCTAGAATCTCCACCGGCAGCACGCTGAACTCGTACTGGCACTCGGGGTAGTACAGCGCGCGGACAATGTCCACCAGCACCTTGTCGGGTACCGTGAGCCCATCCAGGTACGCATCGCGGGCGAAGAGCCCCGCGTTGTAGCGCGCATCCGCCGCGGCGAAGAGCGTCTGCAGCAGCCCGTACACCCGCACGCCCATCTCCCGCCCCATCACCGTGTTCCACAGCTGCCGCTCCGGCTCTATCCCCTTGTCCTCGCAGATACGCAGGAAAAGGATGCGATCAATCGGCTTCTGCACGCACCCCGTGAGGTTAAAGGCGTCCACCTCCCCGTTTTTAAGCGCGATGGCCTCCGCCAGCGCGGTGCGCCACTGCTCTATCGTCTTGAGGATGTCAACATCCACAGCTGCCGTGCCCCGCTTCTGCTCGCTCTCCGCCGCGAAGGCATCAAACTCCCCGAGGTCCACAACCTGCCAGCTGAGGCGGTGGTAGAGCTCCTCGAACTGCGCCTCGTACTCGCGGAAGGTGTAGTACGCCACCCGCGCCGTGGCCGCCGAGTCGCCCCGCTTGGGCTTTACACGCCCATCGTAGAGAGCCAGCTCCTCAAAGTCGGTTAGCACCGCGATGGGCATCCGCGCCGTGTAGGCGTAGCGGCGAACCTGAAATGCCGGCGCAGGGTCTACCTTAAGCGGCACGCTCGGCTGCTTGGCCTCCACAAACATCACCCGCTGCCCCCCGTAGCAGAGCGTGTAGTCGGGCCGCCTCACCGCGTCCCCCACCGCGAGCCGATCCTCGGTAATCACCTCCAGCCGGTTGTGCCGCGCCCCCTTCTGATTACGTACGTCCCACCCGAGGCACTCCAGGAAGGGGTCTATAAACTTGCTGCGGCACTCCGACTCCACGAACGCCCTCGATTTATAGTAGTCCAGATCCCGCCCAAAGATGTCCACCAGCGCCGCCACCCGCGCCTTGCGGGCCGCCATGTCCATCGTCTTGCACTCCACCTCAACCATTGCTTACACTTTTTACAGTTCCAACGCGCACCACGATTGCTACTTCCCGCCCGCCGTGACCTGCACCCGCCCCTGCGTAGCACCCTCCCCGCATCTAGGCGGTAAAGGTACAAAAAAGCGAATAGCAATTGGTGGATGGCGATAGCCGTAAGCGGGCCGTCCGGGCGGAAAAACGCGCCTTACGTTAGAATTGGGGAGGAGATACCATGTGGAACCTCAAGAGCCGTGGGCAAACCTCAGGTAACCTCACGGTTCCTGGCGACCCTGCACGCATTCATGCCTCCGCAGAGCCAACCGCTCCCGCCGCAATCTGCACGCAATGCCCCTTATGTTATTGAACAGATCCTCGCCACCCTTGCGGCCCCGTCCGCAGGACGGTCTTTCAATAGCCGGGGGTTTTCAAACCCCCGGATTCTCGCCTAAAAGGCGAGACAGTCTGTAAGACTGACCTGCGAGAACTGCACGCATTCATGCCTCCGCAGAGCCAACCACTCCCGCTGCAATTCGCGCACAATACCCCTTACGATATTGCACAAATTTCCTTCGCCTTTGCAGCTCCGTCCGTAGGACGGTCTTTCAATAGCCGGGGGTTTTCAAACCCCCGGATTCTCGCCTAAAAGGCGAGACAGTCTGAAAGACTGACCCTGACAGCCTCCCCATTTTGGGGCGGAACCCCATGCGCAGTCGCCCAATGGCCGCAGCAAAGCTGAACGTAGCCCTCTACCAACTCTCCGCTGCTTTCCCGCTGGGGTGGAACTACTCTACTTTCAATGCCCCACCATCTTCGGTTCAAATTCGCATCAAATTCGGATTTCTCCGGAGAAATCCGAATTTGATGCGAAGGGGGTGCTAAGTTGGTTCATTTATGCCCCCTGCAATTTGGGTAGCTAATGAGGACAGGATGTCCGGTTGGCTATGTAGCTGTGCATACGATTACTTTTTTTGTAACTTCGCAACCGAAACCGCCATTACGCCGTAGCGCAAAGCAGCTAGAAATGCAGGTGGAAGAGGGACAAACTGTAAAATATTGCAAACAAAACTATAGTAAAACATCAACTCTACATGAAACGTAGCAATAGCGGGATCCCCAATTACCAAGAGATTATGCTCCCGATGCTCCAGCTCCTGGCAGATGGGGAAGGGCATACATTCGCGAATCTAGTTCAACAGCTTGCCGACCACTTCCAGCTGACGGAAGGCGAACGGAGCGAATTACTCCCGACCGGCCGGCAACCCCGATTCAACAATCGGGTTAGCTGGGCGAGGACCTACCTACGCAAGGCCGAACTGATTGAGAACTCTAATGGAATGAACCGAATTACGCCGCAGGGCAAAAAGGTTCTGAAGGATGGGGTAAAGAAGGTAGACGTAGAGTACTTGAAACGGTTCCCATCCTTTTTGGAGTTTTCCAATCCGAAAGCACCCAAAAACGGTGGTGCCCTATTGGGTATGACCAACGAGCTTGTGGATATACCCGAAGAGTCAAAAACCCCCGAAGAGCTGTTGGAGCAAGGCTACAAAACGGCTAGGGCCTCGCTCGCCTCCGACATCCTTGATAGGGTGCTTGAGCTTTCGCCCGCAGCCTTTGAGCGGCTCGTGGTGGATCTGCTTACAGCTATGGGGTACGGTGGAGAATTCAAAGAGGCAAGCGCCGTAACGGGAAAGCCAGGTGATGGGGGAATTGATGGCACGATAAAAGAGGATAAATTAGGGCTCGACACAATATACATTCAGGCCAAGCGTTGGAAACCCGAGGCAAAGGTGGGACGACCAGATTTGCAGCAGTTTGTTGGAGCTTTAGCGGGGCAAAGGGGCAAAAAAGGCATCTTCATCACCACCTCTAGCTTCTCCGCCGAGGCTAAAGAATACGCACAACACAGCGAAACGAGAATTGTACTCATTGATGGGACCACCCTTGCGGAGTTCATGATTGATTACGGTCTCGGCTGCACCACGCAGAAATCGTACGAGATTAAGAAGATAGATAACGATTACTTCGATGCGCAGTAGGGATGCGGCCTCGCCCTGCAGCATCCTCTCGGTGTAGTACAGCTCGCGCTAACGCCCCTTGCTGCGGTCTTTTTTCATGCCTCCAGCCCCCCGACGCTGCGTAGTAGTCTCCTTGCAGCAATGCGAACGGAGGGGCTAAAGTGCCTCTAACCAAGGCTCTTGCGGTACAGCTCCTCAATGATACCGTCGGAGATGCCCGCCGTGGGCACGAGGATTTTATCCGCGTTAAGCGCATCGGAAAGCATAATGAAGAGTTCGGCAGCGGGCGCAATCACGTCCGCACGGTCGGGCTTGATGTCGTACTCCCGCATGCGCTCCTCTATGGTCATAGGGGCAAGCTTCTTGTACAGCTCTTTTAGGTCCTTCACATCGAGTTTCCACAGATAGGCCTCGTTCTCATGCTTCCCCGCGATGCGCGCCAAGCGGCTGATATTGCCGCCCGTGCCGATTATCGTGAGTCCCTTGTCCTCCCGCATAGTCCTTGCCGCCTCTTCGAGGGCTTCCAGCGTTCCCCGCTGCACCACGCCTGCCAGCAGCCGAACAGTACCCACGTTGAAAGATTCCCGGCTCACCGTTTCCCCATTCTTAATGAGCGTGATTTCCGTGCTGCCGCCCCCCACATCTACGAAGGCGTAACGGCCGCTATCGCCCACAATCTCTTCAATGCGATTACGCGCCGCGAGCCGTGCCTCTTCCTCCCCGCTGATAACCTCAACCGCGATGCCCGTCTGCTTACGTATTTCACGGATAATATTCTCAGCGTTGGCCGCCTCCCGCATGGCGCTCGTAGCGCAGGCGCGGTAGCCGTCAATCGCGTAGATATCCATCAGCTGCCTGTAGGCTACCATGAGCGATAGCAGTTGCTCCCGCTTTTGCGCCGAAATAACCCCATGGAGAAAGGCATCCTCACCGAGGCGCAGGGGCACGCGCAGCAGCTGCACCTTGGCCAGCGGGTTCTTTGCATCGTTGGTAACGCATTTTATGAGCAGCCTGACGGCGTTGGATCCAATATCAATCGCGGCGAAATGCTTACGGCCATCCATGGTTGTCTTTCTATTACTCCTCGTTCTGCGCCTCGTCCCTGTACACCCTATACAGTTCCGACTGCGACGCGAACCAGGGCTGTTCAGCAGTGAAACGCCTAGGCTTCCCATCTTGTTCATTGACGTAATGCCCATGCGCCACGTCGCGTAGCCCATAATCGATGGTGCGAAGGAGATCGGCCTGCAGCGCGGGGGCATAGATCGGGCACATCACCTCAATACGCCGATCAAGATTGCGCTCCATCCAATCGGCAGAGCCGATGTAGACCTCGGGCTGACCATTGTTGCAGAAGGCGAGTATACGCTCATGCTCCAGGTAGCGGTCAATAATTCCATTCACACGGATGTTTTCACTCACCCCCCTCACGCCCGGCACGAGCGAGCAATTGCCACGCACCACAAGGTCCACCGGCACGCCCGCCTGCGAGGCGGCGTAGAGTTTCGCTATGATTTTAGGGTCGACAATGTGGTTGATTTTCACCCTAATGTAGGCTGGTAGCCCCTTCAGATGGTTACGCGTTTCCCGGTCGATTAACCGCCCCACCCGCTGCCGCATGTCGTTTGGCGACACGAGCAACGATTTGAAATGGGTGGTAAGAAATGGGGACTCGATAAAGGTAAATACATCGTCCACCTCAGAGGTGATGGCGCGGTCCGCCGTCATGAGCATGTAGTCGGAATAGACCTTGGCCGTTCCCTCATGCATATTCCCGGTACTCACGCAGGCCAGGTCGCCATCGCTAGTCACAATGTGCACCAATTTGCAATGTATTTTCAGCTGCTCAGGGCCAAAGACCACGTTAACGCCCGCATCGATCAGCTCTTGGCTCCAGGAGATGTTACGCTCCTCATCGAAGCGCGCCATCAGCTCAATGACCGCGGTCACCTTCACCCCATTCTTGGCAGCGGCAATCATGGCGTTGATCACATGCGAGTTGCGCGCCACGCGGTAGAGCGTCACCTTGAGCTCCTTGACATCATCGCGAATGGCCGCCTCGCGGAGCAGCCGCACGAAGATGTCAAAACTATGGTAGGGGAAATGCAGGAGCATGTCGCCCCGGCGAATGCGGTCGAAAAGGCTCTCCGCCTGCCCATTCGGGATATGCACTATGGAGGGCTGCGGGGCATTGAGGAGGTCGTAGCGGCCGCAGCTGGGGAAGTGCATGAAGTCACGGGTGTTGTGGTAGCGGCCGCCCCAAATCTTGGCATCGTAACGGTCAAACTCCGCCCGCTTGAACAGGCGGTTGCGGATACGGCTCGGCATCGTCTTGTCAAACACAATGCGCAACTTGTCCCCCTTTCGGCGCTTACGAATGGCCTTGCTCACCTTCTGTAGATGCCCCAGGGTGAAATCATCGCTAAGCCCCATCTCGGCATCCTTGGTGAACTTAAAGGTGTACGCCTCAAAGTGGGTATAGCCAAGCCCCATAAAGATGTAGGGCATGCAAACGCGGAGTAGGTCGTCGAGAAACATTAGGCAAACGTTCCCCTCCTCATCATCGGGGAGGCGGATGAAACGGCCAACGCTCTCCACGGGGATCCGCACGATGGCCGCGTCGTGACGAACGCCCTCCCGCCCCTCTGGGGCGTCGTCTCGGCTGAGGTCAACCGCCAGGTAGAGCGACTCGTCGATCTCATCATCGCTGAGGTTGTCGCGCCTAAGGAAGAGGGGAATGGTGCTAGTGGCTAGATTTTTCATGTAGAAATCTTCCACCTGCTGCTTCTGCTTCTGGGAGAGCTGCGTTTCGTTCAGTATGCGGATTCCCTCCTGCCCGAGCTGCTTGAAGAGGGACTCCATCACCTCGGAAAAGTGCTTTGCGTACTCTTCGTTTAGGCGGTATATCTCCTTGAGGGTCCGCTCCGCCAGCTTGCGCTTCGGTGCGCTCACCGCCCCCTCGGCATCAATGATACGCCGCAGCGACGCCACGCGTACCATGAAGAATTCATCAAGATTGTTGGAGTAGATCCCCAAAAAGTTTACCCTTTCCAGCAGCGGGATATCCGCCATTTCGGCCTCGTAGAGAATGCGTCGGTTGAAATACATCCAACTGATATCCCTCTCCACGTACGGCCGCTGATGTTTTGTCTTTTTTTGCATTGCCCTCTCGCGCCTCTTTTGAATGTGTAACGAATTAAATTTTCGCGAAGTTACGGCGTATGTAGGAGCTGCACATTAAGCTCGTATTGCATTCCTGTTACGTTTTGCTCAATGCGGTGGAGAGGGTGCGAGAATTTGCTGTCAGGGTTGGGCGGGAGGGGTATTTTATCCGGATCCTAGCGGGGAATCCGGTAGGATATACATGGGCGTTTCTATGGGGCTGTATGGCCTCCTGTGTAATCCGTAGCGTCAAAACCGTATCAGTAAAGGGCAGCCGCTCAGTTTTCTTTTTTGCTGCCATAGCGGGAGAAGGAAGCGGACTGGCGCGGCGCTGCGCACAGCTACCCATTGAAAAAATAAGAATAAACATGCAGGACTATTACGTCAAAAACTTTACGTACTCTTGCGAGTGAAAGGGTTGTACTGCGTAGCAACAAATAGCACAGGAGAGATGAAAATGAAACAAATATTACGAGTGGCTCTAATGGTGCTGCTAGCCGCGGCGGCGGGCGTGGGGAGCGCATGGGGCGAAAAGAAGGAGTACACGGATAGGAACGGCGTGACGTGGGAGTATGAGGAGATAGAGGCGGGCGCAACGTGCAGCATAGGGATTCCAAAAAATAATCGGGGAAGCATTAGCGGTTTTGTGAAGATTCCCAGAACAGTGGTGGTTAGGGGAGCATCCATATCTGTTGTGGAGATAGGGACATCTGCATTTCAAGATTGCAGCGGACTGACGGCGGTGGACATCCCCAGCAGCGTAACGAAGATAGGGCAGCGAGCATTTCAAGATTGCAGCGGGCTGATGGAGGTGGCCATTCCCTATAGCGTGACGGAGATAAGGGCTTGGGCATTTTGTGGTTGCAGCGGGTTGACGGCGGTGACCATTCCCAGCAGCGTGACGGTGATAGAGAGGCATGCATTTGCGTATTGCAGAAGTTTGAAGGCGGTGACCATCCCCAGGAGCGTAACGTGGATGGCGTGGGGTGCATTTTTTGGTTGCAGCGGTTTGAAGGCGGTGACCATCTCCAAAAGCGTGACACGGATCGAGGATGAGGCATTTTATGGTTGCAGCAGTCTAACAGCGGTGACCATCCCCAGCAGCGTGACGAGGATAGGGGAGTACGCATTTTCTGGTTGCAGCAGCCTAACGACGGTGACCTTCAACGGCGGCGTGACGGAGATAGCGCGGCGGGCATTTCAGAAATGCGAGAAGCTGACGAGTGTGACAATCCCTGACGGCGTGACGGAGATAGGGGATGAAGCATTTGATGATTGCAGCGGGCTGACGAGGGTGACCATCCCGAGCAGCGTGACAGCGATAGGGGAGCAAGCATTTCTTGGTTGCAGCGGGCTCAATGCGGTCTACTGGCTTGCGGATGCGAATTGCATCGTAGGCGTTCACGCATTTTTTGTAATAGCCCATCGTGCAACGCTATACGTGCGGCAGGGGGAGAAGGCGGTTATTGGGAAAGCGGGGTGGGCGAAGGGGTATTTTTCCGAGGTTGAGGAGGGCTACGTGGTGACCTTCAAGGATTCTGATGGGAACGAGCTCGGGGAGCAGCTGGTGGAGCCTAACGGTAGGGCGACTGCGCCGGAGGCTCCAACCAAGGAGGGCTTTACTTTCGTGGAGTGGCAACTTGAGGGTACGAAGGCTTGGTACGACTTCTCTATGCCGGTAGCGGAAGACATCACGCTAGTGGCGAAGTGGAAGAAGGCAGTCAAGTACACGGTGACCTTCAATGCGAATGGCGGAACGCCCAATCCCTATGCGCAGATGGTAGATGAGGGCAAGGAGGCCAGCGAGCCGCCAGCCCCAACCAGAAAGGATTTTTCCTTCGTGGAGTGGCAGCTTGATGATGGGAAGTCTAGGTACGAATTCTCCACGCCGGTAACGAAGGATATCACGCTGGTGGCGAAGTGGAAGAAGAATGAGGAAAGCATTCCAAAGGATCCGAAGACAGCGGTGGAGAGCGTGCAGCTGGCGGGGGTGCGAGCTGTGCGGAATCCCATGGGCGAGGCGCTGGAGCTGGAGGGGATGGAGCGTGCGGCGCGGGTGGAGGTGTACAGCGTGGCGGGTGCACGGGTGCATGCTGAGGCACTGCGCGGCGAGCCGCGGGTGGCGATTGATGCGCGGGGCTGGGCGAGCGGGGTGTACGTGGTGCGGGTGGAGGCGAGCGATGGGGAGCGGACGCTGCGCGTGGTGAAGTGAGGATGAAAGGAATGTGTAGAGAGAGGGCGGGTCTTACGGCTCGCCCTCTCTTGTTCGTTCTGCGTGGGGGAAGGAGGAGGTTAAGGTCATGCGGGTCAGTCTTTCAGACTGGCCTGCCTTTCAGGCAAGAATCCGGGGGTCTAAAGACCCCCGGCTATTGAGAGACCGTCCTACGGACGGGGCTGCATCGGTCTGCAAAAATTCATGCGGATTTGAGAAGGTATTGTATGCAGATTGCGGCGGGAGCGGTTGGTTCTGCGGAGGCATAAATGCGTGTAGATCCGCCAGGGTCAGTCTTTCAGACTGGCTTGCCCTTGTGGGCAAGCAACCGAGAGTCTAAAGACCCCCGGCTATTGAGAGACCGTCCTACGGACGGGCTGCAGGGGTATGCAATTTTATGCGGGCTTTGTGCGCCAACGGAAGGAGGCTATGGCGGGGATGTGGACGGTTTCGCGGCGATGGCTCTGCAAGGCGAAAGGTTACAGTGCATGCGAGGGGTACGCATGTCAGCGGCCTATAGGATAGCGGCACCTTTTGCCCCGCCACCTGTTAAAATACTTTTTTGTACCTTTACCCTGCAAAAGGCGCGAGGAGGGCAATGGCATGGACCAAATGATAACGTACCCGATAGGGGAGGCAAGCTTTACGAATCTACGGGAGGATAACGCCGTCTACGTGGATAAGACGGCGCTGATTTACCAGCTGGTGAAGCAGGGGCGGTACTACTTCTGGATTTCAGCCGGGATAATTTCGCGGTGGCTGGGGTTCTTGAAAACACGCTCAACACGATGCTGAGCGATTGGGAAACGGTGTACGGGCGAAATGCAAGCGATGCAACGTACGCAGCACGCTTCGTAAGGGCAATTAAAAATGCGCACGCACAGACGGGGCGGCGAGTGGTGGTGCTGGTGGACGAGTACGATAAGCCGATGCTGGATGCCATCAACGACGAGGAGCTCTTGGCGCGCAACCAGCAGGAGCTGCGGGCCTTCTACGGGGCGCTCAAGGGGGCGGGTGATCACCTACGGTTCGTCTTCCTGACGGGCATCACCCGCTTCGCGCACCTCAACATCTTCAGCGGGCTGAACAACCTTCGGGACATCTCAATGTCAACGGCGTACGCCACGCTCTGCGGCATCACGGGGGAAGAGCTGCGGGCCAACCTCGACGAGGGGGTGCGCCGGCTGGCGGAAGGGAGCGGGAAGACCCTCGCCGAGGCCTACGACAAGCTAGAGGCGATGTACGACGGCTACCGGTTCTCGCCCCGGGCGGAGGCGGGCGTGTACAACCCGTTCAGCCTGCTCAACGCGCTGAACGAGCAGGAGTACGGCTGCTACTGGTACGAGAGCGGGACGCCGATGTTCCTCTTCCAGCTGGTCGTGGGCGGGAGCGTGCCCCTCGCGGAGCTGGCCGGCTGCCGGATGCTGGGGCACGAGCTGCAGGGGCGCGAGGTG
>QWCB01003261.1_pt1 | contig 12515 bp, 3 predicted proteins | sample 1972511 | NCBI WGS metagenome assembly QWCB01 (sample SAMN09866719, study PRJNA288562) | Human gut metagenome isolate term5_stool, whole genome shotgun sequencing... | isolation source: gut | host: Homo sapiens | place: USA: California
ACGATATGTTAAACGTGGGAGTGCCGGGATAGCAGTACCAGACGAAACCACGCAAAAAATGAATTATCTTTTCGACATTTCTGATACAGGAACTAAAGTAAACTACAATGACCAGGTTTTTGTATGGCAAATAAACAGAGAGGCGTTTAATGAAAAATATGGTACCAATTGGTATCAGGCTCTTAGCGATGAAATAAAAGAATCCATAACATCACGAAATATAATTGATGAATTGTCAGATAACCAAAAAGACGTATTATTTCATACTGTTCTGTATCAAACACTCTATCGCATGGGTGTACCTCAAGAACAGTTAAGAGAAATAGATTTTACTAATTTAAAAAGCTTGTCATTTAGTGAGTTTTTAGTCGTTGGTAGACTTGCAAATGAACAAACAAAAGAAAGTATTAATCAACTACGCTACGAATTTAAGGATTATATAGAAAGAGAGGCTCAAAATGACAGTCAAAGTTATGAACAACAAACAGTATCAAAAGATCAACGGATATTGGATTCCGGAGACAAAAATCAAGAGCGAACAAAGACCGATCAGGAAATACGGACACATGAGGTGGAAGTATCTCAGAGAGAGCGAGAAGCTTTCGGATATGGAACTGTTGAGCGAACTCGAAGTAACCGGACAACTGATGAACTATCTGGCGAATATAGAGGAGGAAGCGGAGAAAATCAAGGAATCCCGCTCGAAGATGATGGAGGAACGGAAAATCGATTCCAATCTTCAGAAGAGCGACTATCAAGCCTATCTACAAGGGGTTCTACAAATCGAGACGGAATTAGAAGAAATAATTCTGCACACTCTAATTTACGCATAGAAGATATAACACAAGAAATATCCAATAGATTCGTCATGTTTCCACCTGAGGAAGCAACACAAAAAGAAGTCATTCAGCAAGATATGGCTTCTTTTTTAAATGAGCAAAACAATAAAACTGCCTTGGATATGGATATGGATAACGACGGTGTTATTGATCGATATGATGCCGATTATCGAGATTCCACAGTACAGAGTATTGGGCAACTCGATGAAAGAGAAGAGGAACGAAACAGGGAAGATGAAAACGAAGACTATGAACTAGGCTATTTCAGTCTGGGGAATGGATATGTAGTTTCAGATCAAAATATAAACGATAGAGAAACAAATGATTTTTTGTACCTAGCTCATATAAACGCTGATCGAACGATCGATTTTTATAATGCGACATTAAGCAGCCATTATTCTCCAGGAATAGTGGATAAGATTATAGGCGAGGTTTGCTTGCAAGCGATGATCTTAGATGGGAATATCTCTTTTACTCAAAATCTAAAAGTTTTAAACGAGCTGTCTCCATTACTTAAAATAGAAGAGTTATCTAATGGAGAGATAGAAAACTTAAAGACTCTACTCACAAAAATAGATTTTAACAGTTACATCGAAGCGGAAAAACTTAATCCTCAAGTTTTATCAACTGAGGAAAGAGTTAGAGAGATTAGTCAATTAGCACTCGATGTAAACAAAAATAAGGCAAAAGATCAAGTAGAACAGTCATTACCCGAATCCAATGCTTTAAGTCAACAATTGAAATTTAACTTTCCTCCCACACCTATCACTCAGGAAGTTATAGATACTATATTAGTTCATGGTGGGAATGTTGATGGAGGAAGACTTGCTATTGTTGCAGAGTTTTCAAAAGACAAAAGCATAGAAGAATTAGGCGATTTTTTAAAGCAGTCATTTAAAGGTGGCAACGGTTTTTATATCGATGACAATCAAATCGCAGCATATTATACAGACGAAGGTCTTCAAATAGCACATGGTACATCTGCTAAGGAAAGCTATACAACGATTTCGTGGGAAGAAGTAGCGAAAAGAACTGACGAACTCCTCCAAACCGGCGATTTCGCTACGAAGGAAGAATTAGAAAATGCACTCACTTTCGAGAGGGAGAAAATTGCAGAATCGCTATGGTATTTAATACACGATCTAAATGCGGAAAGCACAGGAAGCTATTTCAAAACACTAAAGAACGAACGAAGAGGCTTCTCAGAAGATACCAAGGATATTGCGGCATTGCTATCAAATCCCGTTTCTCTCCAAGGCATCAAAGAGGAATATAGCGACTTCTTAGAAGCATATAAAGATGACAAAGATCTTCTGCGATTTAACTTTCATAAGGTAGATGATCTTTATCAAAAATTAAGTGAACTCGAATTAAAACGTCGTGCATACAAGACAAACCTAACAGAAAACAAAGGAGTGAAGTCATTTATTACAGAAGATGAAATATATGACTTCTTTCATAGCGGAAGTGGAATGTCAGGAGGAAAAGAACGAATTTATCGTTTTTTCACGGAAGATCACGGTTTAACGGAAAAGGCAGAATTTTTAAGAGATGAGTACGGCACGGGTGGTCGTATGCCGGTCTTTCCGGGTTCCAGTAGCAGTCAAGAAGAACATGATTCAAGAGGAGTTAAATTAGAAAAGGAAAACTGTTCTGAAGTTTTTCTTACCTGGTCAAATGCGGCTAAGTATGTTGATGACTTAATTCTTCAAGGTCTATACCTCGATAAGCAAGAAACGAACCTAGAAAAAGACTCAGAAGACAAGAGCAATAACTATTGGATTGTTGAATTTAATGAAAATGATCCTCTAATTCCTGATTATTCGGGCCAATTAGTAACACAGGAACTAATCAACGATATCAAAGAAAAAGATCAGTTGGTATTCAATCACAACAGAAACGTTGGAATCGACGCAAATAATGAAATGACAGACGATTATATGGGCTATTTCAAGTTTTATTTTGACCATTATGTCGATGGCGAAAGAATCGAGCATCGTCGAATTGATATTGGAGATGGAGAAGAAGCTAATGCACAAGAGTTTGCATATCTCGAAGATCAATTACTCAGAATTAAAGAAGAGCCGATTAAGCAGCAAGTCGTTTCCACGCTAGAGAAAGAGAATTTTGAAAAAATTGAGGGAATTGAAGGGAACTTCTATTTACTCAATCGAAAACAAATACCGAAAGGTGTATTGAAAGAGCCGAGCCTTATTAAAGATAGTGTAAATGGTCGTTTGGGATATGAGGCAGATCTTCTCCTAGACTTAAATGAACAAAAACTAAAATCGGTTTTTTTGTATAATGGTTATTGGATTAATAATAACGATTTTGATTATGAAAGTTATGCTGATATTGAAGCTGCCCTCGTAGATTTAACCGATCGAAGCTATACAGGAAATATCCTAGATGAGTTTACTGAAGCCAGTGCTGAAAAATATGAACTCAATGTACGTGAAGTACAAAATGTTTCTGTAAAAGATGAGAAACAAAGCTTCGATTTAGTTAAGGATTTTGATCCGCCTTCTGTCCGACTGGAAAATAATATTAAAGCGTTAGAAGTCCTCAAACGTTGTGAGAACGAAAGTCGATATGCTACAAGTGACGAGCGAAAAATTTTAGGAAACTATGTCGGTTGGGGCGGTCTTGCAGACGTTTTTAATGAAACAAAAGGTGGACAATGGGAGCGTTCAAGAGAAATAATTAAACAATATTTATCGGAAGAGGAATATGAATCCGCTAAAGAGTCCACGTTAACATCGTTTTATACGTCGAATGGGATTATCGATGGAATCTACAGTGCTTTAGAGAACATGGGATTTAAAGGCGGAAATGTTTTAGAACCGAGTGCCGGAATAGGAAACTTTATAGGCAATTTACCAAAGAGTTTGGAGCCGTCATCGTTTCATGCAGTAGAGCAAGATACGCTAAGCGGTCGCATAGCAAAACAGCTTTATCCGGAAGCTACTATTGAAGTTTCGGGATTTGAAGATGTGAAACTACAAGATGACTACTATGATATAGCAATAGGTAATGTTCCCTTCGGAAATTACAAGCTATATGATGAAGCTTATAGTAAGCAGAATTTTTTAATTCATGATTACTTTTTTGCGAAGTCTCTGGATAAAGTTCACGATGGTGGCATTGTTGCTTTTATAACATCAAAAGGAACAATGGATAAGACAAATAGTGAGTTCTTAAACTACATGGCAGATCGAGCAAAACTGGTAGGGGCTATAAGATTACCAGAAGAAGCTTTTAAGCAGACAGGAACGTCTGTCACTTCCGATATTTTATTTTTCCAAAAGGGAGAAAACAGTGATCGCACCTGGAATGAGCTGGGGAGAGATGAAAACGGAATATCCCTGAATCAGTATTTTATAGAACACCCTGAAATGATCATTGGAACTATGGTAGAGCGAACTGGTCCTTTCGGGAAGGTTGCTGCTTGTCAGCTGGGCGATAAAGATTTTTCAGTACTCTTTGAAGAAGCCATTAAAAATCTACCTAAAGGTATATACAAAGAGCCGAATGAACGGTCGATCGAACCTAAAAAAGAAGAAAATCAAATTACAGCGGAACTGCCTGATTTGTCTGATGTAGAGGATTACACCTACTGTAAAGTAGGAGATAAAATATACTACAAGAATGAAAACGTCGTCGAAGAGATCTCACAAGATGTCGAGCTGCTTAGCGGTATGATCGAGCTACGTGATACAGTTAAAGAACTTTATTACCTGGAATATAATAATTTCGATAGTAAAGCGATCGATGAGGAAATGGAAAAGCTCAATAGTGTATATGATGAATTTGTCGAAAAGCACGGTCGCATTAATGAACCTTCGAAGATTAAAGCTTTCAGAGGAGACGACTCCATTGCCATTCTTCTAGCATTAGAAGAATTAGATAATGACGGTAAGTTTGAACAGAAGGCTGATGTCTTCAGAGAACGTGTTATTAAGGGAGTAGAAGTTCCTGAGCATACAGAAGATCTGGTAGATGCTGTCATTCTTTCTCTCAATCACAAAGGTAGAATTGATCTGAATTTTATGTCTGAAATTATGGGAAGAGATTCCGCAGAAATTAAAAACGATCTTTTAGAGAAAAAGCTGGCTTTTAAAAGCGAGAGAGGTACAGGAGAATTAGTATATCGTGAAGATTTTTTATCCGGTGATATTCGCAAAAAAATAGAAACGTTCCAAGCAAATATCGACTCTTTTACAGTAGAGGAAAGAAAATCGATGATAGAAGCCCTCGAATCAGCAATACCTGAAGCAATTAAAGCGAAAGATATAAGCTTTAGGCTAGGCTCTACATGGATTCCTGAGAGGTATATTTCTGATTTCTGTAGAGAAGTGTTAGGTGGAAGTAAGCGGATTGAATTTTCGGAAGCCACGTCGAAGTGGTATGTACCTGATAAAGGGAATGACTGGAGCGTTTATAGTACGACTAAATTTGGCACCCGTCGTATGAACTCGTGGCATATTTTGGAGAAAACACTTAATCAGAATGAACGATTAAAAATTGAAGATACAATTTATGTCGATGGCAAGGAACAAAAAGTACTAAACAAAAAAGAAACGATTTTGGTACAACAAAAGCAAGAATACATGAAGCAAGAATTTGCGAATTGGCTTTTCAGTGATCCTCAAAGGACAAGTGAATTAGAAAAGATCTATAATGAGCGATTTAACAATATAGTTATTCGAAAGTATACAGGAGAAAATCTTCCGTTTAGCGGCATGAATCCGCTTATTAGCTTGCGTCCACATCAAAAAGACGTAGTAGCCAAATCAATATTCCACGGAAATACGTTGGCAGCTCATACAGTTGGAGCAGGTAAGACTTTTTCTGCAATTGCAGCCATAATGGAATCGAAACGCTTAGGTCTATCATCTAAGGCTATGATCGCCGTACCCAATCACTTAACGGAGCAGTGGGGTAGAGACTTCTTAAAATTATATCCAGACGCAAAAGTCCTTGTGGCGACAAAAAAGGATTTTGAAAAAAAGAATAGGCATAAATTAATGGCGAAAATCGCCAGTGGAAATTATGATGCCGTTATTGTAGGACACAGTCAGTTCGGTATGATTCCCGTGTCGCAAGAATATGAAAAAAGATTCCTACAAGAACAATTGAAAGAACTCGATCTAAAACTAAATTCTTGCAATAAATACACACAAGGGTTTTCCGTCAAGCAATTACAGCAAAAGAAGAAAAAACTAGAGTCGAAAATAAAGGCGTTAATGAAAGAAAAACGCCGTGATGATATTGTCAACTTTGAGGAAATGGGAATTGACAAGCTAGTTGTGGACGAAGCTCACGAATTCAAGAATTTACAAATTCCCACGAGTTTAACAGGAGTAAGTGGAATTAGCAATAGTGCGTCTCAAAAGGCATATGACCTCTATATGAAAACTAAATATTTAGATGAGAAGACCGGTCGTAAAGGTCTTCTTTTTTTAACCGGGACACCTGTTTCAAATTCTATGTGCGAACTTTTTGTTATGCAAAAGTATTTGAACAATGAAGATCTTGTCCGAACCGGATTATTGGATTTTGACGCTTGGGCTTCCACCTTTGGAGAGATTAAAAATGTGCTTGAACTATCGGTCGATGGTACAAGCTATAAGATGAAAACAAAATTTAATCGATTCAATAATATGCCAGAACTAAAAAAACAATTTTTAAATTTTGCAGATATAAAGATGCCTGAAAGCTTAGATTTGCCGGTTCCTGATCTAAAGTCTGAAGTAGTAAAGGTAAAGCCTAGCGAATTACAAAAAGAGATTATCGAAGATCTCTCTTCCAGAGCTGACAAGGTAAAATCCGGGATTGATCCTAGAATTGACAATATGCTAAAGATCACGAACGACGGGCGTAAACTGGCACTTGATCAAAGGGTATTTGACCCGATGCTGCCAGATGAAGACAACAGTAAAGTGAATGCTTGCGTCGATAAGATTGTAGAAATCTATAATCAAACTATGGATAGTAAATCCACACAAATTGTATTTTCTGATTTATCTGTTCCGAATAAAGATGAATTTAATGTTCATCATGATCTTAAGGAAAAACTTATTAAAAAAGGTCTCAAAAGCCAAGAAATTGCCTTTATACATGATGCCAATACTCCTGCAGAAAAAGAAAAGCTATTTGCGAAGGTTCGTTCAGGCAATGTTAGAGTCATCATCGGTACTACTCAAAAAATGGGAACCGGTACGAATATGCAAGACAGGGCTATCGCCTTACACCATTTAGATTGCCCGTGGAGACCGGCAGATAGAGAACAACGGCTTGGTCGCATGGTAAGACAAGGAAATGAAAATAAGGAAGTATTCGAATACACTTATATTACCGAAGGAACATTCGATGCCTATATGTATCAAATTCTAGAGAACAAGCAACGATTTATCAGTCAATTAATGACAGAAGAATCGGCTCTTCGATCTATTGAAGACGTAGATGAAATCACCTTAAACTATGCGGAGATAAAAGCTTTATGTGCTAACAATCCTTTGATTAAAGAAAAGATGGAACTAGAAAATGATGTTAATCGATTGAGCATTGAAAAAGCTGGTTATTTGCAGAATATAAATCAACTTAAAAATCAAATAGCAAATGTATATCCTGAAACCATGAAAAAACTTGAAAATAACATGAATGTTATAAATAAGGATTTAGAAAGAGCTCGTAGAAGTGAGAATAAGCCTTTTGAAATTAAAATTAATGGAATTGTATATAAAGATGAAAAAGAGGCTGCAAAAGCCTTTATAGAGTCTTATCAGGGAAGTATTAAGAAAACAACACCATTTGCAGAGTATGAAGGATTTAAAATCTTCATAGATTACAGTTCTATCGACAAGCAATATATTTTAAATATCGCAGGAGAGGAACGTAACTATAAAGAACTCGCTTCGAAGGCGGGGCACTGGAATATCACAAGAATAAAAAACATGACATCTCCGGAATATTTTAAGGAACTAATAAATAGTACGGAAGAGCGACTAAGAGAACAACAAAGAAACTTAGAAACTGCCAAAGAAGAAGTGTTAAAACCATTTATAAATGAGGAGGAATATGTAGAGAAAATGAATAGGCTTACGGAAATTAATCTGAAATTCAATGATGGAGATATTTCATTCGATCAGTCTCTGGAAGAAGCTAAAGAGAAATTATCAGATTTTTGTATTGCCTCTCAGGGTTATTCAGATATTGATTTTACCGACCTAGGAGATGTACATCTCATGACCAAAAAGATTGATGGTCAACGGAAAATAGATATATCTTGTAATTTACTCGATCAACCCGAGCTAATTACAAAGTTAAATGGTGAGATCATAGATATAAGAAGAGAACAGTCATTAGAAGACTTTATAAAACTTAATATCACTTCACTAGATCTTTCTCAACACATCCACAAACTTAAAGAAACAGGGAAGCTTGAACTTTCTGAGAAAACAAATAAAGAGGTGACCAAGCATGACAGATTCGAAGATAGAGATGATCGCTAGAGAGATAGGTGAAGATACCGAGTCCTATTTAAAGGCTTTTTTTCAATATTTTCTATTTATAGAAGATGAAACGATTTTAAACGATCTATATTCAGCCTTCACGGAGTCAAGCTATTCACTTTTTAGCGATGAGATTGTCAATTTTGAAGAAGAAATTAATGCCATAAGATATGAAGCAATAAATGACTTTATTTCTAGGGTGAATGATGTAATAGGTCAAAAGATAGATCTAAAAGCTTTTGAGACAGAATTAGAACAAAAAGATATCATCGATGCCTATGAAATAAATCTCATGGGGAAACTAACGAGAATTATAATAGTCTTTAAAAATGAAGAAGGAATAGTTCTAGGTATAAGCGAAAAAATGATATTAGAGCTAGTAACGCCCCTAGAGTTGGTCTATGAAACAAAGATTCAGCAATTACTTGGAGAAACTGAAAGTAGATCTAATATAATTCAAATTTATTTTCAAGCTCAAAAGATAGGCACATTATATTGGGATAGGTCAATAAACTTGAAAATTAAATATGGTCTTCTTTCAGATTATCTTGACGGAGAGTTCTATACTCTGAAAGAAGAAAAAGAAAAGATGGAGAAAGAGTTTAGAGACTTTTATCTAGATACGATTAATAGTTTGACGTACTTTAAAATTCCTAAATCAATTAATTTAGAAGAAATTTTCCATTTTGAAAATATCGATAGAGACTATAAAGTTATTCTCTATATGAAGAAGCTATATAAGGAGATCCTACAAGGAAAAAAGTCTAGAATGCCTGATTTTAAAAATATTATTGAGATGGAAAGCTTCATTGGGCAAGCTAACGTTTATCAGCCTTTGTTTTTGGAAAAGCTAAGTAAAGTAGACAAGACAAAACTTAGCTATGAGCAGGCAAAGAAAATAGCATTAAAGAAAATTGAAAATCAAAAGATATAAGAAGAGCTGCCTAGATAAAGAACGTTTTGAGAATTGGTAAGTTATTAATATGACAGAAAGTAGATGAAAAGGTCTATTTCTAGAGATTTCCTATAGTATTGACAGGAAAAAGACATTGCGGGGCGTGGTAAAAGGTTGTATAATCAAACAAGAGGAAAACCTTTTAGTGCTTTAGCACTAGGAATTTTAATAGGGGGTGATTTTTAATCTGTATTGTTGGAGTAGTGTGTAATTCTGTTGCGAGGGTTAAATAATGGTGGTAGAGCAGGAAATATTAATACAAGGTCTGGCAAAGTTGGAAATACCTTTGGTTTAGATTGCTCAGGATATGTAAGTAGATGTTGGGGCCTAACATCCAAAAGAGACACAACTACAATTGAAAATGTGGCAAGACGGATTTCGTATAGCAGTCTGCAACCAGGAGATGCCCTGAATCATCCGAAAGAACACGTTATGTTATTTGAAAAGCGTGACAGCAACGGGGACTATGTATTGTATGAAGCAACGAAATTAAATGGATATGATCGAGTATCTCATACAATACGTTCAAAATCGAAAGTAGAGAGTCAGTATAAAGCTATTCGGTATAATGGCATATGATCCATAGATAGCTTAACGTATAGATAGATGAATGCATAGATGAATGAGTGTAGGAGGCCTTTAATGAAAAAGATGGCAGTATTGTTATCATGTTTATTGCTTCTCCCTTCAGTAGCCTTGGCGAAGGGACCTTCTCCTGTTGGAGTTTACGTTGGAGTTTACGTTAATGGGCGGGAACCCTTAGAAGAAGATGTGATGCCCGTTATCCGTCACGATCGAACGTTTCTTCCTTTGCGTGCGGTCACTGAAGAATTAGGCTATGTCGTGTCGTGGAATCAAGATAAAAAGGAAGCAACTTTAACGAAAGGTAAAGAAAAAGTCGTGATGACGATCGGAATAAAATCTTATCGTCAAAACGGAAAAGATGTGGCGATGGATGTCGCGCCATATCTAGAAAAAGATCGCACATTTATTCCGGCGCGTTACTTAGGGGAGGCGACGGGGCTTTCAGTCCAATGGATGCCAAACGAGCGCATCGTCACCGTCGGAAGCTATCCTCAAAAGGATATTCCTGGAGCGAAACGGATCTACATCAAGGAAATAGATATGTCCTTTATTTTACCGAAAGATGCAAATATTGATTACAAGCTCGAAAACGACGAGCTTTGTTTCTATGAAAAGTCGAATGAACAAATAGGTGGCGATGGTTTTCTCTTTCGCCTTTCAAAAGTCAAAAATCCGAGGACTGATTGGTGTAATGGTCCTGTGATCCTTGCTCATAAAGATGGCATCTACTACGGTGCAGATTTCCGAGGAGATCCAGCGGAAATTCAAGATAAGGCACTAAGGGAAAACTTCGAAAAAGCTTACGACTATATTGATGATATTCTGATGACAGTTCGAGTAGGAAAGTAAGAGGAAATTCTATATTAAATAGTGTTAATAGTGTTGGTGGAAACACCGGCACTATTTTTTTATTATAATTCTGGTCAGACTCAATTTAAAATAAACTTCGAAAAGTTTATCAAACCATAAGTAACGGATATCAAAGAATTGTTTGATTTTAATTTATAGACCAATTCATGTAGGTTCAAGATAGAACCTAAATATTTAGTAATTTACTCCCTTTTAGTGTAATAAAGAAAATGATTAATGACTCTTTTATCCATTCACTTTTGAAGAGATAGCTTTACGAACGAAGCTTGAATCGTTTTTATTACACTAAGATTAAAAACATAATCTGAAGAATTTACAAAATCTTAGTTGATATGTGCAATCGCACATGATATCATCTAACCAAGATATAACTCAATCACATTTCGTATGGAGGTTTAAAATGAAAAAGAAAATGTTAGTCAAAAGTGTATTGTCCGTAACATTAGCTACAACTATGCTCTCTTCAGCAGGGGTAGCGTATGCCAACCATGCTCCTGTGAATGCGAATGACAAGAAGATTCAAATTAATGGAATTAAGTATTTGAAAATTGCAGACTTAGAAAAAATGGGATTTAAAGTAATTGTTAAAGATGGCGTCCTAATTCTTGAAAAGGATGGAAAAATTATTCACTTAAAGTTAAATCAGAAGACTGCTTTAGTTAATGGCTTAGAAATTTCTTTATCTAACGTAATTTACTCTAACGAAGGAGTAAATGAACAAGCTCTAAAGAATCTATTAGAAGCATATGACTCCGGCAGAACCTATTATGTTCGTAATATCTTAACGAAAGACGAAGACACAGTTAAAGATTCGAAAGCTGTAGAAGAACCTGGAACAAGACCTGAAGAACCCAAGAAAAAAGAAGAAGGCACTTTAGATCTCCTGGACATTCTGAAAGATGAAGAATCGAATAAGAAGATTTATGATGATCTAAGCAAAGATAACGAAGTATTTGATAAACTGTTTGATTTCAGTGTAGAAACCCATGGAACAGAAGAACCTGGAACAAGACCTGAAGAACCCAAGGAAAAAGAAGAAGGCACTTTAGATCTCCTGGACATTCTGAAAGATGAAGAATCTAACAAAAAGATCTATGACGATCTAAGCAAAGACAACGAAGCTTTTGATAAGCTCTTCAATTCAAAAGGTGAGAACTCTGATAAAAAAGAACAAGATGAAAGCCCAGAACAAACGCCTGAAATCGTATATGAAGAGATAACCGTCAAATTAAAAGATGGAAAAACCGCTACTGTTAAAGTTCGATATGATGAGGCTATGGCTCAAAAACATCTCGATCTTTTGAATAACTACAGAAAAGAAAACGGGCTTCCTAAAGTCAAAGACAATAAAGAACTAGTCAAAATTGCAAAAGAACGTGTTGCTGAAATTGTATATGAAAAAATGACGACCGGAACCATTAGCCATACTCGAACGAATGGCGATGCAATTAAGAAAATGAACGACTTTGCCGGTGAAAATATTCAGAATATACGTGGGACTTTATCTGAATCAGAAATGAAACGTGCTTTGGATAACTTTATTAATTCTCCTGTACACAATGAGGTTATGAAGCATAATGAGTATGACAGGAACGTAGGCGTAGGAGTAGGCAACTACGAAGATAGCGGTGTATCTCGAGTCGTTGTTGTACAACTATACGGAAAAGATTTAAAAGGTAAGGAAAAATATACTTTTGACGAAACAGAAAAACAAAAAATAGCTGAGGAACGAAAGGATGAAGAAGAAAAGAA